>Ga0209036_1001403_pt1 | contig 10243 bp, 12 predicted proteins | sample MarorgKNORR_S2LV_3_FD_188222 | JGI IMG/M metagenome (GOLD analysis project Ga0209036, IMG submission 188222) | Marine microbial communities from the Southern Atlantic Ocean, analyzing organic carbon cycling - DCM_A/KNORR_S2/LV (SPAdes) (version 2) | ecosystem: Environmental > Aquatic > Marine >... | reverse complement strand
CTCATCAAGATTGCCAATGGTTTTCATTGCTAATTGTAGTTGTTTCTTAGTTCTATCTACTTGGTTTAACTTAACCTTAGTTAGTGTCTCTGTATCAGAAGTAAGTGAATCGTAAACCATAATTAATTCTTTTTAGTTATTTAGTACGTCAGGCATTATCTCAGGTAGAGATAACCACCCGCCCAATCACACACATTATAGAGTTTTGCTCTGTTGATGTCATCACTCATATTAAATCTAACGTGTTTAGCGGGTTTCTTCCACCCTGCTGGTTTATATACTTCTCCTGTCAATTTATCAACAAAGCAATGAACACTTATGTCATCTTTAAACTGACGATTGACTTGTTTCCAACGTAGGCAAACTTTGTAGTATTTTCTGCCCTTTTCTATGAAAAAACTAATTCTATCATCTTCTCCCGATTCAATCTGAGTAACCTTTTCCTGTAGAAATGGGTCAGGTTTATCTGCCATATTTTGATTGTTAACGATAGAGCGTAATGAATAATCTCTATACTGTTGTTCAAGGCAACGACATAGTTTCTCTGTCCATTGTAACACCTTGACTTTTTGAGTTGCTTGATAAAATACTAAATTTGACATTGTGTTTTAATTGTGTCTGAAATAAAAAAAGATGTAAGAGCAGAGGAACAAACACAAACCCTCTCTCTTACATCTTCATTATAGTATCTTGTCTCGATACTGTCAACTACATTGTGCCACTAATATAATTGTCACTGCCTCTTGGAACTAGGAAACAACTGAATATCCTCTGTTCCATATCTACCTATCGCCTCTGCCTTGGCATCAGCACCAAAATTACTAAGACTCTCAAACTGTGTTCTGAATAGTCTGTTGTTAATTTTAACAACTGCTTGCCAATGTGCCATGATTAAAATAAGTAGGGTGTCGAGAAACAAAAACCAGTTGCCGCATTTCTGAATACACAACTCAGGAGTCTATACCTAAATCGCCAGCGCGAGGGTTAGTTTTGTTTCTCACTTACTAATTATAATAGATTACTTTTTCTTTGGCAACCCCTCTTTATGATTAAATGCCTCAAGTCTCTCATTTGGACTCAGATTCACACATCGCCAACCATAATCCCCATTGGTAACTATAGTAGGCATCAGGTTCATTGACAGGGTGATTCTATTTTCACCCTCATTTGTTTCATATCCATGTGTTATATGTGATGGGAATATCATTAACTCGCCCTCATTTGCCAACACTTCATTGACTTGATTATGGGGCGTGTCTTTGTTTCTCAGAAAATTAAGGGCAGGCATATTCGGTGTGAATACTGACTCATCTTGTATAAAATGTGTAGGTATGTGTTTCTTATCAATATCAAAGTTTACATAATATATGGCAGATAAGTAAGAGTTGCCGTGGAAATGTGGATATTGAAACCCACCTTTTTCTGCCACATTTATCCAACTATCCGTAACTTGAACTGTCTCCTGTATATAATCTCCCTTGACTTCCTTGGCATATAATTCTGCCTGTTGTTCACACCAATTTCTAAATCTACCAAATAGGGCATCATCATGTAATACTGAATAATGTCCAATATGTTTTAAATCTTTTGAACCAGTATTATATGAGAGATCACTAAATCCTTTTTCCTCTATCTCCTGTAGAACTGACTCCTTTACTTTACTATGAAAGGGGCAGGGTATGATCGCCACTGGCGTAGGTAGTACGTTAATAACTTCCATATTATAAATTGGGATTATCCCATAATTGCCCTGATCTAAACGTGGTCATGGCAGTGTGTCTCTCATCTTTTGTTAGTGGCATAACTTCAAAAGAATTAATATATCTAGGCATAAGATTACTGGATATAGTAATTCTATTGTCTGTGTGATTAGTTCTATAACCATGTACACAATTAGATGGCCACAGGATCAACGATCCTTCCAATCCTACCACTTCATTAATATCATTATACTTGGTATGCTTATGATTAGTCAACATATATGAATAATAATCAGGATATTTTTGACTCTCATTAGGACGATAAAAATAAGTTGGCGAGTGTGACGAATCATCAAAGTTGACATAATATAAGGCACACACGGCGGCATTTATATGAAAATGTGGTAGTTGTTTGCCACCAGCATCACATACATTTATCCAACTGTCAGTTAAAAAGAAATTTGATGTATCATAACCTAATATATTCTTGGCATATATCTCTGCCTGTAGTTCTATCCACTCTCTAAACTCTTTATACTTGTCATTTGATAACGGCGAATAGTAATCTAGATGTTCAAGTGATTTGGTGACAGCATCTATTTTTTTATGTTCGTATTCATCACCATGACTTTCAATCTCATCAATCAATAACGACTTAACTTTATCATGCTCTGGGTACATCACTACACCTAATTGCACTGGCAGTATGTCAACTACCCTCATGTCCTTTTCCCCATACAGACTCCACAAAATTAGGGTCTAACATTTCCTGTGAACAAGCAGAGGTATTAAAACTTACTGTCCACCTATCATGTTCAGTATTATTTGTTCTACTACCATGTTCTAACCACGAGGGAAATAAGTATAAATGTTTTTCTTTGATAGGCACATCATAGAAATACTGTCCATAGGGTGTTTCTCTCACATTATGAACACACATCATATATGGTTGCAATGGCGATACCACGAAAAATTTACCAAAGTCTCCCTCTGGTAGATCGAGATAGAATGCTCCACTTATCACACTTGACTCATGCCTATGTCTCTCTGTTCTGCCACCTTTGGGTAGTATGTTGAACCATGAACCACTAATCACTATAGGCCAGTTACCTATCTTTTCAGAGAAATGATTACAACACTCTTGAAATGTAGTCAGCATTGGTTGAGAAACCCGATCCCTAAGTGGATCCCAGCCACCATGAGAACTCACACCACCTACTGCTAATGAGTGTTCATGACTTTGACCATTAGTTTTTACATGACTTATAAATTCATCTACACCAGGCGCACCTGTGAGATCATATTCTTCTAATAATGTAGGAAATAAATCCATTTCAGCACCATTTTGAATAATCTATGTTGAGTACCACTCTCAAGGAGGCATCTGTACATGATGTTCCAGCATGAAGCAAATCTCCTGAGAATATCACTGCTCTATTTTCTTTTGACAATACCTTTTGTCCGTCCTCAAAGTATGTATATCCGTTGTTGTCATTGAAATATATCACACAAATATTGTAGTCAGGCACGTTCTCAAAGGGAGGTTCTGGACTATCACTTGGCCCCGTAATGTCAACGTGTAATGGTTTCTCTTGTATCTCTGTAGTTCTTGATGTTGCATTAAACTTAACTCTGTGTATTGCAAATGGATTAAGAGTTGCAAATATTGGTTTGACTATGTTATATGTCTCTGATCTTGGTTCTGAGTCGCCATATAATCCATGAGAAAATTGTGGGCAACCATCGCCTTTCTTTACTGACATATCCATATAATACCACGGCATACGCCCACCAAAGACATAATCTCTGATGGGCGTAAACACTTCTTCTGGTAGGAAGTTATCGTAAACTTCTATATTCATTTTAAAAGATTGTTAATAAACTCAGGACTTTTTGAAAGAAGGTTTCTGATAATTGGTTTCTTGCCTTTCTCAAATTCCTTTCTAAATTTTTCAAATAGTTCTCTGTCTAGTTTATACTTAGCGGGTTCATTGTTCATTAACTGTCACTGTGAATATCTTCTGTTTTACATGGCATAATAGTAATATCAATATTGATATTATCTGCTGTAGTATCTCTAGCGATCTTTAACCACTTAGGAGCCATATTCTCTTCCCAATTTTCTTTATCAGTAGGAGTTGAATGATAAATCCACATTTTGCAATTTGCAACTGGCGGTTCTCCCGATAGTTCTGCTACTTTGTTTGCATCATAGATTTTTTCCAACGCTCTATCGTACCTAAAGTAAGCAGATGAACATTTAAGAGAGCACCAACCCTCTTTGTTTTCAAACTTGTTGACAGCTGCCTCTATAGTTTTGTTATGTGGAGAGGCAAGATAGTTAATCCATATTTGGCCATTCTCTCTTCCTTCCTCTTTTTTAATAAGATTATTGACCTTATCTTTAACCCTTTTGATAGTTCCTTTGTACCAAGTACCAGTGAAACCTATCGCCTTTAAGACCTCAAGGTTTGATTCAGACTCTATTGGGATACCCTCTTTGTTATAGTTTTCAAGTACAAACTTGATGGCAGTGGCTTCATCAGTTTCTTTTCTTCTGACTTTTGATCTTGGGTTACGAAGGTTACAGAAAGTACTTAGTTCTGCATTTGAAATTTCCTTATTAATCCAATAAGGTATTCGTATCACACCAATCATATGACAATGCTTTGCAAGATCAGCAGCATTTACTGAGTGGTTTCCGTCAACTCTCAAGTCTCTACCACCCTCAGCACGACCTTCAAAGACGAGAGCTGTTACTCCCTGTCCTTTACCAAAACAATTTGTAGTATCTCCCTTAGCAAGTTCGATTGCCTCTTTTATTTCTTTTTGATGTTTGTCATCATGTTGAAACCTTACTTGGTATCCTTTCATTGCAACTTGCGATGCAACACTTTCCATTTTTGTTTCAAACTTTCCATCTTCAATATCTTTGATTAAGGCCTTAATCTTCTCTAGGTCTATATCAGCATATTGTTGAGCACCATTGGTTTTATTATACCACTCTGGATTGTTCTTTGCATCAACACTACTTAAAAGTATATTCTCTTGTTGTTGCATTTCTTTCTTACTGCCGTAAGCAAGAATATCAATCGTAAATTCTTCTTCTGGACTAGCAAATGCTAGATTAAATTCTTCGTTTGTTGATGAATGTTCGTAACCATCTAGTACAGAACCAGTATGATAACCAACGTACTTCATGTTATTGGACTTTTGTGTCCACTGGTACAAATATGAATTGTACTCATTTGGCGCCATAGCAATGGAGCCTTCTACTATGTTAGGCATAAGATTAATTGTAATAACATCATCTAATCCCACTTAAAAAAGCAAAGATTATTTGAATTAACACTTTATATAGTAGGCCACTTATTTCTGTCTGTCAAGCCCTATTTTGATTCCTTAACATTTTCTTTATAAAGAAGTCTCCACATCTTAGGATTTAACTTCTTGATAGTTAGTTCGTCAAGTTTCTTTGCTTCCTTTTTCATTCTCAAGAATCTGTAACATTTCGAGAGCACCCTGCACCTTCAAAAACTCTTCCTTCTTAAGTTCAAAAGTTCTGTTTAATTCTTGTATCTCTGCTTGAAGTGTTTTTGATCTCTCAAGCAATTCATCTTTGTGACTCATAATCTTGTTTGTACTCACTCTATATATTATACCACAATAAATACTAATGGCATAGTAACCGAACAAGATGGATTTCAGTTCCGAACAAATAGATCAACAAGAATATGAGATAAACTCCAATCCAGCGTTACAGAGGTCAGAGTTTGCTCCTATAGCTAAAAGAGAATATTTCCACGAGAAAGTTTATAAAACACTGGTAACACTTGGAGACTTTAAGTGTTATGTTTGGTTTTATGACGAGGATTATGATGATACAAGAACTGTCAATGGTACGAAAAAAATCCATATAGTGCCATCTGAAGAGAGAATAGACGATTCTATAGAGATTAATAGATATTTTAATATTGCTAATACAGTATGGTCTGAGGGTGTGATATATGTAAATGCGATCTTTAGGAGAAACGGCACTGCCTTCACTCAGAACAAAGATTTAAAAGACTGTGTAAAATATTTCTCAGGTGTGGCACCACACTACGGAGCAGACAAAGATAAGATTGTAGCGATTGATATTGCAGATAACGAGAAGATGTACGACATGAATTATGATAGTGTCACATCAAATACCTATGCTGATATATCTAACAACGTCTATACAGACTTTACATCTGGGGCAGTAGGTAACGGCACGTTAAGTTTAAATTATAGCACTGTATTTGCATCAGGTGTTATACCAATGAGTTCAATTAATAGCACTTATGGTAAGGGAAATAATCTTGGTGCATACTACAGAGGAACAGGAATTGCAGATATACCTCAAAATAATCAAGTTCCTACCAGTGGTGCAATATCATTCAGTAATCTTAGAAACACTGTTAAAAAGATAACTGCTGCGGCAAATGGTAATTGGATGCACTTACAAGCACGATATGAAGTATTTGGAGATAGTGCTTACACATCTTCAATTGAAAAGGAATTGAATATTGGCGGTAATGTTGGTTCTAGTGGTAATGATAACCCAGCGATTAGATTCAACGACAGTGGTGGTGGGTCTATAACTTTAAATATCAATAATACCAGTGGCAGTCCAGTTGTGAGAGGATATGCTGGAGACAGAGGTAGTGCTGGTGGTGGCGATGGCGGTACTGGTGGTATTGCTATGACTATATCAAGTCCAATAAAAATGCCCCTATCACACTGGAACGATAGAGTTCGAGGTGGTGGCGGAGGCGGCGGAGGCGGCGGCACAGGTGGTCAAGGTGGCGGAGGAGGTCACAGTGGTCACAGAGTATGCACTGGTTGGTTCTGTAATGGTTCTTATCTAGTATGTCATGGAAATGGTGGTACTGGCGGTAACGGAGGCGCTGGCGGTCAAGGAGGTAGAGGAGATGGATATTACTGGGACGGCTCTAATTGGATTGCTACTCACTCTGCTGGTCAATCAGGAGGTGCGGCTGGTGCTGGCGGTCAAGGAGGAAACAGTAGAGGAGGCGGCACAGGAGGCAGTGGCGGTAACGGAGGAACTGGTGGTGGATTTGAAGGCGGCGGTGCTAATGGAACTACTGGTGGAGATGGTAGTAATGGAGCAGGGTCACAACATGGCTGTGGAGGGCATCCAGGCGGCCAAAATGGTAAGGCGGGAACTGGTGGCGGTTCTGGTGCTGCTGGTGGTGGTAGAGCGAATTACAGCAGTGGTGGTAACGTAACTTATACCTAAGATATTCCGTAAACTATTTCTGACGTAACTCCATTTGCATCAGCAGTCAGTATGGTGGCACCATGAACTGCCTGTGGTAGTTCTTCCCATGTAGATATTTCATCTATCCAATCATCAGATAACCAAGTATGATCTTTGGCACTGGTAGATATTGTTGCAACGCATTGTTTGTGTGAAGCATGACGTTCGTTATATAATCCAATATTATCATGAGGCGATGTTCCTTCTGGGGCATCTTTGGCAAATATTGTAGATAGGGCATATCCTAGTTGTTTCTTAAGTCCTGACTCATCACACTCTACAACTATCTCTACTAAGTTATTAACGTCATCTACCAATATGTCATCTATACTTGAACTAAGTCCTTGAGTGTTCTGATATATCTTTGTGTTTGATCTAGTTCCAATATATTTGTAAACATCATCAGATACCGATTTAGCTGGCATCTTTCTCAATCCTAATCGTAGATACTTATTAATTTTACTAATATTCATTGATGTCAACTCATAGTCATGATAACCAGAATCAATATTTTCAAATAGATCAAGCAATCCTTTCAACAATGAATCATTTCCAGTTGTATCTACAGCAATCTGACAAATGGCATCTATAGTAGCAGAGAATATAGGTATAGGTTCAAAAGACAATACTTCCTCTATCATAATATTGTTCTGAAAATATAAAAACTTATACTTTTGTAGATATGGCCATAGTTTACTCTCTCCAACTGAACCATCAAAGTACTGGTATTGATTAAGTCCAGTAGGTATTTGAAATTTAAAACCATATTTGGTTTCATCAGACTCACTCTTAATTAATCCACACCCATTATCAAGATCAGTAGAAAATAAGTCAGGATATATTTCTACAATACTCTTCACTGCCTCTATATCAGCAGAGTTGAGTAAGTTAGGATATTTCCCTGAGTTAGATATACCAATTAGATTGTCTATGTCAACCATTGCTTTCCTTTTTGATAACTGAACCAAGTGATAACTGAGTATCTCTCGCCTTTTGTAACAGGTGTGACTTCATGTTTAAACAAATGATTACTTGGATACACATGAGCAGAGTTTGCATCTGAGAGTATATTATATCTACCCCAAAATGTGATCCAACCACCCTCATAATCTGAATTGATAGTGTAAGATGTAGTTACAGACCCAGCATCAGCATCAACGTCAGCATGGGGAGATAGATACCCGCCAATGGGATATTTACACAACCAGTACCCTGAGTATTTATCGTAAATAGGGTCTGCTGGTAATGAGTCTTTGAAATCATCATATATTACAGGCATCAATCTAAGGTGTGCCTTATGTACTAAATCGAATATCTCTCCATGATGAGGTTCTAACAAAACCTGTGACCTCAAACCATGTATCTTATAATAAGAATTTGGAGGAGGATTTATTGGTTCTGGCCAGTCGAATCCTCTGCATAGTTCGAGCAATCTTCTATGATCGACTGTAGGAAGAACATCCCAATGATGAAAGATACTGTCCAATAATCCCATTCTTTCATGACCTGTTTACATCTATGTTTAAACTGTCGGCAAAAACAAAACCAGACAGTGATATTCTAGGCATATCATTGTACCATCCTTTTTTCATTACTGCACTATGCCATATGTATGAAGGATATATTACTAACCTATTGAACTTCATTTGTATGTGATGTTCTTCTTCCCAAACATCTTCAATCAACATAGTGTCATTATCTACTTTCTCTTTCGACTTCTCTACAAAATCATATACCCACTCTTTATAGTTCCAGTATTGTTGTGTCCTTTTAAATGGAGTATGCACGTTCTCCATATTAGTCAGTCCAGTTGACTTGTGGGTGAAGAATGAAGTTCCACCATCACCATCTTCATTCAAATATAATACACAGGCATATACTGCTGGGTCAATGTGTGGTTGTATAGAGACTCTGTGAACTTCTCTATCACTATTCATAGCATTAACTTGATATGATACCTTTATTTGACTTGGATCTAATTTTTTAAAGTTAGTACACTTCTGTATTAAATGTCCAACAAGATAAGTTACCTCTGGTAATTCAATATGCAACTTAGACTGATAGCCTGGAAATACTTCATTGGCAACATTCAAGTTATTCAACTGCATTGGCACTTTCTTTACCACATCATCAATAAAGGCGTGTGGATTCTCCAATACATTATCGACTATAATAATGTGATGATTGTCTAGATTAGTTACATCATAACTTAAATTGTCAGAGACTTTATGAGTCTTTTCATCAATAATATTCAATTGCATAATGAATTTTTAAATATTTATTTTGACTTTAGATCGTCAATTTCTTGCTTGAGTTCCTTGACTGCCTCTATTAACAGAGGAACTAACTTCTCATACTTGACTGTTAGATAATCGTCTATCGGTCTGCAAGCAACTGCCTCTGGTAACACTTCTAATACCTGTTGAGCAGATACACCAGAATGTCTGCCAGCTGGGAGTCCTAGAGACTTACCTGTGTCATTAAACTCATATGTAAATCCACTTAACTTACATACCTTGGCGACTGCACCTTCAATCTGTTCAAGAGAAGTCTTAAGTCTCATGTCAGATGCAAAGGCAGTGATGTCTCCACCGACTGATAGGTTAGTACCATCAAATGTAAGATTACCTGATGTTGTAGTGGTATTTGACCCTGAGTTGTATATAACTCTGTTCGCTCCACCGAGTACGTTTGATGCGGTGGTACAAGTTGTGGCGTTACCATTCAATCCACCACTAGCAGAGAATGTTCCTGTAACAGTTAGATTGTTAATACTATTAGAACCACTCAAGGTAGAGTTGGTTGCAGTCAATCCATTGGCAAATGAACCAGTTCCACCAGCAAAGTTGGTTGCAGTAATAACATTGACCTTTGTGCTACCATTTGAGTCTCTACCCACAACAGATGCACCTGATGTCCAGCTGCTGTCTACCATATGTAAACCATCAAGTAAGTCAGCGTTCAAGTTAATACACTTGGAAGTAGATGCAGTAACAATAGGAGGTACGTTAGTTGCAGTTGACTGGAACTGGAATGAGTAAATCTGTCCAGCACCACCAGCATTAATTGTCATGTTACCACCACTACCAGCACTCAATGCTGTAATGATACCAGTATTTGCGGTGATCTTAGGAGCACAAAGTCCATCACCGCCAGGTGTCATGTTGATTCTTTCTATGGTTGCAGCGAAACCAACAATACAAGTGTAGATACCAGCGTTAGCAAAGATACTTAATTG
>Ga0209036_1001399_pt1 | contig 10266 bp, 6 predicted proteins | sample MarorgKNORR_S2LV_3_FD_188222 | JGI IMG/M metagenome (GOLD analysis project Ga0209036, IMG submission 188222) | Marine microbial communities from the Southern Atlantic Ocean, analyzing organic carbon cycling - DCM_A/KNORR_S2/LV (SPAdes) (version 2) | ecosystem: Environmental > Aquatic > Marine >... | reverse complement strand
AACGACATCACTTTTACTGTTGCTGAAAATGAATTACATAATGCATTAACTCAATGTAAAAAACTCGTTAATACTATTGGAGGTGATATCTCTTTTCAAAAAGATCTGACTAAACTAAGTATTTATGGAGCTGGGATAATGGGAAGGCCTGGAATAGCCTCATCGCTATTCCAAATTCTATCTGACTCTGGTATTAATATAAGATTAATCGCAACTAGTGAAGTCAAAGTCAGTTGTGTTATTGATGCAGAATTAGGGAAAAAAGCACTACGTAATGTAAGCGAAGTTTTCAAGCTCACTGATAAACAAATTACCGTGAATCCTACGATTGAAAATAATAACGAGCCAGAAGTAAGGGGGATAGCTTTAGATAAAGATCAAATACAAATTAGCGTGAAGAATGTTCCAGATAAACCAGGGACTGCCTCCACAATATGTTCCACTTTAGCTGAGAAAAATATCAGCTTAGATACTATAGTTCAATCTGAAAGAAAGCATAAAGATAAAACCAAAGATATCAGCTTCACTTTAAAGAAAAATGATAGAAGCGATGCTAAATATGCATTAAAAGAATTGATTGGAAATTGGGAAGGCTCAAAACTAGAAGAAGGAGAATCCATAGTTCGAATTAGCGCAGTAGGGTCTGGAATGCCTTTCACAAAAGGAACAGCCGGTAAAATATTTAGAGCACTGGCAAACCAAAAAATCAACATCGAAATGATCGCCACTAGTGAAATAAGAACAACTTGTATTATCTCAGAAAAATATGGTGAAAAAGCATTAAATGCAATTCATTCTTGCTTTAAATTAGGAAAGAATGAAAGATAAAAATATATTATCTACCCACTAACCTATGCCTTAATTTCTTTATACGATCTCTAAGAATTGCAGCTTTTTCAAAATCCAGATCTTTAGCTGTTATTTTCATTTTAGATTCCAATTTTTCAATTAATTCAGGTAGAGATTCTAAAGATACTCCGTTATCAGAATCCTTAGAGCTGTGATCAATCAATTTATCAGCGATATCAACAAAATCATCGGTACTTCCATCTTGATTTAATCTTCTGGAGATCTCTAAGAAAGAAAGAATTGAATTACTTGCTTTCTTACCTGCTGGTTTAGGAGTTATACCATGCTCAATATTATAAGTATTCTGTATTTCTCGGCGTCTTTCAGTCTCACTAATAGCCTTTGCCATAGAGTCAGTCATTGTATCTGCATAGAGCAAAGCTAAGCCTTCAATATGTCTTGCTGCTCGACCGATCGTTTGTATCAAAGATCTTTGAGATCTTAAAAATCCTTCCTTATCTGCATCAAGAATTACTACAAGAGAGACCTCAGGTAAATCCAAACCTTCTCTTAGAAGATTCACTCCAACTAATACGTCATATTCTCCCAATCGTAAATCTTGAATGATTTCAATTCTCTCAATTGAATGAATCTCTGAATGTAAATAGCGAACTCTTATTTTGTTTTCAGATAAATAATCTGTAAGATCTTCAGCCATTCTTTTCGTGAGAGTTGTGACAAGTATTCTTTGATTTTTTGATGCTCTTTTTCTAATTTCGAAAAGCAAATCGTCAACTTGACCATGTGTTGGACGTACTTCAACTAGAGGATCTAGAACACCGGTAGGCCTAATAACTTGCTCAACTATATTTTCTGTACTTTGGGACAATTCCCAATCACCAGGAGTCGCACTTATAAAAACAGTTTGTTTTGCCTTATTCCAAAATTCTATATCCTTTAAAGGACGATTATCAGCTGCACTTGGTAGTCTAAATCCATGATCAATTAAGACTTTCTTTCTTGCTTGATCACCATTATACATAGCTCTTAATTGAGGACAAGTAACATGACTTTCATCAATAAGTAATAACCAGTCTTTTGGAAAGTAATCAATAAGACATTCTGGGGCAGAGCCTGGTTCTCTTCCAGAAAGATGACGAGCATAATTTTCAACTCCATTACAATATCCAACTTCTTTTAACATTTCCAAGTCATAAATTGTTCGTTGTTCTAACCTTTGAGCCTCGAGTAATTTACCCTCTAGATTAAGAAATTCTAATCTATCTTTTAACTCTTTTTTTATTGCTTTAATTGCAGATTCTAGGCGATCTTTAGGTGTAACAAAATGTTTTGCTGGATATATATTGATTGAGTCAAGTTTATTTAAGATTTCTCCAGTAGTAGGATCGACATAGCTAATACTTTCGACTTCATCTCCAAATAATTCAAGTCTTACAAGTCTGTCATCATATGCTGGTCCTATCTCTAATACATCTCCTCTAACTCTAAATCTACCTCTACTGATTTCGATATCATTACGAGTATATTGATTGGAAACTAATGATCTAAGGCATGATCTTAAATCAATACTTTGACCAACTTGAAACTTTACAGAAGCCTTTAAATATTCACTTGGAATTCCTAAACCATATATACAACTAATTGAGGCAACAACTATGACATCATCTCGTTCAAATAAAGACCTAGTCGCAGAGTGGCGTAACATATCAATTTCTTCATTAATTGATGAAGTCTTGGCTATGTAAGTATCACTTACTGGAACATATGCTTCTGGCTGATAATAATCATAATATGAGATAAAATATTCAACGGCATTGTTAGGAAAAAATTCCCTTAATTCATTGCATAATTGAGCTGCAAGTGTTTTGTTATGAGCTAAAACTAAAGCAGGTCTTCCAGTTTGAGCGATCAAATTGGCTATCGTAAAAGTCTTTCCTGTTCCAGTTGCACCTAATAAAGTTTGAAACTTTTTCCCATCATTTACACCTCCAACAAGCCCTTTAATCGCTGCAGGTTGATCGCCTTTTGGAACATAAGGAGCTTGAAGTTTATACTCAGGCATCTTCTTGTTAAAGGTTAAAAAAAGATAGATTTATTAATTCCATATTCATCCAATTTTGAACATAAAAAAGCTTAAATTACCTTATAAAACTCATTGATTAATCGTGGAAACCAATTTCAAAGAATTTAAAGCCTGACGAAGACCTTTGACAGTAGCAATCATAGCTAATTCAGTATTCAATTTATTTATTGCTGATCCAATACCAACCCCATTAGCTCCTACTGCAATAGCCATTGGGACAGTGACTTCAGAGAGTCCGGAAGCACAAATCACAGGCACATCAAGATTACTCTCCTTTAAAGCAGATGTGATAGCGGCAGTCGCGGCCAAAGTAGGTGAAGCTTTTTCTATTAAACCTAAAGTTCCAGGACTCATGGGATGAGAGCTTGTGCCTCCTTCTGTCTGAATTAAGTCGACCCCTCTATCAACAAGATCTAACGCTAATTGAGCTTGACTATCTAAAGGCAAAACATGAGGAACGGTCACTGACAAAAAAACTTCAGGCAAAAGGCGTCGAGATTCAGTAGCTAATGAGAGCACCTCATCAGCCGAGAAAAAACGCCCATCTGGATAAAAAGAATCAAAATTCCCAATCTCAATCATTGATGCTCCTGCTTTAACAGCGTTAGGGAACAACCTTGGTTCAACCGAACTTACACACACAGGAATATTCGAGACCTCTGCAGCTAGCTCTACTAATTTTGGTTCACAAGCAATGTCCAATAAATCGGCGCCCCCATGACCAGCAGCTTTCGCAATTAGAGATACTGATTCTGGATTAAAATTACTTAAACCAGAAATTACTTTCAATAAAGATCTATTTTGAATACTCTTTTGAAGTGAAACTGGCAATGCCTGCAAACGTGTCATAAAAACATCAACTATTAACCTGATTGTGACATTGACTCAGCAAAAGAACTAAAAAAATGGGAATAGAGCTCTGAAACCAAAGCAAATGTCACAATCTTCTCAAAATGACAGGTCTTGGAGTAAATGGCATATGCGTTTACACAAAAGACTGAAACAAAATAAATCTCTGCTTCCCAGTAACTCCACCATTCTTTTAGCTATATCTGGTGGCCAAGATTCGATGGCCCTTCTTAAATTAATTATTGATTTAAAAAGACTGCATAAATGGCAAGTCGAAATCTGGCATGGAAATCACCAATGGCATGCTAAATCCGAGAAAACAGAAGAAGAGCTAAAACTGTGGTGCCTAAAAAATCAAATTTCATTTCACTCTAATAAAGCAGATAAAAAAGAAGTCGCTAATGAAGAAAAGGCAAGAGATTGGAGATATAAAAATCTAATAATGAAAGCTAAGTTTTTATCATCAAAGAATATACATTTTCCGTGTACAAGAATTTTAACTGGTCATACAGCTACTGATCGAGCTGAGACAGTCATTATGAACTTAGCCAGAGGGACTGATCTGACTGGACTTACTACTCTTAAGGAGCAAAGAACTATAGAGAATAATATAGATTTAACAAGACCCCTACTGATTTTCAATAGAAGTGAAACTCTCGAAATTTGTAAAGATTTTAACTTACCAATTTGGATTGATCCTTCAAATGAAAATATTAATTTAACAAGAAATAAAATCAGAAAAGAAATTTTACCTATTTTAAATTCGATCTATAAGGGAGCAGACTCAAGAATAGCCTCAGTAGCTAATAGACTTGAAAGTTATAACGAAGACCAAAAATTATTTGCAAAAATAGCAATAGAATTTTGCCAAGGAGAAAAAATCAATTCTCTATCTAGAATCAAACTATTCGGCTTAACAAACTCTATTAGACAAATAATTCTTTCTAATTGGTTAAAGACAATGGGTGTAAAAAGGGTAACAGCTTTGCAAATTGAAGAAATAAATACAAAAGTATCTCAAAGAAAACCACCTGGAAGTATCCATCTTCATGGAGACTTCCTAATACGTTGGAACAAAGAAGCTATTTATATCTCAAATAAAACTAATTAAAATAAACAATTTTTCAGTTATCAGCTAATTGCTGATCTGCGACGTCTTGTTCTTCCTGTTGGCATTTCCTCAGCATTAGGTTCCGTATTTGTTTTTTGTTCTGCTGGTGAACTTGTCTCTTGATTTGCTACGGATGCCTTTGTCGTCTTAGGGGCTTTATCAGCAGTTTTCTTAACTACTTGTCGTGAATCTGGCTGTTGATCAAGTTGAGGTTTATATGCGCGAGTTCCTCCTGGAGCAGGTTGAACAAGGCAAAGAACTAAAGGCTCCGCTTGAACCTCTCTTCTCAACCGACGCGATAATCCTGATTCAACCTCTCTTTGTAATCCAATCCAATCGACCTCAACTGACTTTCCCCCGGTCTTAAGAACGAGCTGTTTCCATCGATTTTCTAAGACCCAATTAATCTCTCTTTCAGTCCAATTAACCATGGTTTTGGCATCAACATTAGTGATAACACCACGAAGATTTACCCTAGGTGGTGCAACCATCACCCCATCAGTACTAATTGGAGTAAGAACGGTGATAACTCCATCATCAGCAAGTTGCTGACGTTCTTTTAATACTCGAGTATCCACAATCCCCGTTCTAGAAGAATCGAGTAATTCCACTCCAGATTTAACTGGTGAGCCTTGCAATAGAGAATCTGGTCTTAATTCAGCAACGTCCCCATTTTCCATCACCAATACATTCTCTGGATGCACCCCCATTGAGACAGCAGTTTTCCCATGTAAAACTTGCATTCTGTACTCACCATGAACAGGAATGAAGTATTTAGGTCTTGTTAATCCAAGCATCCATTTTTGATCTTCTTGGCATCCATGGCCTGAAACATGAATCCCCTTATCTTTGCCATAAATTACTTTTGCACCCAGTTTGATTAATTTATCAATCGTATGCATTACGGAAATAGTATTCCCAGGAATAGGGCTAGCAGAAAAAATAACAGTATCACTAGTTTTCAATTGAACATGTTGATGCTCGCCTCTAGCAATACGGCTTAAAGCAGCCATTGATTCTCCTTGACTACCTGTCATCAATAAAAAAGTCTCTCTATCAGGCAAATCTCTGATCTGTTTAATTGGAAAAAATAAATCATCAGGAAAACGCATATAACCAAGTTCTCTTGCCTTACCAACCACATTCAGCATTGAACGACCTAGCAAGCCAACTTTTCTACCGTTTTTCATTGCTAGCTCCAAAAGCATCGCTACACGATGAGTTGAACTAGCAAAAGTAGTAACCATAACTCTGCCTTCAGCAGTAGCAATGTATCTATCTAAATTTGGAAAAACAGAATATTCAGAGGGCGTGAATCCTGTAACTTCAGAGTTGGTTGAATCAGATAGAAGGCAAAGAACACCTTTATCTCCATAGTGAGCCATCCTGGCTAAATCTGCAGGCTGTCCGTCAGGTGGGGTATGGTCGAACTTAAAATCTCCAGTGAAAAATACTACTCCCACTGGAGTCGTAACTGCAAAGGAATAACTATCAGAAATTGAATGTGTATTTCTTACAAATTCAACTGAAAAATGTTGCCCAACTTTAATAACTTCTCTTGGTCCACATACTTGTATTGTTGTCCGATCAGCAACTCCAGCTTCCTCCATTTTCCCCCTCAGCATAGACATAGCTAGGGGAGGGCCGTAAACAATTGGAATATTAAAGTTCTTTAAATGATGAGAAATTCCACCAATATGATCCTCATGCCCATGAGTAACCACCAAACCTCTTATTCGATTTTGATTTTCACGTAGATAAGTAGTGTCTGGCATGACAACATTTACTCCATGCATCCCATCAGTTGGGAAAGCAAGACCAGCATCAAGAATCATGATGTCGTCTCCGTATTCAAAGACGCAAGTATTTTTACCGATTTCTCCGAGGCCGCCTAAGGGAATAATCCTCAAACAAGGAGATTTGGTTTGATTATTTTTTGAACCTTGAGAATTCATTGAACTTGATGTCATGGAAAAATTTATGTGAAAAAACTTGATTGTTACCTAAATGAAAGCCACACCCACTATGGATAGAGGGAGTAGATCAAATCAATCTCAGAGAAGAGAGTATCTTCACGAGTTCTTCTTTCATTTCACTGTTTAAAGAGACTAGAGGACTTCGAGGAGGTCCAACAGACCAACCGATGAGTTGAAGTGCCGCTTTAACAGGAATTGGATTTGTAGTTGCAAAAAGGGATTTAAAAAGAGGTTGTAATGTCTCGTGCAAATAAAGTGCCTCAGAATATTTACCCTCTAAAAAACTCTCTATAAGTTTCTTCAAATTAGGAGCAACTAAATGACTTGCGACACTAACAACACCAACTGCCCCTACTGAAAGCATTGGTAAAACCAAAGCATCATCACCGCTATAAATAGCTAAATCTGATCCACAATAGTTTCTTAATTGAGTCACTTCCTCAGTTGTTCCACTTGCAGCTTTAAAACTGACTACATTACTGCAATCCATAAGCTTACTAACAATACTAGGCGATATTGAACACCCTGTCCGCCCAGGGATGTTATAGAGCATTAAAGGCAACTTTGGAGCGGCATTTGCAATAGCGCGAAAATGAACTTCTAATCCCTCTTGCGGTGGTTTGTTGTAATAAGGAACAACAACTAATGCGCCATCAGCGCCTGAATTAGCTGCTTCCTTTGTAGCTTCAATTGCCTCAGAGGTCGAATTACTTCCTGTTCCAGCTAAAACTTTAGCCCTAGAGCCTAAGGAATTTCTTACTGTTTCCAGCAATTTTTGTTGTTCTTGCCAACTTAGAGTCGGTGACTCTCCAGTAGTTCCACATACAACAATGCCATCTGAACCTTGATCTACCAAATAATTTGCCAAATCGGCAGCAAGACCATAATCAACTTTCCCTTCATCATTAAATGGGGTCACCATTGCGGTTAGCAGCCTTCCAAAAGGGGCTGGTGATAATAAAGCTGACTTATTCATAATTCTTTGGCAGTAGAAGTTCAGCAATCTGCACTGCATTAAGTGCTGCACCCTTGCGGATTTGATCTCCACATAACCATAGTTCCAAAGCATTGGGGTTACTTATATCTTGCCTTATTCGACCAACTGATATTGGATCTCTGCCAGTTACATCTTGAGGCATCGGAAAACGATTATTTTCCAAGTCCTCAAGTATTTCAACTCCCGGTGAAGCCTCCAAAATCTCATAAGCTTCTTTTACTGGAAAAGGCTTTGTAAATTCAATATTGACCGATTCAGAATGGGCTCTTAAGACTGGGACTCTTACACATGTTGCGGTCAATGAAAGTTCGGGATCTCCAAGAATCTTTCGGGTTTCATTAACCATTTTCATCTCTTCCTCGCAATAATTATTCGATTGCAAAGGTGAATTATGCAAAAAAAGATTAAACGCTAAAGAATACGGAAGAACTTTACTTTTTGGAGTTATTCCATCTAAAACTTCTTGGCTTAATTTTTCTAATTCTTCCATTGCCATTGCACCTGCACCACTAGCGGATTGATAGGTTGATACAACGATCCTCTTAATGGGGATATGCCTAGTCAATGGAGATAGAACCAACGCTAATAAAATAGTCGTGCAATTCGGATTAGAAATTACACCTTTGTGCTTAATAGCATCAGAAGGATTAACTTCTGGAACGATCAAAGGAACATTCTCGTCCATTCGAAATGCACTAGAGTTATCAATCATCAAAGCTCCAGAACTTTGAATTATATCTTTCCATTTACGAGATATTGAACTACCAGCTGAAGCCAAAATTAAATCTACATTTTCAAAACTATCTTTAGTTGTCTCTTCGACTTTCACCTCAGTTCCACAAAAACTCTGAATGTCCCCTGCTGAGCGATGGGAGGCTAGTAAAATTAATTTTCCAACAGGGAATGATCTCTCTTCAAGCAAAGCCAATAATTCCTTTCCTACAGCTCCACTCGATCCAAGAATCGCAACTGTAAGTGGTCTATTTGGAAGAAGAGATTTTGGTTTCAAACTTGATGAAGAAAATTAAAAGGTTTAATAAAAAAGTTTTTCTTATTGGAAAAATCAACAAATAACAAATTTTTCGATGCTTTTTAGGCCACAATAGCTTTGGAAGTGACTTAACGCTTTCTTACGCTAACCAAATTTGAGAATTCCGTTTCAATGAGTGCTGCCAAATTAAACGTAAAAACCAGTTCAAAACCCAATAGCAGAATTGCTGTAGAGGTAGAAGTGCCCGCAAATCGATGCAAAAATAGTTACGACGAAGCCTTAAGCAAACTCAGCAGATCTATCTCAATCCCAGGCTTTCGCAAAGGCAAAGTCCCAAAAACAGTAGTAATCCAGCAACTTGGAGTCAAAAGAATACAGGCCTCTGCACTGGAATCACTATTGCAAAAAGTATGGACAGAAACCTTAGATCAAGAAGGAATAGAACCTTTGTGTGAGCCTGAACTAGAAGATGGCTTTGAAACTATTTTAGAGAATTTCAACCCTGAAAAAACTCTAATATTAAAACTTGAAACCGATATAACCCCTATCCCAACTTTAAAAAAATCATCAGGTCTAACTGCTGAAGTAGAAAATCTAATATTTGATCCCAAAAAAGTTGATGAACTGATTGAGCAATCCCGAGCTCAACTAGCAACTAAAGTCCCAGTTAGTGATCGTGCCGCAAAAAAAGGAGATATTGCCTTAGTCAGCTTTAAAGGAAGTTTCTCAGATGATGGAAGCGAAATTGAAGGGGGAAGTGCAGATTCAATAGAAATAGAACTTGAACAAGGCAGAATGATCCCTGGTTTTATTGAGGGAGTGATTGGAATGAATATCAACGATGAAAAAATATTGAAATGTGAGTTTCCCAAGGATTATCATCAAGAAGAAGCCAAAGGCAGAAAAGCTGAATTCAATGTCAGTTTGGAAGATTTAAAAATCAAGGAATTACCTGAACTCAATGACGAGTTTGCTAAGCAAGCAAGTGACAAAGAAAATATGTCTGACTTACGCGCAGATCTTGAAAAGAGACTCAAAGAGGACAATGACAGAAAACAAGCGAAAACTCGTCAAGACTCACTTCTCGATGTTTTGGTCAAAGAACTTGAAGTTGATCTACCAAAAAGTCTTATTGACCAGGAAGTTCGAATAATTGTTGAACAAACAGCTCAAAATTTTGCTCAACAGGGCATTGATGTCAAATCAATGTTTACTCCAGAGCTTGTGAAATCACTCATGGAGTCTTCAAAAGGCGAAGCAGAGAAAAAGCTTCGTCAAAAATTTGCTCTAAAGGCTTTAGCTAAGTCGGAAAAAATTGAAGTTTCAGACAAAGAAATCAACTCAAAACTTGAACAAGTAGAAGCTGATATCAAACTTTCAAACGAAAAAAATATCGACGCAGAACGTCTTAAAGAAGCTATTACTGATGATTTATTGCAAGAAAAATTG
>Ga0209036_1001398_pt1 | contig 10273 bp, 5 predicted proteins | sample MarorgKNORR_S2LV_3_FD_188222 | JGI IMG/M metagenome (GOLD analysis project Ga0209036, IMG submission 188222) | Marine microbial communities from the Southern Atlantic Ocean, analyzing organic carbon cycling - DCM_A/KNORR_S2/LV (SPAdes) (version 2) | ecosystem: Environmental > Aquatic > Marine >... | reverse complement strand
TTCATTTTTAAGATAATTTAAATCTTGATTAAATTCAAAATGTCTGTAAAGTGGAAAAGTCATCCATGCCCCATTTAAGGGAGTGACACCATGAACTCCATCTCCAACACTGGTTTTTCCGAATGGATTTGTAAGGTGATGCATTGTCCAACCATTCGCACCATACATTTTTTTTGCTGTTCTTGTACCAGGAACAGTTAATTCTCTTAAAAAGTTATTTAATGGTAATAATGTTTCAGATAAATTGGTCATTTCCGATGGCCAATAATTCATCTGTAAATTTATATTTGCATGAAAATCTGCATCCCAAGGTGCTTTGAAAAGATCATTCCAAATACCTTGTAAATTTGCTGGAAGTTTTCCTGGAAATCTTGAGGAACCCATTAGTAAATATCTACCATATTGGTAATACAGTTCAATTAGCCCAGGATCCTTGTTATCTCCATTTTGTTTTATCAAAGCCATTCGCTGATCAGTTGCTAAATGTGATAGTCTATCTTCCCCTAAGTTGATATCGACTCTGTCAAAAAGATTTCGGTGATCAGTTAAATGATCTAAAATTATTTGGGTTTTAGATTTAAGTGATATTTTTTCTACTTTGGATTTACTCACTAATAATGGATCTATCGATCTGTCAAAATTTAATTTATTTATATTGTAGTCTGTGTCTCCACTGAACACAAGAGTAACATGAGTAGCATTTATTATATTTATTTTTGCATTAGAATTTTGAGATAATGTTTCAATTTCACCATCGGTAGAGTGAACTTTTAAAACTGAAGCAAATCTCATATGTTCTCCTCCTGGCCCCTCCTTCTCGTTTGGGTAATCAATAATTTGTCCAGCAAAATTAACCCAATCATCACCTTTACCATATTCAATTCTATAGGTGCTATCATAGTAATCTCCTTTCCATCCTGGCATATTAATGTGGTTTGAAGGATCGAAATCTTCCTCGTCATCTTCTTTTATGTTTATTCCTCTTGAGAGCTTGAAGCTTACGTTTGATGGCTCACTAAATGAGATATCCACTACAATGACATCGTCGACAGATGATGAAAAAACTTTTTGATATGTTATGTTGTTACCAATTTTAAATTCAGAATTTGCAACCCCGTTATGTAAGTTTAAATTTCGGTTGTAAAAAGTAGGGTAAGATCGATTGTATCTGGAGGGAAACCATCTTTGGTTGTATAGATAATCTATGCTGATATCTCCAAGTGTTTGATAGGAACGAACTTTGGTTGGTGTACCCAACATATATTTACTAGCCAATTCCTCTGCTTCAACAATTTTTTCCTCAAAGATGAGACTTTGAATTTTTTTTAAATATTTTTTTGAATTTGGGTTATTTCTATCAAAGGAGGATCCAGCCCATAGACTTTCTTCATTTAATTGAATTCGTTCGTTATTGAAGTCACCAAAAACCATGGCACCAAGCCTTCCATTTCCAACTGGTAATGCTTCATACCATTGACTTGCGGGCTGGTTGTATTTTAGTACGTATTTATCTTCAGCTTGTGCTTCTAACTCAAAGATTGGGATGGTAATAAATAAAAAAGTAAAAAACTTTAAATAGCTCATACAATGTTGTTAGTTAATATAAAAAAAATTAAACATTTTTTCTAACTAATTATCAATTGACAAAAGGATTTTTTTTGAAATTTCTAAACAAAAGGTATGCTCCAAAAATAACAAATGGAATACTTAGTGCTTGCCCATAATTTAACCCAGTGGCTAATTCATTACCAATCTTAAAAACTTCATTTTTAACCTGATTTTCTTTAACAAATTCTAATAAAAATCTGATTGAGAAGAATGTCAAAAAACAGAAGCCTAACAAACTTCCTGGACGAAGTCTAATCTTATATTTTTGCCAGATAAGGAACATTATTATTCCGATGATTAAATATGTCAAGGCCTCGTACAACTGGGCTGGATGACGATAAACACCTATTGAGTTAAATTCTAATGAAAGTTCAGTTGCGCTTCTTTGCAATCTATATTCAACTTCTGATCCTTTTGGATTAATTACACTCGTATAGTTTGAGAATTGTTTGGGTAATAGGTAACCCAGACTTTTTTCTACACTATTTTTAATACGCTCCTCTTTATATTTTTCAGGTTCAAAAATAATTTTTGATCTTAAAATTGGCATTCCTGGACTCTCATATTTTCCCGTTTTTTCAAAATTTACCGACTTTACGAAAGGTAATTTTCTTGAAATGTTATTTTCTGTGGAATTTAGAAATACTACTCCGTAATTTGAATTGGTAGGAATTCCAATTATTTCTGAATTAACGAAATTTCCCATTCTAATAAGAGCAGATCCAATAGCACAAACGATTATCAATCTGTCCATTACCTGTAGGTAATTGTAACCTCTTCTCGATCTATCTATGATACTAAATTTAAATTTATTAAATTCTAATTTATAAGAGTATAACGCCATTGCAATTAGTATTCCAATCACAGCTCCGTGGCTAGCAAGACCACCTTTCCAAAAGTAAAACATCTCCAAAATCCCTCTGTTTAATATATGTGGCTCATAAAAAATAACGTGCCCAACTCTAGACCCGATCAGTGTGCCAAGAATCATGAAAATGAGTTGTATATCTACGCTAATGTCGTATCGTTTTTCAACTTTATAAGATCTCACAACAATAAAACGCCCGATTAAAAAAGCTAAAACAAACAGTACACTATACCACCTAAGTGAAAAAAAATCACCTTCAAATAAATATAGATCGGGTTGCCACAAAAATGAAGATGATAACGACATTTAATATTGTAAATTATTCTTTAAAGACTTCTCCAATAGGTCTTGCTTCCAGCTCCAGTTCTTTTTGAAAAACAGCAAGTTGTTGTTTTAAAAAAGAAGCTTTTTCTGGATTATCACTAATTCTATTGTCTAATTCTCTTACATCAGAGGACAAATCAAATAGTGCCTCAGGGAAATCGGTTGCCCAGTTATTAGTCCCTGATTTTGCATCTTCACCTGGAACAATTATTTCATTATAGGTAGATGGAGCTAAATATTTCCATTTTCCTTGTCTAACACCTAGTAAATTATATCCTTTGTGATAATAATAAAATCGGTCATCAAGTTCAGGAATTTGTATGTTTTTAAATGCATCTAATACACTAATACCATCAATTTTATTCTTTGGTAATTCGGCATCAGTGATTGCACAAACTGTTGGTAGCAGGTCTATAGTTGAAACCAATTGATCTATTATGGTATTTTCAGCTATTACATCAGGCCAAGAAATCACACAAGGCACTCTGTATCCCCCTTCAAAAACATCAAACTTGCCACCTCTAAGTTCACCTGATGATCCAGCATGACTACCAAAATTTAACCAAGGTCCGTTGTCTGATGTGTAAATAATTAATGTGTTATCAAAAACCCCTTTTTCTTTAAGTGTTTCAACTAAACGTCCTACATTAAAATCAATTTCTTCAATCACATCTCCGTAGACATTAGCTTTAGATTTTCCTTTAAACTTTTCTGATGCAAAAATTGGAACATGTGGCATTGAATGAGCTAAATAAAAAAAGAATGGTTGGTCTTTTTCCAAGTTATCTATAAAATTAATTCCAAAATCTGTATATCTTTCTGTAAGCAACGATTGATCAGGTTTAATTTCAATAATTTCGTTGTCTAACAATACAGGTAATTTTTCTCTATTCATATCATTAGAGTAGGGGATTCCGAAATAAGTATCAAAACCTTGCTGAACAGGCAAAAAAGGAATTTCATCACCCAAATGCCATTTTCCTGACATAGCGGTTGCATAACCTTTCTCTTTTAAAATTTCAGCTATTGTAATTTCGTTTGGATTCATACCTTTCCAACTTTTGTTGTTAGCATTTCCTGAACCAAAACCACCAGTTCTTGGCCAAAGTACATTCACAACTCCAGTTCTAATAGGATATGAACCTGTTAATAAAGCAGCTCTGGATGGAGAGCAAGTTGACGAGGCATTTAAAAAGTTTGTAAGTTTAGCACCCCCATAACCCAAAGCATCAATATTTGGGGTTTTCATTGTCATGGACCCATATGAACTCAAGTCTCCATAACCTTGGTCATCAGTATATATTATGATAATATTAGGAAGTTGCCCCTTTACATTTTTTGATGATTTTTTATTGTTTTCACATGAAAAAAATGTGATAATTAAAAAAAGGGATAATAATTTTTTCATTTTTAATGATATTTGTGTGGTTATAAATAATTATTCAATATACTTAAATCTTATTGCAGTTCCTCCGCCAGGTGCAAGTTTTAAATTTAGGACACTATCACTGGAAAAAGGAATTTGCTCAATTGACAAATCATATGGATTGCTGTCCCAATTAGCATCTTCCCCATCTTTATAAATTGTTGCAGTATAATTTTTATTTGGATCTAAAAAATTTGTAGATATGCTAAAATTTCTAGTTTTTTTATTTGTTATGGATCCCAAATACCAGTCTTCGCTGTTTTTATCTTTTCTTGCTACAGTAATGTATTCTCCTATTTCTGCATTAATTACTTTACTAAGTTCCCAGTCTACTGGAACATCTTTAATGAATTGTAAAGCAGGTTGATCTTTATAATTTTCAATAAAGTCTGAGGCCATTTGCATCGGACTATATAAAACTAAGTAGTAAGCAAGTTGTTTGGCAAGGGTGGTATTTACTCTTTGTGTTTTTCCAAAAACATTAGATCCAATTTCATTAAAGTCTTCTTTAGAAGCTCTATATTTTTCATTGTGTTTTAATCCTAAATTGGGAATTGATATTGAAAAGTCTCCTTTAATTTTCCCATTTTTAGATATTTCAATTGACCTGTTGTCCAGGTTTATTTCTCCAAGAATCCAAGTGTTATTATTATCTGTTGCAATGTCATGTGCAGCAATGCCCCAATCCCAAACACCCGGTTTCATCATTTCTGTAATTGACCAAATATAGGTAGTATCATTATTTTCAATTTTGTATTCTAGAGACATTGGTTTAGTTTGCCAAAATGATTCTCCTCCTTTATATCTTACATTAGTGTAGCCATTACCCTGATCATAAAAACTGATTTTAACTGGTATTTCATCACTTGATTCATTGTCTAGTTTTTGATATAGTAAATCGAAAATCCCAGGTGTGAAGTCCATAGGTGATTCCAACATTCTGGTAAAAGGAAGTATTAGTGTATGATTTACTGGATTTCCTCCGTTACCCCAAGCATTGTATTCCATTCCTCTTGCACCCTCTCTTGTCAACATATTTGGATAAGTACGTCTTTCACCAGTATCTTTTACTGGCTCGTGAAAATTAACTGCGACATTGTATTTAGCAGCTGTGTTCAGAACATCTCTGTAATAATTTACAGCGTGCTGTCCATAATGATATTCTACTTTATCCATCATTGTCCCAACATGTCCAATTTTTGCATTTTGCATTCCGATTTTTTTCATAAGAGCGAATGCATCGTCTGCTTGAGCCATATAATTAAGTGTACTTGCACTTGTTTCATGATAAGCTTGTAATGATACCCCTTTAGATTTAGCATAGTTTTGGATTTCTGTCAAATTAAAATCAGGGGTTGTTTTGGTGTAACTTGTTGTTACTGTATCCCCGGGAAATAGTCCAGTAAATCCTGAAGAAATCCCCTCGATAAGCACCTCATCGAACCCATGTTTTGATGCAAAATCTATGTATTTTTTTCCTCTTTTATTTGTAGCTCCATGCCTAAAACCTTCACCCCATGTCCATTTTCCTATGATCATTCCCCACCATATACCAATGTATTTAGTGGGTTTGATCCAAGAAATATCAGATAATTTGTTAGGGGGGTTACAGTTCAAGTTCAAAAAAGATGAGACAAGATCCTTAGCAGAATCAGTCACTTTAATTGTTCGCCAAGGAGTTTTAAATGGAACCGAAGCTCTAACTTTATCCCCATTAGACCAGGGGGCTAAGTCACAATGTAACTTAGTTGAATTGGTTCCAGCAATTTGCATCGAAGAGTAGTTGGTTAGTGAGGCTTCATGAATGCTAACATGAGTCCCATCATCAAATTTCATTGTAAGAGGAGTGTGAACCGTATCGATATCTGAAATTGAGGATTCTGTATATAGTTGTTCATATCTGTTTGGATCATAAGCTTTGATCCACCAAGATTTTGCATCCTCCATAAAATCAAACTCTGTAATTTCATCTGATATTATTAGTTCTTTGGTTTCCCCTACTTTTTTGACATGATATCTAAATGCAATTCCATCATTGTAAGCTCTTACAATTATATCAAGTTTATTATTCTTTTCACTTATTGATTCAAAAGAAATGATAGCTTCAGTATAATTATTTCTTATCAGTTTTTGTTCTCCCCAGGGTTGTTCCCATGTTTGATCTACATTATTACTTTTTGCTTCCACATAATTAAAATCATCAATTAAAGACTGTCCGTTTTTAAATTTTATTCCTAATTGCGACTTTGATATTAATTTTTTTTTGTTTCTGTTGAGTATATAAAATAATTTTCCCTCTTCGTTATGTAAGATGAACTTGTTTTTTCCATCCGGTGATTTAACTTCAATTTGATGAAATATGTTGCCACATCCTAATGAGCTTATCAAAATTGAAACTAAAAAAAGTTTAGTTAATTCAAATCTTTTTAAAATGTTTCTCATATCAAGTACCTTAAGGTTATCAATTTGGTATGAAGTTCTGTATTACTCCACCATATGGAAATCCGTAAGTATCAATTCTTTCACTTAAAAATATCTGTTCGGATCTTTTTATAATTTCGGGATATAGTTTGGAAATATCGTTTGTTTCGGACTCATCATCTTTTAAATTATAGAGTTCAATACTTGAATCAACTCCATATCTTACAGCCTTGAAATCCCCAATTCTAACAGACTGCCTAAAGCCCCCATCTGGAAGTTTTTGAAAAGAACCACTTAACTGAAATTCCCAATTCAAAAATTCATGTTTCATTTGATCTTTATTAAGAAGTGTAGGCAAAAAAGATATCCCTTTGTTTTGAATAGGTTTTTCAACTCCAATAATTTCAGCAAAAGTTGTCATAATATCTCTGAAACCTGAAATGTGGTCTGCAATTGAGCCAGGTAATATTTTGTCTTTCCAATATGCAATAAGTGGAACACGCAAACCACCCTCATACAAATCTCTTTTACCACCTCTTAAATTTCCATTACTGTCAAAAAACTCCAATTGATGTCCATTTATATTATCATGATTAAAATGAGCTCCATTATCACTCGTGTACAATACAAGCGTGTTGTCAAGTTCATTTATTGATTCAAGTTTTTCTAAGAGTCTGCCAACTTGTTGGTCTTGTAGTGTTATTTTAGCGGCTTGTGCCTGTTCAACTTTGGGCCAATCTTCTTTTGCATACCAAAGTGTATCTCTGAGAGGTCCCTCGAAAGAATGAGGAGCTCTGTAAGACATAAAAAGAAAAAATGGCTTGTCTTCGGACTTTTCTTCCAAAAACTTAAAAGCTGTATCAGTATAAAACGCGTCCTTGCAGTCATGTTTATTGAAGTCATAAGGGAGTAGCTCCTCGTTACCATTTAGCCAAAGTCCTTGTTTTTTGTATTTATCTGTTGAACCACCCCACTGTTCTTGAGCCGCAAAATCAAAACCATGGGAAAATGCCCAAGTTTCTGGTTGATCAGCAGTATCAAGATGCCATTTGCCAATAAATGCGGATTGGTACCCAGCTTCTTTGAACATTTCTCCTAATGTATATTCATTTTTGTCGAGTGCTATTTGTTCCCATACACTGTCTTTTACAAATGCAGCATTTCCTCTTATTGAAACATGGCTTGAGCTTTTTCCTGTCAATAAAACTGCTCTGGCAGGGGAGCAAACTGGGCTACCTGCATAAAAATCTGTAAACATCACACTTTTTTTAGCTAAAGAATCGAGGTGGGGAGTTTTTATAATCTTTTGACCATATGATCCAAGTTCATTGTAACCTAAGTCATCAGCTAACAATAAAACAATATTGGGTCTTGTATCATTTTTTTGTGAACAAGACACTAGAAAAAAAGTGATAATTAAAGTTTTAATTATTGATTTATTAATGATCATAGTTCTATAGCATGAATTTAATAATTATTCTTTTGATCTGAAAGATGAAGCAGGAAGTCCTTCTTTGTTAAACAAATTAATTTCAAAATAATTTTTCCATCCCAGTCTAACCGACAAAGGTTTCGGAACTTTATTAGACCATACTAAGACCTTGTCCCCAGTAATTTTTGAATCAGCAGGATAATATTTATTGTCATTACCAGCTATTTCAAAATACTTTATTTTTTCATCTGGGCAATAAAGACCAGACCCTGTATGATCAAAAGAAATTAATGCCTTACCATTATTAAAATTGACAGATTTGAAAATGGGTCCAGAATAAACTAAGCCCTCATAATTATAATCCTTATTCAATGCCCAAAGGGCCAACCGTTCTCCAACTTCTTTTTTCTTGGGCGGGTGAATCGATTTGGCATCACCAAGATCAGTTGTAATTGCCATGCCTACATTTGGTTTTGATAAGGTCAACATTTGGCTTTCTCTAAGTTCAGCAGATGTTATTCTTTGAGAGTCTTCATTTCTTGAGTCATAGCCTGCAAAAGGTGCAATCTGGGCATAATAAAAAGGTAAGGTATCATTTTTCCATTGACTCCGCCAGCTATCAATTACTGCTGGAAATAAAGTTTTGTACTCTTCAGCCCGACGTTGGTTGGACTCCCCTTGATACCAAATAAAACCTTTTAGATTGTATTTTGATACTGGTGCAATCATTCCGTTGTAAAGTGTTGTTGGTGAATTTGATTGGTGAGGCATTCGATCTGGTGAAGGAATAGCAATTTTCTCTCCAATTGTTTTCAAAATATAGAAATCACCAGCAGTTTGATAACAAATCATATTTAATTTCCATGTATCATTCAAGGAAATTATTTTTTTATTTTCAAAATAAATACCCCTGCTTGGATCAGGATCAAGGCCTCCTTTTCCCCACACGTCAATCAATCTTATGCTAACTGAATTCTCCCCCTTTTTTAGTATGTCGCTTTTAAATTTATATTTTGTGGAAGCGACTCCCCAATATTCTTTTCTGCCAATCATTTTACCGTTTATGAATATTGTGTATAAATCATTGGTTTCACCAATATCAAAAACCAACTCTGACTCAGTGATTTCATCAATAGTTAGCTGTTGTCTTATCCAACCTATTCCATTGAAATCATCTTTTTCAAATGCATCATTAATGCCCTGGATATTGGTCTCAGACCAGGACATGTCACTGAAACTATTTATAACAAATTCTTTGTTCATTTCATCAACCCATTTAAAATTTTTCACTCCAATCAAGCTATCTCTTCTTATGAACTCATGATTAGCTACCCAAAGATTATAGTCACTTTTGGGATCAATAGCAATTTCTAATCTTTTGGATGTGTCTTCAAAACCTTTAATTTTTTCAATGAAATCAGTTCTGGCCCAGCTCTCCGCAGGTGATCCACCCCAACTAGAGTGAATGAGTCCAATTGGAACTCCTAACTCTTCATGTAATTTTTTTCCAAAAAAATAAGCAACTGCAGAAAACTCGCTTATAGATTCAGGTGAACATACAATCCATTCACCCTCAACATTATCCTGAGGAGTGTAAGCAATGATCCTTTTGACTGTAAACATCCTGATTCCAGGAAAATTAGCATTCGAAATTTCTTCATCTGCCCCCTCAATTAATTCGTGAACCCTAGCATATTTGAAACCTTTCATTGGCATTTCCATATTGGATTGTCCAGATGCTAGCCAAACTTCGCCTAAAAGAATATCTTTGATTTCAATTGATTCGTCAGAAGAACGTACTGTTACTTTGTGTGATTTGTTGTCAAACTTTGGAGTTTGGATCTGAACAAGCCAATCCCCGGACTCGTTGGTGCTAGTAAAGGCTTTTTCTCCCCAGCTTGTATTTACACTAATCTTTGAGCCTTTTATTGCTTTTCCCCAAATATTTACCATAGTATCTTGCTGTAATACCATGTGATCTGAGAATAGGTTGTTTAAAGATAAATTTGAAGATGTATTGGACTTACATCCAAAAACAAATAGAGAAATAATAAATAATATTTTTTTCATAATAGACTCTGGTTTTTTATTTTAATTTTTTTTGATAGATTTTTCATTATTTCTTTAGATGATGGATCTGATGCAATATTTACACTTTCTAAGCCAGTTTCAATATCATATAATTCCTGGTTCA
>Ga0209036_1001397_pt1 | contig 10274 bp, 5 predicted proteins | sample MarorgKNORR_S2LV_3_FD_188222 | JGI IMG/M metagenome (GOLD analysis project Ga0209036, IMG submission 188222) | Marine microbial communities from the Southern Atlantic Ocean, analyzing organic carbon cycling - DCM_A/KNORR_S2/LV (SPAdes) (version 2) | ecosystem: Environmental > Aquatic > Marine >... | reverse complement strand
CCATAAATACGACCCAATCTCGCAGAAGGAGTACTACCAGTTCTTCTCGTTTTTCAACACCATCGACGAGTCCGGCCTGTACTCTTACTTCACGCCTTCCGTTCCCACGCCAACGCTACTGATGAGCAACGATGCCGCGAAGGAACAAATCGATGCCGCGAAAAAGGTCGCCGAAAACGAGGCAGCCGATCTCGCGAAAATCAGCGAAGCGGCGGAAGAGGCATTTTCAAAATGGCTCAACGACCGCCCGGCCGAGGTAGCGCTGCCCGGACAGCTTGGTCACTATCCGTTCGACGAATACAAGGAGGGCAAACTGCCGAATCTGCTCAGCGACTCCAATCGGGCGTCCAGCAGTTCGAAGAACAAAATTGTCCCCGGCAAAAACGGCAACGCCCTGCAATTGACTGGCGACGATGGCGTCAACCTGGGCGTCGGCAACTTTAAGCGCACCCAGCCGTTTTCGGTCGCGCTCTGGATGAACACGCCACACCACAAGGAGCGCACCGTCGTCTTTTCCCGCTCGAAGGCGTGGACCGATGCCGGCAGCCGCGGCTACCAGATGCTCCTCCGCGACGGTCATCTCAGCACGTCGCTGATTCACTTTTGGCCCGGCAACGCGATCAACATTCGCACCACGGCCAAGCTGCCGAAAAACGAGTGGCACCATGTCACCATCACTTACGACGGGTCCACCCGCGCCGGCGGATTGGCGATCTACGTCGACGGCAAACCCGCCGAGACGGAGATTCACAAGGACAATCTGTACAAAAACATCACCGGCGGTGGGAACGACCACATCGTCATCGGGCAACGGTTCCGCGACGTTGGCTTTGCCAAGGGCCTCGTCGATGACTTCCGCGTGTTCGACCGAGAACTGACCGCCGCCGAGGTCGCGCAACTGCACGACGGTCAGACCTTGGCCAAGCTCTTGGCCAAGCCGGTGGATGCGCTTGACCAAGCGGAACGCCTCGCCCTCCGCGCCTACTATCTTGCCACCGCGAACGAGCCCAATGCCCAGCAGTTGGCCAAGCTCCGTGCCGCGCGCGAGAAGGTCACCCAGTTGCTCGACGGTAAAACCGAGATCATGGTGATGGAGGAGATGAAGGTTAAACCGCGCTCGACCTTTGTGCTGAATCGCGGCGTGTACGATCAACCGGGCGAGCGCGTCGGCCCGGAGACCCCGGCTATCCTCCCGCCGTTCCCCAAGGGCGCGCCGCGCAACCGGCTTGGCCTCGCGCAGTGGCTGACTGCCGCCGACAACCCGCTGGCCTCGCGCGTGGCAGTGAACCATTTCTGGCAACTCTGCTTCGGCGAAGGCCTCGTCCGCACACCGGAGGATTTCGGCAGCCAGGGCAAGCGGCCCTCGCACCCCAAATTACTCGACTGGCTCTCGGCCGACTTCATGGCCAACGACTGGAACGTCAAGCGTCTGCTCAAGCAGATCGTCATGTCCGCCACCTACCGGCAGTCCAGCCACACCCGGCCCGCGCTTGAGTCTGCCGACCCGGAAAACCAACTGCTCGCCCGCGCGCCGCGCTATCGGCTCACGGCAGAAATGATCCGCGACAACGCGCTCGATGCCAGCGGCCTGATCAGCACCCGCATGGGCGGTGGCGGCTCCAAGCCGTACGACCTTACCGAGTCCTTCAAGCCGATGGGCCACGACAAGGGCGAGGGGCTTTACCGGCGCAGCGTGTACACGTTTTGGAAACGAACCGGCCCGGCCCCGGTGATGATGGCGCTCGACGCCAGCAAACGGGACGTCTGCCGGGCCAAGCGCGAGACCACCGCCACCCCACTGCAGGCGTTGGTGCTGATGAACGGCCCGCAGTTCGTCGAGGCCGCGCGCATGCTCGGGGAGGCCATGGTGCGGGAGCACGGCGACAACATTCAGTCGATCATCCGCGAGACCTTCCGCACGCTAACCAGCCGCGAGCCGTCCGGCCCCGAGGCCGCGCTGCTGAAAAGGCTGCATGACGAGCAGTTGGCCCATTTTGAAAAGGACGCCAAAGCCACCGATGCATTCCTCGGCACCGGTGCCAGCCCCGAGCCACGCGGCTTGGCAAAGCCTCGCGTGGCCGCCGCCGGGGTGCTTGCCAAGGCACTGATGAACTTCGACGAGGCCGTGGTGAAACGATGATTTTAAGCAAAATGAAAACGCCTTTGTGTACTGGATTTGAATCCACCGTCGGCATGAGCCGGCGCGGTTTCCTGAACTCATTCGGGATGGGGCTGGGCGGCATCGCGCTGGGCAGCCTGCTCAAGCCTGACGCGCTGCTCGGCGCGACGACCGGCCGGGGCGCGCTTGGTGCCGCGCACTTCGCGCCCAAGGCCAAGCGGGTGATTTACCTGTTCCAGAGCGGCGGCCCATCGCAGCTCGACCTGTACGATCCCAAGCCGACGTTGATCGAAAAACACGGCACCGAGCTGCCGGAGGAGATTCGACAGGGCCAACGCCTGACCGCCATGTCCGGCAATCAGGCGTCGCTGCCGCTGGCCGGCTCGCCGTTCAAGTTTGTGCCCCACGGCCAGAGTGGTCTGCAGATCAGTGATGCCCTGCCGCACATCTCAGGCATCGCGGACGACCTCTGCCTTGTGCGCTCGATGCATACCGAGGCGATCAACCACGGCCCGGGCGTCACGCACATGCAGACCGGTTCGCAATTCCCCGGCCGTCCGAGCATCGGCGCTTGGCTCAACTACGGCCTCGGCCGGGCTAACGACAACCTCCCGTCATTCGTCGTCATGGTCACCAAGGGCAAGGGCGGCCAGCCGCTCGTGTCGCGACTCTGGGGGAGCGGCTTTTTGCCTTCGGAAAATCAGGGCGTGCGTTTCCGCTCCGGGGCCAACCCGGTGTTGCACCTGCAAAACCCAAGCGGCATCGACCGCAAGAGCCGTCGAATGATGCTCGACCGCCTCCGCGAACTTCACGAGCTGCAGCTCGCCGGCAACCCGGACGCCGAGATCGAGTCGCGCATCGCGCAGTACGAGATGGCGTTCCGCATGCAGGCCTCCATCCCGGAAGTCACCGACATCTCCGGCGAATCGGAGCAGGTGCTCAAGATGTACGGCGACGACGTGAAAAAACCAGGCACCTTCGCCGCCAACTGCCTGCAGGCGCGGCGACTGGCTGAGCGCGGCGTGCGGTTCATCCAGCTTTACCATCCCGGCTGGGATCAACACGGCGGACTGCCGGGCGGACTGCGCAACCAATGCCGCGAGACCGACCAGGCCTCCGCCGCGTTGGTGAAGGACCTCAAGAATCGCGGCATGCTCGACGACACACTCGTTATCTGGGGCGGTGAATTTGGTCGCACCAACTACTGCCAGGGGACGCTGCGGAAGGACAACTTTGGTCGCGACCACCATGGCCGCTGCTTCTCATTTTGGATGGCCGGCGGCGGCGCCAAGGGCGGTACCGTCGTGGGGCGCACGGACGACTACGGCTACAACGTCGTCGAGGAGAGCGTCCACGTGCACGACTTCCACGCCACGCTGCTGCACCTGCTGGGCATCGACCACGAACGACTGACGTTCAAGTATCAGGGCCGTTACTTCCGCCTCACCGACGTCCACGGCAAAGTCATCCAAAACGCCCTCGCCTGACCGCTTGGCCAAGGTTATGCGGTGATAACCGGTGGCGGCGGCTTGGTTGCAGGTACTGGCACGCGCTTGACCTTGCGCGTGTAGGGTTGGCCGTATTCGCCGGAGACCACGCGTCGGAAGTTGGACTGCAGGCTGGTCAGCGGCCAGATAATGAAAATTATGCCGGTAATCAGCCAAACGAACATCCCAAGCCAGCAAAGCAGTTGTGAACCCAACGTCGGGAGCAGATACACAAAACCGAATGTCCTCCAGAATGCCGACCCGAACGATTGACCTCTTAGCGCAAACCAGCATCCGGAAAAATACAGTGCGAAGACATCCATGATGAAACCCGTCACGAGAACTGCTGCGAAGATGGTCCCAAAAATCCCACCGACCAACATCGGCGAGAACTCCCAAATCTCAGGATGAAGAAGAACCTGAAATGCAATGTAACTGATCGGCGCGGCAAACAATGCCACGAACGGCCATAACCAAAAACGGGCCATCGCCCGAAAGTGGCCTCGTCGAAATTGTTTCTCATCCAGCGGCGTCACGAGGATTTGCTCCAGCGCACCGCACGACTTGGCATCGGAGAGGGAAGCAACCGTGTGACGGGTCAGGTCGATCCGGAACCACAAAGATCCCAGCCACAATGCCCCCAACCCGATTGGAACCAACGTATCCGGATCGCTGTACATACTTCCCGCAACAGTCAGAATGATCATCACCAGCCAGGTGATGATGATGAAGCCCAGCATCAACACGCGGGAGGTCTGCATCGAGGCGTTTCGGTTGACCAGCCACGACACCGGGTTGCTTTCCAGATGCTCGGTCCGACGATACCTGACCGGAGCGACCGCACTGGATTCGTTGGACTGATCGACAGAAACAGAGGGTCGCACCTGTCGATCCTGCCATCGATGCGGGATGATGAGTGAGGCGAGAATCAGCAGCATCACGGACGCCGCCAACCCGCACCCGATCCAGAGCGGATACCATCCCCACACGGGAACCGCGCCAATCACCGGGGCCGCAGCTAGGTACATCGCATGCCCGGGACTGAGCAGGCTCAGCACCGGGTTCATTCCCCCGACTCCGATGAAAATCAGCGGGATGATCGTGATGCTCGCCAGCAGGAAGAGCGTCCAAAAAATGGATTTCCCCGTTCGATTGCACAACGCGGAAAAAAAAATGCCGACCGAGAGCGAGAAAACGAGGATGTTCAACAGTGCCCCAACCGTTCGCCAAAACTGGGCGTTGGTCACGCCGCCCATCAGCAGCGGCAGCGCGAGCACCGGCATCACCGCGAGCACCCCGTAAAAAGACCGGAGCGACCCGGTGAACATCTTGCCCAGCACTACGTCGTAGCCGCGCAGGTCAGTCAGGAAAAGCAGCCCCAGCGTGCCCTCGGCTTTTTCACGCGTCAGCGAGTCCGTGGTCGTCCAAAGGCCGGACAGCAGGCAGTAGCCGAAACAGGCCCAGCTCATGATGGCGAAGAAAATATCGCCCTGCATTCCCGCGCCACCGCCAAACTGGTTGAGGGTCGCCAGCAACAGCCACAACCCCCCAAATGCCACCGCCACGATGGCCACGATCCATCGCCACAACCACGAACCGAGGCCACGCGAGGCGACCATTAATTCCCGTTGGACGATGGGCAGACTGACCATGACACTACGAGCCCGGACTGATTGAGGCGGCAGCAGTTTTCCTGAAATTCTCGCCGAGCGCCAAGCAGGCGCGCCCCACCCAGATGGAATTATTCACAAGGCCAATCATGAACCAAAGTGCCAGGACACCCTCAAGATCAATGCCCCCACCGGCACCAGTGATCCCAATCAGCAGCATGGCGCCAAAAAAGAAAGCATACGGCAGAATGTGAATTTTCAGGATCACGATCGTCGAGCTAAACGTCGGCCGACGCATCGTCAGGCTGGCGTGCATCCCCACGAAGTACGCCGCCCATGCGTCGACACCGAACATCAGCAACCCTAAAATGTACACTGGCAAAGTCTCGTTATCTGACCGAGCCATCATGAATGGGATCAGGCAGAGCATGAAAATCACCGGCCACATAAACTGCCGTCTCAGCCGCCGCCGGATCGCCTGCGCGTAGTCCTCATATTTCAGCGGTGTGGAGAGCAGCAGTTCCATCGCGTTTTCGCCACGGTCGATTCTGAATCGATCACACACTGCGCTCGCGATCCACCACTTGAACATTACTGCAGTTACCCAAAGCGTAAATAAAAATGACTCTTCACCGTAGTTTCTAGCTCCAAAAAGGACTTCAAACCCTCCGGTGACGAGCATCATAAATGAAAACAAAAGAAGCAGAGTGATCCATACCAACACCGGGCCAAGACGTTTACGGGCGGTCAACCATTCCAACGGATTGCCATCCAACACAAGCGCCCGGCGGCGAAGTTCCCTCACGCTGCTGCTTGCCTCCATGTCCACCGCCGGCTTGGCAGCCTGATCCTGCCAAGCTCGCCCGGTTTTCCACAGCGCGAAAAGCATCGACACCGCCGTCACCCCCAGCGTCATCCAAAGGGAGATAGTAAACGCCTCGCCCCTACCCCGGCCCGCACCCACGCCGCCATCCAGAGTCAGCACAAACATCGCACCCGTGCTGTATTGAGCCGTCCACTCGACCGCCCGGCCCAAACTCCGATCGAACTCATGCAGAATGAGGACAACAATTGGAACTGCAAAGTTAAGCAAGAAAATCGCTCCGAAGGTTGCGCCGGTGGTCGCCTTGGACGACTTAAACATCGCCGAGCAGGCCAAGCCTACCGAGAGCGACAGGAACAGCGTGGAAAACATTACCCCGGTCATCCGAAGCACCAACACCGGGTCCACCCCACCCATGAGAATCGGCACAACCAGCATAGGCACCGCCGCCATCAACCCCAACACGCCCTGGATAACCCCCACACTCATCTTGCCCAGCACCACCTGATAGCCGCGAAGGTTCGTGAGGAACAGCAGACCAAGCGTCCCGTTGCGCTTCTCCTCGCTCAGGCAATCCGCCGTCAGGTACACCCCTGCGATGTTGCAGAGAAAAATCATGATGCACGATACGGCGTAGAACATGTCACTCCCCGCTCGGTGCGGGGAATAGTTTTCCACTGCAACGAGGATCAGCATGTACCCCACCACCAGAAAAATCAGCAGCGCAATGGAAAAGCGCGACGCGTAGGTGCCAAGGCGGCGCGATGCCACCAGCAATTCACGGCTGACAATGGGAAATAGGTTCACGGTCGTTACAATTCGCGACAACGAGTATTCACACGAACCGGAAAAGCGAAAGCCTTAATCCGCGCCCGGCTTCAACTTCGGGAACGACGGCTGCGCCCCCGGCCGGATGACGGAACGGGCCGCCGCCCCGACCGCAAATCGAATCGCCGCATCCCCGGCCAAGCCGGCCGACAGCGCCGAGGCCAGCGTACCGTTGAAGCAATCCCCCGCGCCAACGGTGTCCACCGCGCGAACCCTCGGCGCTGGGAACCATTGTTGCCCCCGCTTGGCCAGACGGCACACGCCTCGCCCTCCACAAGTGGCAAGCACCTCGCCGACGCCGGACTGCAACAACGCCTCCCCTGCCCGCTCGATGTCGCGCTTGGTTTTCACCGGCAACCCGGTCATCTCCGCCAACTCCGTTTCGTTCGGGGTGAGGATGTCGACCAGTTGCAGAATGCGCTTGGCCAAGCGCCGGCACGGGGCGGGATCCAAAATCGTCGTCACGCCCTCACGCTTGGCCAAGCGCAGGGCAGCCTCAACCGTGGGCAGCGGCGTCTCGAGTTGCAGCAGGCAGGAGCGCGCACCAGCGAACGCCGGCTTGGCCCGGTCAATGTGCGCCTTGGCCAAGCGATCGTTCGATCCGGCCGCCACGCTGATGAGATTACGCCCCCTGTCACCAACCATGATCAACGCCACGCCGCTGGGTGCGTGCCGATCGCGGACGATGAAGCGAGTCTCGATCCCCTCGCATTCGAACCGCTGCAGTGCAGCATCTCCAAAATCATCCCGACCAATATTCGCCACAAAGAAGACCGGCGCACCGGCGCGGGCGGCGGCCACCGCCTGGTTTGCGCCCTTGCCGCCGGGGATGACCTGAAACTCGCCACCTAGCACGGTCATGCCCGGTTCAGGCAATTTGTCGGATTGGACGACGAGGTCGGTATTGGAACTCCCAACCACCACCACAGAAGGAGGCTGTTTTTGCCGCTTGGCCATCGGGAGGAAAAGACTGGGCTACGACGTTTTTTCTGAATCGAACTCGCCGTTTTTCAGCTTGGTCATGTAGGCGTCCAAATCCTTCTTCACTCCGCCTGCAAGAAAGTAGAGGCCGAGAACATTCGGAAACGCCATGCCGAGAATCATCAGATCCCCAAAATCAAGCACATGAGTCGATGTGATGATCGAGCCGAGGAAAACCATGATCAGAAACAAAAAACGATAAACCATCGAGGACCCATCCCCGAACAACCAAGCCCAGCAACGCTCACCATAGTAGGACCAAGAGATCATCGTGCTGAACGCAAATAACACCACTGCTGCTGAGAGGATATGCGGGAACCAGGAAAACTCGGAAGCAAACACCGTGGACGTCAACCCCGCGCCGTTGTTGACATCGGCGAATGGTTTGGCGACATCGGAGGCAGAGCCACCCTCGTAATGCCCTGTGATCACGATCACCAAACCGGTCATGGTGCAGACGATGATGGTGTCGATGAATGGCTCCAATAATGCCACAATACCCTCGCGCACCGGCTCTTTAGTTTTGGCTGCGGAATGAGCGATTGCTGCGGAGCCGACGCCGGCTTCATTCGAAAACGCCGCACGTTTGAAACCCTGCACTAACACACCGATAAAACCGCCCCACGCCGCACCCGGATTGAACGCACTTTCGATGATGGTCCCAAACGCACCCGGGATCTCACCGGCGTGTTTGAGTAACACCACGATACAAGCAAGCATGTAAACACCACACATAGTAGGGACAATTTTTTCCGCTGTTTGCGCAATGCGCTTGATACCACCGATGATTACCAAGCCGGTGAGGATGGTCATGATCAAACCAAACACCCAGCGGTGATCACCAAGCCAAGGAATCGACTCCTGAACCGCGTTGAGTGACTGATTGACTTGGAACGTGTTGCCACCGCCAAAAGATCCGCCAATGCAAAGGATGGCAAACGCCACGGCGAGAAATTTTCCCAACGGCTTAAAAATCACGCCGCCGGTACGTTCGGCCACTTCAGCTAAACCGTTTTGCAGGTAAAACATCGCGCCGCCCATGACACGACCATCAGCCCTAGTCGTGCGGTACTTTTGCCCTAGCGTGCACTCGGTGAACTTGGATGACATCCCGAGAAACCCTGCGACAATCATCCAAAAAATCGCTCCAGGCCCACCGAGACTAACTGCAATTGCTACACCAGCGATGTTCCCCAAGCCGACTGTTGCCGAAAGCGCAGAGGACAACGCTTGAAAATGACTGACCTCACCTTCGGCATCCTTGTTCTCGTACTTGCCTCGGACAACATCAATCGCGTGCTTAAAACCACGGAAGTTGATAAAACCCATCCTGATCGTAAAATATGTTGCACCAACCACCAACCAAGCCACAACCAGCGGTATCTCAGCTCCTTCACTTGATTTGTAAATCGGAAAGAAAAAAATCGAGGCAATCCAACCAACCAACTGGCCGGCGAGTGCATCAATCTGCTCTGAGATTCCGCCCAACTTTTTCTCCTGCGCAAAAGCGGTACTCGCGCCTACGAAAAACGAAAACAACATTGCGAACACTCGGTGACTAAAACGGAGAATGGACAAACGGGTTGGCCTCACAGATTTGGTCTCAGCAATTTGTTTCATTTGGTATATACTAGTTTTAAAGAAAAAGAGCCGGGGATTCGGCCCGGCTCTAATGACAAAAAATCAAATCACGTTGAGCTAGTTGTTAAACGGATCGAAGTGTTTTCGAATTAAATGAGGGCTTCTTTGAATTTTCATGAGCATATCATGCTTAATGCTCGCAGCATGACCGTCAAAATAAGCCGCATTTATTCCAGTCTTGTGCATTACATGCAGTTTGCCCCCCACCGAACTAATGCCCTGACCTCCTCCAAAAGCTGTTCCACCCGGGTGAAAACTAGCGTTACGCATGGAATGGGGGTCTTCATTAAGCAAAAGAAATTTGTCCACCGGGTTTTTTACCGCTGAAAAATTTATTCCTGGATTTACTCCTCCTGTCTGGCCGTTCAGAAAACTCGTCATACTAAAATTAACTCTAAGAGCCCTACCAATTTCACCTGTGCTCGGGCACCGATAAACCCCGTAAATAGTCTTATTTCTTGTATCTGGATTACGCCCCTTGCGAAGTATGGGCTGACCTGTAACATAAGGAAAAACAGAACCCGCCTCAGCATGAAATGCTACATTCCGGTCATACTTTGCCCAGTTTTTTCGCCTATCCCTTACAGCATCACCTGGCCCGCCCCAAACCCAGTCCTCATGCCAATTGCGGTCCGTGGAACCGGCGAACGGCAGGTGGTCATCGTTCTCGTCCTTGTAATTGTAGATGCCCAAAGCTACCTGGCGCATGTTGCTCAGGCATTTGATTGAGCGGCCACTCTCCTTCGCGCTGGCCAGTGCCGGCAAAAGCAGCGATGCCAGAATGG
>Ga0209036_1001396_pt1 | contig 10274 bp, 10 predicted proteins | sample MarorgKNORR_S2LV_3_FD_188222 | JGI IMG/M metagenome (GOLD analysis project Ga0209036, IMG submission 188222) | Marine microbial communities from the Southern Atlantic Ocean, analyzing organic carbon cycling - DCM_A/KNORR_S2/LV (SPAdes) (version 2) | ecosystem: Environmental > Aquatic > Marine >... | reverse complement strand
TTTCTTTGCCGCTGGCTTCTTTGTGGTTGTTTTCTTTGCCGCTGGCTTCTTTGTGGTTGTTTTCTTTGCCGCTGGCTTCTTTGTGGTTGTTTTCTTTGCTGGCATTATACGTCCAAAAATCTTACGTCTTTTGCGTTTTGTTCAATGAATGTTTTTCTCTTTGCAACATCATTTCCCATAAGAACTTCAAACATGTTTGCGGCTTTGGCTTCTGCTGCCTTTCCGTCGGCAATACTAACTTTTATTAAACTTCTCGTATCTGGGTTCATCGCGGTGTCCCATAGTTCTCCTGCATTCATCTCCCCAAGACCTTTGAATCTACTTATGTCGAATTTTTTATTTTTGTTTTCTTTTTTAAATTCTTCTAACGATTTGTCGTCTTTAAGGTAGTTTATTGAACCAGAGGATTTTGCTCTATAAAGTGGAGGTTCAGCAATCCATACCTTGCCTTCTTTTATTAGTCCTGGCATGAATTTAAAGAAAAACGTTAATAAAAGTGTTCTTATGTGGGCTCCGTCAACATCAGCGTCTGTTAAAAATATTATCTTGCCGTACCTTGATTCCTCTCCTTTATATTCGTCTTTTATTCCTGTACCTATTGCTTTTATAAGCGAGCTTATTTCTTCATTCTGAAGTGCTCTATTTTCTGTGACTTTTTGTACATTAATAATTTTTCCCCTTATTGGTAATATTGCCTGTGTTTTTGACTCCCTTGCCTGTTTTGCTGGTCCCGCAGCAGAGTCTCCTTCAACTATAAATAATTCACTTTCAATTGGATCTGTAGACGAACAGTCTGCAAGCTTGCCTGGAAGCCCCGCTGTTTCTAAGATACTCTTTCTTTTTGTAAGTTCTCTTGCTTTTTTAGCGCTCATTCTTGCTTTTGCTGCAACGGCGCACCTTTCCACAATTGCTCTTCCTTCTTTTGTGTTCTTGGACAACCATTTCGGCAGCTCTTTATTGACTAAAACCTGAACTTTTGACTTCATTTCTGTATTTCCAAGCTTTGTTTTTGTCTGGCCTTCAAATTGGGGCTCTTTTACCCTAACGGAAATCACTCCGGTGATTCCTTCTCTGATGTCATCACCAGTTAATGAAATATCGGAGTGAAGATTTCTTGATTTTGCAAAGTCATTAATCGCTTTTGTTATCGCTGTTCTTAAGCCTTCTTCGTGGGTGCCTCCCTCAAGTGTGTGTATGTTATTAGCAAAGCTCTTAATGTTTACATCATCTTCGTTTTTCCACTGAAGAGCAACTTCTATTTCAGAATCCTTGCTTTGATCAGAAAAGGATATTGTTTTTTCGTGAAGAACTTCAAATCCATCATTCAAATAGTCCACAAAGTCAACTAAGCCACCTTTGTATAAAAATTTATCCTTGGTTGCTGGTTTAACTCTGTTGTCTACAAGGGTGATTTTTAAGCCTTTATTTAAAAATGCTGTTTGTCTTAGTCTCTCCGATACAATGTTATATTCAAAACTCTGTGTTTCTTCAAAAATTTCTGGGTCAGCTAAAAAATTTATTTTTGTTCCCGTTTTTTTTGTGGCTTTTCCTTTTTTAATTTTTGATACCGGCTTACCAAAGTCAAAATTTTGATTCCAAAAGAAACCATCTCTTTGTACTTCCGCTTTTACAAAGACTGAAAGGGCATTAACTACAGAGATACCAACACCGTGTAGACCCCCACTAACACTATATGCTTCTGATTCAAACTTGCCACCGGCATGTAGGGTTGTTAAGACGGTTGTTAGTGCTGATTCTTTTGTTTTTGGTCTTGGTTTTACGGGTATTCCGCTTCCGTTATCTGTAACAGTTACTGATCCATTTTTCTCAAGACGAACTTCTATTGAATTACATCGTCCTGCCATTGCTTCGTCAACTGAGTTATCAACCACTTCCCAGACTAAGTGGTGTAATCCATTAGGACCTGTTGAGCCTATGTACATAGCAGGTCTTTTTCGAACTGCTTCGAGACCCTCTAAGACCTTTATGTCTTTAGAATCATATTTTTTTGAATCTTTTTTTGGCACGGATCTCCTAAGATACGCTTCTTTTTTTGTTTTTATACAGCCCTAGCTGAACTCTTATTTTAGCCGAAATCCGTTGTTATTGTTGGTTATTTTCGATTTGAACATCCAACGAATTAAGCTTTATTTTTATTTTTTTTTCAATATCTATAAGTATTTTTTGTTCTTCTAGTTTGATTAAATCCATTGCTCTTTTAGATGTTGTATAAAGGGTTGCTTTGTTTCCAATAACGGGTCCGGGTGTTGTTTCGCTAGACCAAAGAAAAGTGTTTTCATCAAAATATTTTTTTACTTTTTTTGATTTTAAAAAATTTATCCCTAAAGGGTTTTTCTCTACGTCAATTTTTTCTGGTTGTTGGTTTTTCACTAGTTGGTTCTAACGGGCATGAGAAGGTATTTGTAGTTCTCTACCTCTCCCTGAATAACAACTGGTTTCTCGTTTCCAGAAAAACGAATATAAACCGTTTCGCCGTCTAAAACTTCTATGCCTTGCATGAAATAGTTGGGGTTAAAAGACATTTCAAAACCCGAGATGTCGCCAAGCTCAACTCCAAGAGTTTTAACAGATACTTCTTCGTTGCCACCACCTATGTCTTTGTTAACTGTTGTGATGTTTAGGGTTTCGTTGTCTGATAAGACAATCTTAACTGGAATAAAACCTTCGGCTACAACCGTTGCTCTATCTAGAGACTCTAAAATTTCAGATTTTTTAACTTCTATCGTAAAGAGAGTTTCTTTTGGGAAAAGGTTTTCGTACTCCGGAAAGCTCCCTTCTAGTTTTCTAACTGCTGCTGATGTTTTTTCGTTATAAAAATAAAGTTCTCTTTCGTTTGAGTTTATTTTTATCGGATCGTCTGAGTTTTCAAAAACCCTTATTGTTTCGCTTAGAGCTCTGTATGAAATAATCCCTATGTCTTTTATTGGTATTTCAGACAGGCTATACGTTGCGAGTCTGTAGCTGTCTGTGGCCACCAGTTCGGTGGCGTCGTTTTTGTTGTTAAAGTATACCCCTGTTAAAACAGGTCTTCCTCCTTCTGGTGAACTTGCTATGCCTACTTTTTTTATTGATTCAAAAAGTTCTGTTACTTCCACTTCTTCTGTGTTTTTGTTTGTGTTGTCTTCCAACAATGCTTCCGGATATGTTTTTTCGTCTAGTTTTCTTAGTTTGAATTCCATCTTTTTTGTTTCGACCTTAAGTTCTGTGCCTATGTCTGAAAACGTAACCTCTCCTGTTGGTAGTTTTCTAACTATCTCTGATAAAACCCTTGCATTTACTAGTGTTTCTCCCTCCACCTCTGTTTTTACAGCTGTTCTTGCTTTTAAAACTATGTCTAGGTCTGAGCCAACAACTTCTAACAGATCTTCTCTAGTCTTTAGATATATGCCTTGTAAAGAAGGAGTTGCGGGCCTTGGATCTACAACTCTAGAAACAGAAGAAACGACTTCTTTTAGAGCACTTGTTTTTATTTTGAATTTCAATTTAATTCCTTATAGATTTAATAATAATAAAGCTGTTGAAAATGTTTAAAACATCAAAAAACAAACTTTTTAAAGGTGAGGGGGTGTTGAAAACTTTAAACATAAAAAACAACCACTTAAGAAATAACCAAATTATTTATTTTATTGTCGAAAATGTTTATTTCTTTCAACAAGACGCTTGACTCTTCTGATTTTTTTATACAAGACAAAATTGTTGAGTGAGACCTACCACCAAAAAAAAGACCGATCTGAGAAAGAGACAAATCAGTATGCTTTCTAATTAAAGAAACACAAAGGTTTCTTGCACTAACAACGTTTGAACTCCTATTTTTTGAAACAATAAGCTTTTTATCCACCTGGTAAACGTCTGAAACATAATCCAAAATGTAATCAGGGGTTAAATAAGCAACAACATCTTTTTTAGTCTCAAAAACCAAGTTTTTAATATATTCAGAATTACCAGAACCGGTTTGTTTGTTGATTACAAGGTTGTTAACTATTCCGCTTATATCTCTAAAACTATTTATCTCGACGTTTAAAATTTCATCAATCTCTTTCTTTGACAACAAAACCCCTTCAAACTCTTCGTTTTTTATTTTTAACATTTTTTCAAACATTTCTTTATCTGGTTTGCCTATGTCTGTAACTAAACCATTCAAGATTCTTGAAACAAGTCTTTCGGGAAAACCCAAAAGGTCTTGAGGTCTTTGGTCTGAAACCAACACAACGGCTTTTTCATTGTTTAAAAAAAAGTTTATAGTGTGAAAAAGCTCTTCCGACACACCCTTTTTTCCAAGAAAAAACTGTATATCATCGATTAAAAGAACATCTACAGATCTAATTTTATTTTTAAACAAATCGATATCTTGATTCTTTATACCACTAACGTAAGACTCTAAAAAAGACTCGGAATCAATATAGTAAGAAGAACTAGTAGACTGTTCCATTGTTTTTAAAAGGTGGGTCTTACCAACACCGGGTTCACCATGAATAAACAAAGGATTAAACCTTTTCCCCGGATCCAATACGACATTTTTAGCAGCAGCTATAGCTAGGTTGTTAGAAACACCAACCAAAAGATTTTCAAAAACAGAAACATCAGCTGAAACGCTTTCTTCAAGAGGTTTTTCTACAATAATTTTTTCTTGATTACCCCCAACAGGTGGGTCTTCAATATATTTTTCTTTTTTAAGCTTTTTATCTAAGACAAAAACACAATCATCAGATCCAGAAACATCTTTATAAACACTTTTAATTTTCTTATAGAGCCTTTTTTCAATAGAACTCTTTACAAAATCAGAATTTACAAATAAATTGAGCTCATTTTCATGGTTTGTACGAAAATCAACTTGTTCCAACCAGTACTTGTCGGTTTTTGAGAGAGGCTCCTCTAATATCTTCTGTTTAAAATCTATAAGTTTTTGGTTCATGTTTATAGTAATTTAATTTGTTATTTCGAAAAAACATAGAGTGTTAAAAACAAACTAAATAATAACAAGAAAACAAACACCAAAAAATAACGCTAAATTTATTAGCTTTTTTTAATAAAAACCAACAAAAACAACAAGAAAAAAAATAGATTACAAATACTAGTTAATATACTTTTCGCGAAACTAATTTGTTTTTCGCGAACTAATAAATAAAACATTTAATCACTTTGTTTAATTCAATAGTTGATTTATTGTGATTAAACAGGTAAAAAATGAAAAGAACTTATCAACCTAGCAATAGAAAAAGAAGCAGAAAACACGGTTTTAGAGCAAGAATGCGTACCAGAGCAGGACGTCAAATCCTAAAAAGAAGAAGAAGCAAAGGACGCAAGGTTCTATCTGCATAAATAGTTGGTAAATTTTACTACTTTTAAAAATAGCAATCATTTTTTAGACCTGAAAAAAGAAGAAAATTGTTTAACTGAACAAGGTTTAAAGGTTTATATACAAGACAGTAATGAAAGACTATCAAAGCTGGCGATAAGCCTTCCTAAATCAGAAGCAAACGCAGTTAAGCGGAATAAGTTTAGAAGAAAGATTAAAGAGGTAGTTAGAGGTTTAGAGATAAACAATATTTTTTATATTTATATTGTTGGAACAAACAAAGCGACAAAGCTTCAATATAAAGAACTAAGAAACATTATTGAATCTCACCCAAAACTAAAGCAGAAGTGAAATTAACAAGTTTAATATTTTTAATATTCAGATCCTTACTGGGTTTTTTTGGATTCGGACAAGGGAACTGTATGTATTATCCAAGTTGTTCCTCACTTATTGTTGAAGAAATTAAGCAAAAAGGCTTTATAAAGGCAATTCCTTTTATGATATATCGGATATACGTTTGTAATCCAATATATAGAAAAATTGGTAAAAATTGGCAATAATTGAACCATTCGCATTAGCCATAGGTTTTCTACTTTCCTATATATACGACTTTGAAGTCTCTTATGGTGTGTCAATAGTTATATTGACGATAATTATTAATATTATAATTTTCCCCCTAACTTTAAGACAAACCAGGTCAACAAAGAGAATGCAAGACGCCCAACCAGAACTTAAAAGAATTCAAAAGCAGTACAAAGACAACAAAGAAGAAATGAACAAAAAGGTTGCCGAGTACTATAAAGAAAACGGCATAAACCCACTGGGGTGCATTGTGCCACTATTGGTTCAAATGCCAGTTTGGTTTGCACTTTTTAGAGTCTTAAGAGAACCACTTTTGTTTATACCAAAAGAGGCTACGCTTTATTCAGCGCTTGGAGATCCCTTAAGTGTTTTGTTTTTTAATATGGACCTACAGGTTCCAGCCTCTGCTATAAATGCATGGGTTGATAGGTTGCCATATATAGTTTTAATATTATTTGTTGTAGGAACCGCCTTAATACAGCAAAACCAACTAACAAAAAAACAAGGAACCACAAACAATCCCCAGCAGCAACAAATGCAAATGATTGGAAAGGTTATGCCTATATTTTTTGGTTTTATTTCCTGGACCCTCCCTTCCGGATTGGTTGTTTATTTTTTAACAGGAAATATTTTTAGAATTGGGCAACAAGCACTAATTGTTAGGCTTGAGGAAAATCAAAAAGATAAAGAAAAAAACAAAGAAAAAAACAAAGAAAAAGAAGATCAAAAAGAAAACGATGAAAACAAAGAAGGACCAGTAAACAATACATCACGTAAAAAAAGAAAAAAAAGAAGGAGAAAATAATGTCTAATAAATGGGTAGAGGTTGAAGCAAAAACCATTGATGACGCAATTAAAGCAGGATTAAAAGAACTACAACTAGACGACGCAACAGAAGCAGACATAAGTATATTAAGAGAGCCCGAAGGCGGTGTTTTTGGAGTGGGGGGAACAAAAGCCCTGGTTAGAATTTCAGTTAGGGGTGGTTTTAAAAACAGAAATGGAAGAAACTACAAGCAAAGAAGCAGGAACGATAGGCCAAAAAACCGAAAAGAAAAATTTGAACCAAAAAGACCAAGGGTTGAAGCGGACCCAAAAAAGCAACTAGAAGTATCAATTTCTTTTTTACAAGGCCTTATTAAATCATTCGGACTAGAAGGTACAGTAGATGGAGAAACAGAAGATAGAAATCTTATTGTTAAAGTTTCTGGAGAGCAAACAGAGGCTCTTGTTGGTGAAAAAGGAAACATAATTAGATCACTACACGAACTTACAAGAACAGTTATTCAGAGAAAAACAGGTGCTGGAACAAGGCTTAGACTAGATGTTGCGGATTATGCTCTTAAGAGAAAAGAAGCACTAACGATTTATGCTGAAAGACTAACAAAACAAATTCTTGAAGACAGACAAGAAGTCATGCTTGAACCAATGAACTCAGTCGATAGAAAAACTCTTCATGATGCTGTTTCCGAAATTAATGGCATAAAGTCATATTCTGAAGGAAGGGAACCCTATAGGTCGGTTGTTTTCGCACCAACAGAACAAGAAGAAGAATGACCTACAATCCCCAAATTCCAGAGTGGGGAGAAAAATATTTAGAGAATAACAAAGAAAATCTTGTTAAATACCATGAATGGCTTTCTACTACAGGAGTTAAAACTGGTTTAATAAGTCCAAAAAAAGATCAATATATCTGGGATGAATTCATAGTTCATTCATTGTATTTTTATAAATTAATGGAAGATCTTAACCTTGAAAATAAAGATCTTTTTGATATTGGAACCGGTGGTGGAATTCCAGGAATACCTATATCTATTGTAAATAAAGCAAAAGTAACCCTAATTGATAACAAAACAAGCAGAATATATGAACTACAAAGGTTAATAAAAATACTTAGATTAAAAGACCTTTATGCAAAAGAAAAAAATGCACTAGAGCTTTTAAAAAAAGAAAAAAATGTGGTCTTTACTCTCAGGTGTTATTTATCAACTTCTAATTTAATTAACGAAGTTGCAAAAACACCCAATAAAAACATCTTTCTAGTCTCTTCTAAACAAAAAAATAGATTAAAAACTAATGAAAAGTTTCACGTGAAACAAGAAAAATTTCTTATTAATAAAAACGACTATCGATTTATTGATGTTATAACAGTTATGTGAAAACAATATCAATAATTTGTCAAAAAGGGGGCGTTGGAAAAACAACCACGGTTGTGAATTTATCAAGCATTTTTTCCAAAAAAGGTTACAAAACATTAATCATTGATTTAGATCCACAAGGTAACGTTTCTACATATCTAAATTTCGATAAAAACACAGACACAATTACAACGAGCATTGATTTATTAGAAGGTGTAAAAAGCCTAAATCCCGGAATATTGAACGAAAAACTTTCAATAGTTCCTTCAAATAAAGAAATTCTAAAGAATAGCGAAGAAAAAATAATCGGAGGATCGAAAATCTCGAAATTAAAGAAAAGTGGCTTATTTAATGGTTTTGATTTTATTTTTATAGACACCCCACCAACAATGAGCTCTTTGGTTCAAGAGGGGATTGCTGCATCAGATTATTACATAATACCTACAAAACCAGAATTTCTAGCAATTGAAGGCGTTGCTCAAGCAATGGATTTTGCTAAAAAAACATTAAAAAACATACCGAATATAAATACGATATTTTTAGGGGTTCTTTTGAATCAAGTTGAAACAAAAAGATCTAGTTATGAGGATTTTTTAACAGAATTAGAATATCTACTTGGTGATAGATTATTTAAAACAAAAATTTCTCACTTAACAGAACTTGCAGACAGCCCTTTTTATAGTAAAACTGTGATAGATTTTAATGAAGATAGTAAAGCAAAAATTGAATTTAATAAGCTAGCAGAAGAAATTATGGAAAGAGTTGGAACAAATGAAAAGATCACTTAGCTCACTAATAACAGATACAAATGTTAGAGAGTTTAAAGCAATAGAAATAGATATATCTTTAATTAATAGAAGCGACACGCAGGCCCGTACAAACTTTGACAAAGAAAAACTATCCGAGCTTAGTCAATCAATTACCAAAAATGGTATTTTACAGCCCTTAATAGTTCAAGAAGTTGGTCCTAACGAATACAAACTGATTGCTGGAGAGAGAAGACTAAGAGCTTCTAAAGAAGCGGGACTAAAATCTGTTCCTTGCTTAATTAAAGACGTTAGCACAAGAGATGCTGCAGTAATTGGATTAGTTGAAAACGTACAAAGAAAACAACTTAACACAACTGAAGAAGCAGCGGGATACAAGAGGTTGATTGAGGAATATAACTTAGAAACTAAAGACATAGCAACTCTTGTTGGTAAAAGTAGATCATATGTATCAAACCTTCTAAGGCTATCAAAATTAAGCAATAGGGTTTATAAAGCACTTCAGGAAGAAGTTGTAACAATGGGACAAGTTAAACCAATAATTAATTTAGAAGAAGAAGAACAAGACAAACTTCTATCTGAGATTTTAAATTTAAAATTATCTAGTAGACAAGTAGAAGAACGAGTAAGAAATATTTCTGGCACGAATAAAAACACTTCTGAAGAAATAATTCACTATAAAAATTTCTTTGAAGACAAAACTGGTTCAAAAGTTGATATAAAGAAGAACAAAAACAAGTTTAAGGTAACACTAAATTTTCGAACAGAAGGCGACCTTAAAGAATTTATAAATAGATTTAAGTAGATAATAACTTATTCAATTCATCTAGAAGAAAAGTTAAGAAATTCTCTATTTTATCAATTTGGTAAAATTTACCATTTATAACTATAGAAACAGATTTAGTGTTTTTTAAATAGTTTGAAGATCTTCCGGAAATAGGAATATTAAATTCATCACCAATAGCTTCGCTTAATTTTTTCCCAATAACACTTTCTGAAAAACTTCCTTTGAAATACTCAACAAAACTTTCATCAGAGTCATTAAAAGAAACAAAAAGAGCAGGTTGTTTATTGTTTACATAGTTTATTATATTTTTTTCTTCTATATCCTCATCCGCTTCAGAAGCAAAAGAAGCAAGAATGTTTTTTTCTAAACAGAGATTCTTTGTTTTATCATAAATATCAATTTGTTCTTTATAGCTTCCAACATTTGGAAGATTAAAAGAAACAGAATAACCAATGCTACCAGTCATAAAGCTTGGAGATATTGTTTTTATTGCTTCGTTTAGAGAAGTATCAAAACCAGGTCTTATAAGCTTTCTAATCTCTTCAACTGTATTTAGACCGACTGTTCCATCTATATCTAGACCCCTATTTTCTTGAAATTTAATCACAGAAGAAACAACATCGTTTGTAAAAATTCCATTTATAGGCTCTGAGTAAAAACCTAATCTAGATAAAAGCTCTTGA
>Ga0209036_1001394_pt1 | contig 10278 bp, 9 predicted proteins | sample MarorgKNORR_S2LV_3_FD_188222 | JGI IMG/M metagenome (GOLD analysis project Ga0209036, IMG submission 188222) | Marine microbial communities from the Southern Atlantic Ocean, analyzing organic carbon cycling - DCM_A/KNORR_S2/LV (SPAdes) (version 2) | ecosystem: Environmental > Aquatic > Marine >... | reverse complement strand
ATTTATGAATCTTGCAGGTTTTAATATTAAGGAGCCTGCCAAACTATGGCAAAGAATGATGGCAGATCAAGAAGGAAGAATGCCCGAATTTATGGGATCTCACCCAAGTCCAGATAATAGATCTAAAAAATTTCTAGAATGGGAAAGTGAAGTTTTAGATAAATTTCCTCGTGTTTAATTTTTAGTGTATTAGGAAAGTTATGTTAGCTGTTGAAGTAAAAAATCTGACTCATGAGATTAATAATAAAAAAATCTTAAATAATATTGAGTTCAATCTAACCAAGGATAGCATTTCTTGTATTCTTGGTCCTTCAGGAAGTGGAAAAACAACATTATTAAAACTTATTGCAGGTTTAGAAAAAGTACAATCTGGTGAAATCTTAATAAATGGCGAAGAGGTGAGTAGTACAAAAAAACATTTGCCAACTGAAAAGAGAAAAATTGGATTTTTATTTCAAGACTATGCTTTATTTCCACATTTAACAGTCAAGCAGAACTTAGAGTATCCCATAAATTATAAAAATTCAAATTATAGAATTGAGGATATTATTGATTTAATAAAACTTCCAAACTCTCTAAATAAATTTCCCCATGAGTTAAGTGGTGGCGAACAACAAAGAGTAGCATTAGCAAGATCAATTATTTCTCAACCTGATTTACTTTTATTAGATGAGCCATTTTCGAGTCTTGATTTGAATTTAAGAGAAGAGGTCAGGGATGATACTTTGCATTTATTACAAAAATCTAACATATCAGTGATTATTGTTACTCATGATCCATTTGAAGCTATGTTCATTTCTAATCAAATAAATATTATGGATACCTCAGGATATATTATTCAATCTGGTAGCCCGGCAGAATTATATAAAAATCCTAAAAATTCATATGTGACTGAATTTTTTGGTGAAACAAATAGATTTCATGGAAAAGTTAATAACTCTTTTGTAGATACGCCAGTAGGAAAAATTAAAGCTCCAAATGAACTTGAAAATACAAATGTAGAAATACATGTAAGACCACAAGGAGTAAAATTAAAACAACAACCAACACCTGTTAATGGAATAAAAGGTACTGTTATGGCCTCAAAATTAATGGGGTCTTTTAGTTTTGTTCATCTTTCAGTGCTTGATGACAATAATGAGGTTATTCATGTTCATAGTCACATGCCTCCAGAATTTAATCCTCAACAATCATCTGCTGTCGAAATTGAGATAGATCAATCTCAAGCTTTTATTTTTAAAAATTAGTTGCTTTCTTTTTTTTGTGAAACTCTTTGAAGAGTTGTGTTTAAAAATATTACTGGACCAAGACCAACCACAATAATTATTAGAGCAGCAAATGATGATTCTTGTAAAAGTTCATCGGATGCATATTGGTAGACATAAGTAGCTAAAGTTTCAAAATTAAAAGGTCTTAGCAGAAGAGTGATTGGAAGTTCTTTTAAAATATCAACAAAAACTAGGATACCTCCAATTAGGATATTGGTATAAATTAAGGGTAATACGATTACTCGAATTGTATTTAGAAAACCTTTTCCCATTGTTTGGGAAGCATCAACCGCATTTGGATGAACTTTAAGTATTCCTGATCGCAGGGCAGCATTACCAACTGCTAAAAATCTAGTTGTGTAAGCAAAAATTAATACTAAGAAACCACCTGCAGCATAACCCATTTCAATATTAGTTATTGAGTTTAACCATCCAAAAAAGATAACGATGCCAACTGCAAGTATAGTACCTGGTAGAGCATAACCACATGAAGCTACAAAAATTAATCCTTTTTGAAAATTATTTGATTTATAATTTGATACAATAATTAGAATTATAGAAACTAGCATGACAGTAGCAGCTCCTGCAAGTGCAAGCGATATACTTGTTGTTGCAGCAAATATAACTTCACTAAAATTAATTATAGAAAAACCACTTAAAACGAAATTTAAAAGAATGAGCACAGGAATTACAAATCCAAGAGTAATTGGGGTCAAACAAATTAAAAAACAAAGTAACTTTCCAGAAAATGAAATTGTTTCTGACTCAAGCATATTTTGACCACTACTTTTTTCAAAATATCTTTGTCTACGTCTTGCTAAATATTCAATAGTTAAAAGGACAACAACAAAAATAAATAAAACTGAAGATATTTGTGCTGCACCTGATAGACTGTTCATTCCCAACCAAACATTAAATACACCAAGGGTTAGAGTTTCTAGAGCAAAGTATTCAACTGTTCCAAAATCAGAAATTGTTTCCATTAATACAAGTGCTAAGCCAGCAAATATTCCTGGTCTTGCAAGTGGCAGGGCCACAGAGAAAAAACTGCTTCGTCCATAAATTAAACTTGTTTGATAAAAAGATAAGGGCACGGTTAAAAAAGATGCTCTAGTCATCATGTAAATATATGGATAAAGAACACACGACATAACTAAAATAGCTCCGCCCATTGATCGTATTTCTGGGAACCAATAATCGTCAACACTATTCCAGTTAAAAATTTCCCTTAGTAGTTTTTGTAATGGACCAGCGTATTCTAAAAAATCAGTATATGTATAAGCAATGATATATGCAGGTACTGCAGCAGGTAATAATAGTGCCCACTCAAAAAAATTTTTACCTATAAAGTTATATCTTGTAACTACCCATGCTGAAGAAACACCAAAGATCATACTTAGAATACCTACCCCGATCATGAGCACAATTGTGTTGTAAACATATCTTGGCAGAACGGTTGAGAATAAATGTGGCCATAGACTGGTATCTCCTAAAAATGCGGAGTAAAAAATAGCAACTATTGGACAAATTATAAAAAGAGCAAGAAAAGTTGCTAACGTAGATGAGCTATTCCAATTATACAAATTCACTTGGTTATAAACTACCAGCCAACCCGATCAATTATCATTTGGGCATTAGGAGCAAGTTCTGCTATTTTTATTATTGGAAGTGTATCCTCTCTAAAGCTACCCCAGCTTTGTAATTCTTCTCCAGGCTCAATTTTTAGATTTGCTGGGTACTCAAAATTTATTTCTCCGTAAAGTTTTTGTGCCTTTTCACTTGTTAAAAACTCAAGTAACTTCTGAGCTTCTTCTTTGTTACTAGAATACTTAGCTACACCTCCACCTGAAATATTTACATGAGCTCCTCTGTCACCCTCAGCTTGATTAGGAAAAACTAATCTCACACTTTCAGCCCATTTTCTTTGTTCAGGGTCTTCTGAGAATTTCAGTTTTCCATAATAATAATTATTTATAAGAGCAAGTTCACACTCCCCTTCATGAATAGCTTTAACCTGCGCTCTATCATTGCCTTGTGGTCTTTTGGCAAAATTAGCCACCATAGCCTTAGCCCATTTTTCAGCTTCATCTTCTCCAAGCGCTGCTAAAACTGATGCCATTATTCCACGGTTATAAACGTGACTTCCAGGTCTTGAGCAAATTTTTCCCTTCCACTTGGGGTCCGCCAAATCTTCAATTCTAGTTATTTCACCTTCTGCAATCTTCTCTTTGTGAACTACAATAACTCTAGCTCTTTTGGAAAGACCAAACCATGTATTGTCAGGACTCCTCAGGTAATTAGGAATATTATTTTGTAACTGTTTTGAATCTAATGGAGAAAGTAAATCAAGATCATCATAAATATACAGTCTTCCTATATCTACCGTAAGAATAACATCTGCTGGACTATTTTCTCCCTCAGCCTTCAGTCTCTGGGCTAAGCCTTTTTTAGAATAAACAACATTTGTTTTAATGCCAGTTTCCTCAGTAAATAATTCTAGAAAAGGGTTAATTAAGAATGGCTGTCTATGTGAATAAATATTTATCTCTTTTGCATTTAAATACGGAGTAAAAATAAATATAAAAAATAAAAATACAAAATGTAATAAATTAGTTTTCATTTAACGATCTCCTTTTCAGATTAATTGAGCTAAATTTAAGTTTTATTTTTAAAAACTTTCTTAAAAAATAATTTTTAATTTCAATAAATGGATTTATGTATAAATCTTTTAAATTATGACTTTCATCTTTTTGGTTCTTTTCAATTCCAAGTTCTAAAGTTTCAAATTCAACTGAATGATGAAGTGATCTAAATAGATAATCCCAAATAGCTAAAGCTGCTCCAAAGTTCTTATCATGGTGTTCTCTTGCTATAGAGTGATGTAATTGATGTTGGGCTGGAGAAATGAATATATACTCTACCCATCTCCAATATCTAATTCCTACGTGCGAGTGTCGTAAATTTGATCCTAGAATATTAAAAATAAATACAAAAATGTTTACTCCAAGAACTGTATATAAGCTTACTGAATCACCAAATAAAAAAATAAAAGAAGAAATACTTATTGCTTGTGTGATTGAACTTCTAAGAGAGAAAATTATTCCCTCTAAAGGATGAGTTCTAAAAACAGTCATTGGTGTTAAAACGGTAGCAGAATGGTGCACTTTATGAAGTGACCATAAAATTGGCCATTTGTGCATAAACCTATGAACTATATATTTGCTAAAATCATCAATAGTAAATTGAAAAGTAGTGAAAGCAATTATCACAAGAATTGGAAGGGTTTCTTTAAACATTCCAACGCTTAACCAATCAATGGTGTGAAAATAAAAGTAAAGTGCTGTAGCAATTGTTAATTGAGTAATTAAAAATGGTGAAATAGTCATCATGATTAATTGATTAATAAGAAAAACTTTGTAGTCGGATTTTGCTGACTTAGAAAAAAATATTTTTTTATCAAAAATTTTCTTAAATGCTGCAAAAAGAGAATATTTTCTTAATAAGATAAACCATAGAAATGCAATTAATATTGAGATTCCAATGTATGCTACAAAGACTCTTTTTTTTGGATCAATAAATTGATTACCAATATTAGATAAATATTCTGTTAAAATTTCCATTCCAGTTTAGCAGTGTGGCTTTATACAAAGCCACACCATAATATTCAATTAATCGTTTTCAGCTGAGTCAGAACTTCCCATAGAACCAGCAAGCTCCTCCATTGCAGCTAATTGATCATTGTTTCTTGCAGTAATACCAAACTCATCAACCATCATTTTTTGAATTTTAAGCATATGAAGTTTAAACTCACTCCACTCCTGTGCTTGGTCTTTTATGAAATTACCACTAGAGTCAACACCTACAACCTGTGATGCATTTAAGAGAACCGGGCCAAAACCCATCATTCGGTTCATCTTAACAGCAGTTTCTCCAAGATCTCCAGGACCACACTGTAGAGCTAATGCAAAACCTTTAAGTTCACCCCAATGTTTAGCATATTTTCTAAAAGCTTCTTCAGTATCACCATTGGCATCCATGATTGTTTCAAGTGCAACAATATCTTTGTAGGTAGATCCAGCATATTTAAAGACGGACTCAGCAATAACTTTTTGCCAGTTATCTCTAATCACATCTCTTGCAGCTAACATGTCAGTTCTTTCAGAAAAATTTAAGTTTCTTCCATCAGCATCTCTAATAACTTTTCGTCCATCAATAAATGCTTGATTAATAGTTGCAAGATAATCAGTCTTACCACCTTTATCATAACTTGAAGCATAGTAAGCGTGTGCAAAAGTCATCTCAGAATATAGATCAACAACACCATCACCGTTAAAGTCGGCAGATGCTAAATCTTTTTTCTTAGCAACATTATAGTTGTCCTCAGCTGAGAGAGTTAGTGCGTGAGCAGCAGATCCCCAATAACCAAATGCCTCATCCCAACTATGCTCCTTACCAGTGTAGTAAGCCCCTTCTTTATATGGTGCATTATTTGGTTTTTGACCAATTTCCATTTTACTTCCAAGATAACTGTTTACAGCTTGGTTATAAAAAACAGCTCCCATAGCAAACTTTGATATTAATTGAGTGTAATCAAAACCAGTAGATGGATCAAAACCACCTTCAACTTCACTTGCCTTAAGCATCATATGTTCAATAGCTTCTGGACCTGTTAGATTACCCCAACCAGGAATATATCCTTTGTACATTTTACCTGAAAGGTTACCGCTACCTATTTCTGAAACCATGGTTTGTTTAACTGGAAAACCATCAGCAGATTTAGGAGCTATTATTTCTAAACCATCTTCTCCATTATAATAGGACATCATTTTATCTAGATCACCTGTTTTCACTAAAGCTTTTAAACTGTCATGTAAAACTTGTCTGGCCATCTGACCTGTATATTTCACTGAGTTTGTTTTATCGCCGTCATAACCTTTTAAAGTAATAGGGTAAGGTCCATAAACTTCTGGACCATGACCATCTGCAAAAGATTTAGAAAAGCTGAAAGAAAAAACTAAAGCAGTAGCAATGAGTAATATTTTTTTCATGTATATTTTCCTTAATTGTAAATTTTTTCTTAGTTTAAGGGTGTGGAGATGAGTTGAAACTCGTTTGGTTAAGATGCGCCTTTACCTTTAAAAAGATTAATCATCTCCACGTCCTATTACTAAGGATCTATGATACTTTTATAATAATTTAATAAACAAATATTTTTATTTTATAAACCCAATGTTTATAGGTTATATCAGGTATATTTAGATTTATTCTAATTTAAAGATCTTTTAAATAGGTGGTTAGTAATCGTAATATTAAATGTGAGTTATAATGTTATAAAAACTAACCACCATGGAACGGAAGTAGATTTATTTATAGGTAAAAATTAATATTCATGTAAAAAAAAATTATTTTGATATTGTAAAATAGATATTTAAGAATTTTAGAACTATTCTAATTAAAAGTAATAGACTTTAATTCTAGGTGGGGCCTCAGAGGGCCCCTATCCAAGACTATTTTATAGAAATAAGTCTAGCTTTCTTTTCTTCTGGTATAATTCTCTCCAGATCAATTGTTAAAAGTCCATTAATTAATTCAGCATCCTTAACTTTGATGTCTTCTGAAATAGTGAACGATCTTTCAAACTGTCTCGTTGAGATTCCTTTATGAATTACTCCATTACCATTATCATTAACCACTTTTTCTTTTGGTTTATTTCTAACAGTAAGATTATTTTCTTTTAATTCAATCTCAATGTCTTCTTTACTATATCCAGCAAGAGCAACTTCAATTTTATAATTGTGATCATCAACTCTATGAATATTGTAAGGTGGATAGTTTGTATTGTAACGTTCAGTGGATTCTAACATTCTATCAAATTCATCGAAAATCGAATCAAATCCAACAGAAAATGGTCTTAGAGAATTCCAAACGGATAGGTTTCTAGTCATAATAACTCCTTTATAAGCAAGTATTAATGTCGGCACCCACAATGGCATACTGACATTTATGATGTGGGGATGATTATGATTAATTCAAGTATGTAATTATTTTTTTCTTATAAAGGATAAGCCATCTGATAACGGTAAAAGAGAAAAGTCTACACGAGAATCATTTTGGATTTTTGTATTTAAATCTCTTATGGTATTTGTTTGAGAGTCGTTTTTTTTCTCATCAGCAACATCACCATGCCAAAGCATGTTATCAATAATTATAATGCCATTTGATGGAACAAGACTTAAAGATAATTCATAATAATTAGGATAATTATTTTTGTCAGCATCTATGAAGATAAAATCATAAGAATGTTGACGGTCTATCATACTTTGCATTATTTCAACCCCATCACCGATAATAGATTCGATTTTTGAACTCATATTATCTAGATCCCAATATTTTTTAGCTAATGATAGAAATTCGTCTGAATTATCAATTGTTGTAATTTTTCCTTCTGCTGACAAACCTCTTGCAATAAATAAAGTGCTCATGCCAGTAAATCTTCCAACTTCTAGACAAGATTTTGCTTTCGATAATTTTGTGATTATTTCTAAAAACTGACCTTGTTCTTTTGCAATTTGCATTTGCGATACACTGCCAAGCTTAGATGTTTCATCTGCCAGATCGTCAATTATTTTATCTTTTCTATAACCTACATTTTGTAGATATTTTACTAAGCTTTCATCTATTTTAGTTTGTGTACTCATTAATTAATGTACTCATAAACTTGTGGTAATTTTTTCATCTCTTTGTCTGAAATTATAAAACAATCTTTTATTCTTTCTTCCAATTCTTTTGAATCATCTTCTGGGTTTGAGTGTAATTGCAATAATGGTTTCTTACTATCAATTTTATCACCAACAGAAATAACACTATCATATCCTACACCATAATTTATTTTATCAGAAACTTGTTTACGTCCCCCGCCAAGCTCTATTAAAATTAAACCTAATTCTCTTGTATGAATTTTTTCGATCCAACCTTCTTTATCAGAAAAAATATCTCTAGCTGTTGACTCATTATGTAAATCTGTTTCGTAAGTTGATAAAATATTTTTTGGTCCTCCCAAAGCTGAAGTCATCTTTTCAAATTTTTCTGCTGCTGTTCCATTTGAAAGCACTTGTTCAATTTTTTTAAGGGCATCTTCTTTAGAAATTTTATGCACCATCATTAAAAGTGAAGAGATTAACTCATTCGTGATTTTTTCTAAGCGATAATCTTTAATTTCATTTTTTAAATACTTTATACACTCTAACATTTCTAAAGTATGACCTGCGCTTTTTCCTAAGACTTGATTCATATCTGTAATTATAGCTTCGCATTTAAGCCCAGCTCCCTTTGCAACACTAACTAAAGATTGTGATAATTCTCTTGATATATCTATAGTGCTATTAAAAGATCCGTTCCCAACTTTTACATCGAGAATAAGTGACTTGAGCCCAGAGGCAATTTTCTTAGATAAAATGGAGGAAGTAATTAATGGTAATGATTCCACTGTTCCAACAATATCTCTTATGGAATAAAGTTTTTTATCAGCAGGTGCTAAGTTTGATGTTTGACCAATTATGGCACAACCAACTTCTTTAACTACTTTCTTAAACATATCTAAATTAGGTTGTGTATTATAACCTGGGATTGAATCGAATTTATCTAATGTTCCGCCTGTATGACCTAGTCCTCTTCCAGAAATCATAGGAACATATAAACCGCATGCAGCTAATATTGGTGCTAATACAATACTAGTTTTGTCACCAACTCCACCAGTTGAATGTTTATCACAAACAAGTTCACTATCAACCGTGTCTGACCAATTTATTGTATCACCTGAGTTTGTCATTGCTTCGGTTAAATAAACTGTCTCTTCTGGAATCATGCCATTAGAAAATATGGCCATACTCATTGCAGCAATTTGAGGATCAGAAAAAGATCCGTCTGTTAAACCCTTTACAAATTCATTAATTTCTTCTTTTGATAGAGATTTTTTATCTCTTTTTTTTCTAATTATTTCTTGAGGAATCATCGAATTGAACTTCGCGTATAAACTGTTTAATTAAATTTAATACATTGTTCTCTGCTAAGCTTGCGTTTTCTAAAGTTTCTTGATGACTGAGTTTTGTTTTATTCATTCCTGCAGCTAAGTTTGTAATTACACTTATTCCAATCACAGGTAAGCTACAATGATTTGCAACTAATACCTCTGGTACTGTTGACATTCCAACGGCATTTCCACCAATTACTTTTAAGGCATTGATTTCAGCTGGTGTTTCAAAGTTAGGGCCTGAATACATGCAATAAATTCCTTCATATAATTTTTGATTCGTTTTTTTAGCTATATCAATTAATTGTTCTCTATAAAATTTATGGTATCCATCACTCATATCATGAAAGCGTGGGCCGTAACTTTCTGCATTGGCACCAATAAGTGGATTAAAGCCACTCCAATTGATATGATCCTTAATTGCCATTAAACTACCTGCTGGCATATTCTCATCAAGACTTCCAGCAGCATTAGTTACAATTAAAAGTTTAGATCCAATATCTTTTAAAACACGTATTGGGGCTGCTAAACTTTGTGGATTATGTCCTTCATAAATATGTGATCTACCATACATACAAACGACATTTAAATTATTAATTTTTCCTAAAACTAACTTTCCAGCGTGTCCTTTTACAGTTGGTTGAGGAAAATCTTCTAATTCCTCATATGATACTGATTCTATAATATCTTGATCATCAAAAAAATTTGTTAACCCACTTCCTAAAATTACAGCTACGTCAGGTGAATTATTATTTGTTATTTCTAAAAATTTTTTAGATGATGGAAACATTAAAGATTTTCTGGACCAAAAGAATCTGGAAGTAATTCTTCAAGAGTTGAAGTTTTCATATGCCCTTTTTCACTACACATATGGATTTTAGTATCTAATGATGCAAATTCTCTTAATCGCTGTCTACATCCTCCACAAGGTGAACATAATAAATCTCCAGAACCAATAACCACGACTTCTAAAATTTTTTT
>Ga0209036_1001393_pt1 | contig 10281 bp, 10 predicted proteins | sample MarorgKNORR_S2LV_3_FD_188222 | JGI IMG/M metagenome (GOLD analysis project Ga0209036, IMG submission 188222) | Marine microbial communities from the Southern Atlantic Ocean, analyzing organic carbon cycling - DCM_A/KNORR_S2/LV (SPAdes) (version 2) | ecosystem: Environmental > Aquatic > Marine >... | reverse complement strand
GCTTCTTCTGCTGGAGCTTCTTCTTCTGCAGGGGCTTCTTCAGTGGCAGCTTCTTCTGCTGGAGCTTCTTCTTCTGCTGGAGCTTCTTCAGTGGCAGCTTCTTCTGCAGGGGCTTCTTCAGTGGCAGCTTCTTCTGCTTTTGCTTCCTCAGCTTCTTTAGCTTGTGCCTCCAACTCAGCAACTTTTTTTGCCTTAATTAGATCTTTCTTTTTTTGTCTTCTATCTTTTTTTCTTTCTAACTTTTCATGCAATTCATCTGAGGAGAGTCTTGCATCTTTAGCGAGTTCATTTACCTTGTCAGAAAGTTGGGCTCCTTGAGCAATCCAGTGATCTAATCGTTCAATATTAAATCTCATCCTTTCTTCAGATCCCTTCGCGGAAGGATTAAAAAAACCTAAACGCTCTATAAAAGCTCCATCTCTAGGTTTTCTGGAATCAGCAACCGTTATAAAATAATAAGGGTTCTTTTTGGCTCCACTTTTTGCAAGTCTTACTATTACCATAAAAATTAATTATTGTATCTTTAAAAAAGTTTGTATTTTAGGTTAAGCTTGAAGAATTTGATAGTGTTAATATATAAAGATTACAAAAAAAGAATTTACTAGTGTCATTCCCCTTAACTACATTAACAGCGCTTATTGCATATTTTTTATCCAGAGCTACTCTAAAATCTTCTAAACAGGTCTACATAGGTTTATTTTTGGCCTTGGTATTAATTCTCACTCTTATGATCTATGAAGAAGGCGTATCTCTGCGTGCAACACATCTGTCTGCAACAAGCTTCAGTATTGTGATATTAATTGTTACATTTTTTGAAACAACTCTTTTAGAAAGACACATAACAATGTTAAAAAAAGGAGAAATTGGCTCAAATACTAAATCTGTTGAAAGAGAATATAATGAAATATTTTTGTTGATTGGTAGCGGACTTTTTGGCTTAATTCTATCTCTTATCTCAGGCTTTATGGTGATTGGAGAAGTTGACATAGAATTAATTTTTAAAATTATTTTTACTTCATTTGCATTAATTGTTTATATGCTGACATTTTTAGGAGTAAAATACGCAAACTTAAAGGTAAGATATGCGGTAAGAGGAACTATTCTTTCTTTTGCGATGGTGCTCTTGGCTTATTTTGGTAACTCAATTATATTAATTAACTACATATAAATCTCCTTGGGCACTAACTCTCTCTCACTTTTGTTAATTGTACTTATTGTACTTTTGATCTTTTCTGCCTTCTCATCAGGGTCTGAGACTGGAATGATGGCCTCTAATAAAGTTAAATTAAGAAATTTGTCCAAGGGAACAAAGGGTGCAAAAAGAGCTTTAAAATTACTTCAAAGACCAGATATTTTACTCTCATCTATATTGATCGGAAATAATTTTGCAAATATTCTTGCTTCAGCAATAGTAACGATAATCATGATAGATTATTTTGATGGGAATGTTTTAATTGGATCGATTATTTTGACTTTAATTATATTAATTTTCTCAGAAATTACTCCAAAAACAATTGCGAGTGTTTATCCAGAAAATTTTGCTACTAAATCTTCTTGGCTTTTAAAGCTACTGGTGATTATTTTTAAGCCTTTAGTTTGGTTAACAAATATTGTTAGCTCAAGAATTCTTAGAATTTTTAATGTTGATCCTCTAGGATCAGCTTCAAACGATGATTTGAATACAGATGAATTAAGAACGCTTTTAAATGAGCATGGCGATTTAATACCTAATCAATCTCGGGAGATGCTTTCATCAATCCTTGGAATGGAGGAATTAACTGTTGAAGATATCATGACACCTCATGCAGAGATTATTGGAATAGACGTCACAGAAAGCGTAAGCGCTGCAAAAGAAATTATTAAATCATCATATTACAGCAAGCTTCCAGTTTTCAAAGGATCTATTGATAGCATTATCGGAGTGCTTCATCTTAAAGATTCGCATCAATTTTTAGAAGCGCTTAAAGGTGGCACTAATGTAAAAGATCTATTATTTGAAAGTACATTTATATCTCAGAGTACTACTATCTCAATGCAGCTTAATAAATTCCAACAACAAGATAATAATCTCTCTTTAGTTGTTGACGAGTATGGTGAAATCCAAGGATTGCTAACGTTAGAGGATATCTTTACAGAAATAGTAGGAAAATTTGGTGGCGAGAAAGAAGAATTAGAGAGAGAATTTACTAAGCTTAAAGACGGTTCAATTTTAACCGATGGAAATTCAAAAATTAGAGATTTGAATAATTACGTGAATTGGGAAATTCCAGAAGAAAGCTCCAAGACAATTAATGGCCTAATAACTGAATATCTTGATCAAATTCCACAAGCAAATTTATGCATTGAAATAGATGCTTATAGATTTGAGATTTTAGAGTTGGAGGATAATTTAATTTCTAAAATTAAAATTAAAAAGGGAGCTAAAGCTCCCTTGTAATTTTTAATTCTGGTTTACAAAAGATCAGTAATTAATTTAAAAATAATCGCCAAAATAAAAGACGAAGTAATAACTGCTCTCACACTCGCAATAGGTGGCAGCATTTTTCCCCATATTGCATTTGCTTCAATGGCAAAAATTATTATAAGTCCTATGATAAGGCTGGTGCTGCTCCAACTATCAAATGCAATGTAAGAACCGGCAGCGTGAGCCGAATAAACCATATACATTAACATTGGTACTGAAAACAAAGTATTTGTTCTTGACGCTAAACCAGCTTTTGCTGCAGCAACTGCAACATCACCCTCTTTCATTCCGAGCACAATTTTTTGATTTCTCCATATAATGCCCCAGACATTGAGCATCATAATAGTTCCCATGGTTGCTCCGAGTAAGATTTCAGTCCCAATTCTTGCGGTAATTTGATAAAAAAGTATTAGTCCTGTAAGGAAAGTAAAAAATGCAGCCCATCTAAACCACCAAAGTGCATTTGGAGCTAATTTTTTCATAACATCTGCCTTAGCTTCAGGATCAGCGACTTTAACGTATTCTGTTTGAACGAAATTAAAATAATATAGAAGTCCAATCCATGCTATTCCAAAAAGAACATGAAATGATCTAAAAAAAGCTTGGTCAGTAAATAATTCCATTAATACTCCTCTAAAGTGTGGTAGTTATATATTAATGCAAATTATCTGTTAAATCTAATAAAAAAACGGGGATGAATCCCCGTTTTTTAAATGAAAATGACTCGACCTTACATCATGCCAGGCATTCCGCCCATTCCACCCATTCCGCCCATATCAGGCATCGCCGGGGCAGCCTCATCTTTAGGCATGTCTGTGACCATAGCTTCAGTGGTGATCATCATTCCAGCAACTGAACCAGCGGCTTGTAAGGCTGTTCTTGTTACTTTTGCTGGATCAAGGATACCCATTTCTATCATGTCTCCATATTCACCGTTAGCTGCGTTAAAACCATATGAGCCTTTGCCATCAATGACATTTGCAACTATGACTGAAGATTCCTCACCAGCATTTGCAGCAATTTGTCTAAGTGGAGCTTCAAATGCTTTCCTTACAATGTTAATGCCGACGTTCTGATCATCATTGTCACCTTTAAGTTTGGTAAGAGAATCTAAAGCTCTAACTAATGCGACACCGCCACCAGGAACAATACCTTCTTTAACGGCAGCCCTTGTTGAGTGTAAAGCATCTTCAACCCTAGCTTTCTTCTCCTTCATCTCTATCTCAGACCCAGCACCAACTTTAATAACAGCTACTCCGCCAGCTAGTTTTGCAACTCGCTCTTGTAGCTTCTCTCTATCATAATCAGATGATGTGTCTTCAATTTGAGTTCTAATTTGATTTACTCTTGAAACAATAGCTTTTTGATCTCCTGCCCCATCAACAATAGTAGTATTGTCTTTATCTAAAGAAACTCTCTTTGCAGTACCAAGGTCTTCCACTGTTGCTCCCTCTAAAGACAAACCAACCTCTTCAGATATTACTGTTCCACCAGTTAAGATTGCTATATCTTCAAGCATAGCTTTACGTCTATCGCCGAAACCAGGGGCCTTACATGCAGCAGCTTTTACAGTTCCTCTAAGGTTGTTAACAACGAGTGTTGCTAAAGCTTCGCCTTCAATATCCTCAGCGATAATCAATAACGGTCTTCCAGCTTTTGCTACGGATTCAAGCAATGGAAGCATATCTCTAATGTTAGAGATTTTCTTATCATGTAAAAGAATGAATGGATTCTCTAGCTCTGATGTCATGTTATCCTGATTGGTAACAAAATAAGGAGATAAATATCCTCTATCAAATTGCATACCCTCGACTACATCAAGTTCGTTGTCGATTCCGTTACCTTCTTCGACAGTAATCACTCCCTCTTTTCCAACTTTCTCCATCGCTTCTGCAATAATTCCACCCACATCTTCATCTCCATTAGCTGAGATAGTCCCGACCTGGGAAATGGTATTATCATCTGAGCAAGGAACACTTAACTTTTCTACAAACTCTACTGCGGTAGCGATTGCTTTGTCTATCCCTCTTTTTAAGTCCATCGGGTTCATGCCTGCGGCGACTGATTTATGACCTTCGTTTACAATTGATTGCGCAAGAACTGTAGCAGTTGTGGTTCCATCACCAGCTTCGTCAGAGGTTTGAGATGAAACTTGCTTAACCATCTGAGCTCCCATATTCTCAAACTTATCTTCTAGTTCGATTTCTTTTGCAACAGATACTCCATCTTTAGTTACAGTCGGTGCTCCAAAAGACTTGTCAAGGACAACATTTCTACCCTTAGGCCCTAATGTTACTTTAACTGCATCAGCGAGAATATTAACGCCTTGAAGCATTTTAACTCTTGCTGAATCTCCAAATTTTACATCTTTAGCTGACATATTAAATTTCTCCTAATAGTTAATAAATAAATGTTTAACTGAAAATGCCGTAAATATCACTTTCACTAAGAATAAGATATTCATCGCCATCAATTTTTACTTCATTGCCGCCGTATTGACCAAATATTACTAAATCGCCTACTTTGACCCCCATTGGAGAAACATCTCCATTTTCCTGTCTTTTTCCAGGACCGACCGCCACAACTTCACCTTGAGAAGGTTTTTCTGTTGCAGAGCCAGGTAGAACAATTCCCCCAGGAGTGGTTTGCTCTTCATCTGTTCTTTTAACTAAAACTTTATCGTGTAAAGGTTTCAATTTCATTGTATTTCTCCTAATTAAAATAACAATAACCCTATAACTTAAGGTTATGGATTATTTAGGGTTTAAAAATCCTAATTCAATACTTAGGATATAAATTCTTAAAAATTTTAATAATTATTAATCCCGCTATTATCCCTACGAAATCTGCAAAAATATCTAGATATTCAAAGGATCGATATGGTAAAAACCTTTGAACTATCTCTATCAAAATTCCGTAGGCGAGGACTATAACATAAACATGCAAATCCTTGGATAAAATTCGACTAAGCCATGTAATAAGAGTGAGATAGGTGAAACAGAGAAAATGTAATGCCTTGTCTAAAAAATTAGGTGAGGATTCAAGATTAACTTCGTGTATAGAAAGAGTGGTAATTATAGTGACTGATATTAGAAGTATGATTTTAAAACTAAACTGAACGATCCGCATAAGTCTTTTTATAAAGAATTATCAGTATCAATGCTGGAATAGACATTGCTGTTGTTGAATAGAAAAAATATGTCCAGCCAGTTTGAAGTGAGGTTAATGAAATGTAATAGTCTGCTAAAACTCCGGAAAAGCCACTAAAAAATTTTCCTGGAAGCATCATAAAAGATGTCAATAAAGCATACTGAACAGCTGTGTATTTTTTAGAAACCAAACTTGTTAAAAATGCAATATTGACGGTTCCAACCAAGCCAGCAGCAAAACTGTCCAAACCAACTATAATTGATAACAATGATAGGTTCGAATCTGAACTAGCCACAAACGCAAAAAATAAATTTGTAATCAGCACGCTTATTCCCCCAACTAAAAGAGCGTTAAATAAAGATATTTTTTTTATTAAAAGTCCCCCAATGAAAAAACCAACAATTGATCCCAAAAGAGCAATGGTTTTTACCAGTGCTCCAATTTCTGTTTTGGAAAAACCTAAATCTAAATAAAAAGGCATTGCCATAGGGCCCATTACAATGTCAGTCAGCCTGTATGTAGATATTATTAATAGCAGCAAAGCAGAGGCCCATAGCCCAAAACGACTGAAGAAATCTTTTATCGATTCGACAAGAGCCACATCAAATCTCAAGATAACAATCTCATCATTATGTGGTTCATTACAAATTACGGCTCCAGCAGCTCCAATTAACATCAATAATCCCATTAACTGATAGACATATGACCAATCTAATAAATCAGCAAAAATCAAAGCCATGGATGTGGCCACAAGAATTGCAACTCTATATCCAAATTGATAACTGGCTGCTAAATTTCCTTGCTCTTTTGCATCTCCAATTTCAATTCTCAAAGCATCAATAGCGATATCTTGAATTGAACCAAAGAAGGCAGCAAGAAATGCCATCAAAGCTAAAATTTTTAGATTTTGTAATGGGTCAATCAAACTCATACCTATGAGTGACAAAAAAATCATAAATTGAGAGAAAAGAATCCATCCTCTTCTCTTACCAAAAATTCTAAAACCAATTACCGAATGTCTATCAACAAATGGTGCCCACAAAAACTTCAATGAGTATGTCAGAACCAACCAAGCAAAGAAGCCAATTTCAGTTAATGAAATACCTACATCTCTAAGCCATGCACTCAATGTTGAAAAAACAAGCATGTATGGAAGTCCTGAGGCAAAGCCAAGCAGCAAAATTCCAAATATCTTTTTATTCATAACATTGATTTTAATAGATCCCAATCAAAATATGGTCCAGGATCTGTTTTTCTTCCAGGAGCAATCTCATTATGGCCAACGATATTTTTCTTATTAATTTTTAAATCAGCTGAAATGTGGCTGATTAGATTAGACAAAGATTCGTATTGAGCAGAGGTAAATTCCTCAGTATCGCATCCCTCTAATTCAATCCCAATTGAAAAGTCATTGCAATTTTCACGACCTTGATAATTTGATTTTCCTGCATGCCATGCTCTTTTATCGATAGGAACAAACTGAATGAGGCTTCCAGATCGAGAAATTAGAAAATGTGATGAAACTTTAAGATGTTCAATAGATTGCAAAAATTTATCATTACCTGGATCTAGATCATTTAAAAATAAATCTTTTATAAGTTGGGTATTATAATTTCCTTCTGGCAAGCTTATTGCGTGAATCACAAACAAATCGATGTTTGAATTTTCTGATCTATTGTCAAAATTGGGCGATGGGCAGAATTCTGCTTCATTAATAATGCCATCTGTGATTTTCATATTTTTTTCTATTCGGTCATCGAAGTTCAGGGGGTAATCTGAAATATATGTTCTCCTTATTTTCTCCAAGCTCCTCAGGAATTGCATTGAATTTATTACTTACAACTTTAACAACTTTTTGAACGATAGACTCTGGGGCAGATGCACCCGCTGTAATTCCTATGCTTTTGAATTGAGAAAGCTTTTCGAAATCTATTTCATTAGCTCCATCAATTAAAATAGATGTGGCTCCACATTTTTCAGCCAATTCTTTTAAACGATTTGAATTTGAGCTATTTTTAGAGCCAATAACAATAATAAATTCACTTTCCAAGGCAAGTTGCTTCACAGCATCCTGTCTATTTTGAGTTGCATAACATATATCATCACTTTTAGGTTTAAGGATTTTTGGAAATTTTTGAAATAATATTTCTACTATGGATATAGTATCGTCAAGACTGAGTGTTGTTTGAGTGACATAAGTTAAATTTTCTGGTTGTGATACCTCAAGTAATTCAGCCTCTTTCTCGTCCTGCACAAGATATATCTTGCTTTTAGAGTTAATCGGATTATGTCTTCCGAGGGTCCCCTCAACCTCTGGATGACCCTCGTGACCAATTAAAATAATATCTCTTCCTGCCCTTGCATGTCTCTTCACTTCATTATGAACTTTTGTAACTAACGGACATGTGGCATCGAAAGAGACTAAATTATATAATTCTGGCTCTTTCTCAACTTTTTCTGAAACCCCATGAGCGCTAAATATAACATATGAAGATTCTGGGACTTGACTTAGCTCATCGACAAAAATAACTCCTTTAGATTTTAATTCGTCAACAACAGCTTGATTGTGAACAACTTCATGACGAACATAAATAGGTGGTCCAAACTTATCAAGAGCTTGATTGACTATATCAATTGCCCTATCCACACCCGCACAGAAACCTCTTGGATTAGCGAGAAGGATTTTTGTTTTCATGGTTCGCTATTATAGAGATATTTCTTTAATTCCATAATTAAAAATAAGGCAGCTCCAACGGATATAAATGCATCTGCTAAATTAAAAACAAAAAATGAGATGTTTCCAATATGTAAGTATAAAAAATCCGTGACTACCCCATCTATTAACCTGTCTAAAATATTTCCTAATGCGCCAGAAATAATCAATATAAATATAATGCGATATATAAATGACTCTTGCTCTCTATATAATGCATGAAGATAGCCAACTATTATTAACCCAAGGATTGAAAGTCCAAAACTTAGTATCATATTATTTATATCTAAAATGCTAAAAGCTATTCCAGAGTTATAAACCAAGAGAAAATCTATAATTGGAATCAAGGGTAATACCTGGCCAAACTCTAAATATTGCTCTGCAATTGATTTTGATAGCAAATCAATTGCTATTAAAAAGAGCATAAAAAAATAGCCCTTATTTATGCTAAGCAAATTGTCTATCCTCTCCGGGTCCATCTATATTTTGCTCGCATCGGTAGCATAACTCAGGATGAAGTTCGCTAGATCCAACAGATTTATGCCTATGCCAGCATCTAACACATTTCGCTTCATCTAATTTTTTAACAGAAATTTTTAGAGCCTCGCCTTCAGAAACTATGCATTCAGAAACTATAAAAAAGAAATGTATCTCAGTGGCAAATTTATTTAAAAGCTTAAAATCATCAGCATCAAGGGTTAAGTCTATTGATGCATCCAATGAACCTTTAATAATTCCCTCACTTCTTGATTCTTCAATACTTTGATTAACTGCTTCTTTTATCTCAATTAATCTAGACCAATTTTCTTTAGATAGTTCACTTTCAAAATCATCTAGATTTCTCAAAGTCGTTAAAAAAACTGATTCAGCGTTAGCTTTAAGAAAATCATTACCTTGCCAAATTTCTTCTGCCGTAAATGAAAGAACTGGCGAAACTAGGACAACTAGTTGCTCTATGATAATGCTCATGCAGGTCTGAGCAGAACGTCTAATTTTAGAATTTTTTTGAGTTGTGTATTGTCTGTCTTTAATAATATCAAGATAGATTCCCCCTAACTGATTAACGCAAAAATTGTGAATGCGCTGAATTACTTGATGATAAGAATAAGATTTATATAGCCCAATAAGATCTTCTTGCAAAAAAGAAAGTTCTGACAAAATCCATTTATCAAGCTCTAATAAATTATCGAGCTCTACTGAATCAATCTTTGCATCAAAGTCATTTATGTTTCCTAATAAAAATCTAAAGGTATTTCTAATTCTTCTATATTGATCAGATACTCTCTTAAATATTTCGTCAGAAGCAACCATTTCACTTCTAAAATCAGTAGAGGCAATCCACAACCGAAGAATATCGGCTCCTAATGTATCCCAAATTTTTTGAGGAGATATTGTATTACCCAGAGATTTTGACTGTTTTTTTCCCTCTTCATCAACAACAAAGCCGTGCGTTAATACTGATCGATATGGAGCCATTCCCTTCGAGGCAATTCCTGTTAAAAGTGATGATTGAAACCACCCCCTATGTTGATCTGATCCTTCCAAATACAAATCTGCGACAATATTTGAACCATAAAGCCTATCTAAAACATTCATGTGTGTAACGCCGGAATCAAACCAAACATCTAATGTGTCATGAACTTTAGAATAAGATTCATGATCATCAATTAATTCTTTTAGATTTAAATTATCCCAGCCCTCAATTCCCTCATGCTCAATTACTTCTGCAATTGGATTAAAAAGTTGATTTTGTTTTGGATGTATTTCTCCCGTTTCATTATGAATAATTAATGGGATAGGAACACCCCAATTTCTCTGTCTTGAAATACACCAATCAGGACGATCTTCAAGCATTCCAAGTATTCTTTCTTCACCCCAACCTGGTTCCCAGTCTACATTGGCAACTGCATTTACAGCGCCATCAATCAAACCAGATTTTTTCATTGAAATAAAC
>Ga0209036_1001392_pt1 | contig 10284 bp, 10 predicted proteins | sample MarorgKNORR_S2LV_3_FD_188222 | JGI IMG/M metagenome (GOLD analysis project Ga0209036, IMG submission 188222) | Marine microbial communities from the Southern Atlantic Ocean, analyzing organic carbon cycling - DCM_A/KNORR_S2/LV (SPAdes) (version 2) | ecosystem: Environmental > Aquatic > Marine >... | reverse complement strand
GAAATCAGCAATTTTAATAATCTTATCAGTATTTTTCTTTGTTAGTTGTAATAAAAAGAAGGTTAATACAAATTTAATTGATAGAAATAGCGTAGAAGTTGCAGGTTCCATAAATACAATGAAAGATAGTGGCATATTTCATTGTAGTAAATGTAATACTCCTCTGTACAGATTAGAAAATAATTATCAATCAATGGAAAATGATGAAAGTTTTGATAAAGCTATTGATGATAGAGTGATTTTTAATGAAAATTTTGAAAATAAAACCAAACTTAAGTGTAAGAATTGTGGTACGATTATTGGAAATGTTTGGGATGATGGTCCAATATCTACTGGAAACAGACATTGTGTGTCAAAAAATTCTTTAATTTTTAAAAATATTAAAAATGACCAATAATTATTTATTCTTAACCTTAACATTATTTCTTATGTGCAATTCCAATTTTTCACAAAATAAAAACCAGGTAGTCAAATCTGAGAAAGAGTGGGAAAATCAACTTGATAATTTGAGTTTTCAGGTTTTAAGAAATTCTTATACTGAAAGACCATTTACTGGAGAGTATAACCTTCATTTTGAAAATGGTAATTACAATTGTAAGGGTTGCAACCAATTACTTTTCTCAAGTGATAATAAATATGAAAGCAACTGTGGATGGCCGAGCTTTGATCAAGCAATTCCTAATACAATTCAATATGTCGAAGATTTATCACACAACATGAGGAGAATTGAAGTTAAATGTTCAAAATGTGATGGACATTTGGGACATGTCTTTAATGATGGCCCCAAGGATACAACAGGTAAAAGATATTGTATAAATTCAGCTGCATTATCATTTAATAAAAAATAAAATGGAAAAATTTGATTTAATAATAGTTGGTAGTGGGCCAGGTGGTTATGTAACAGCTATAAGAGCTTCTCAATTAGGTTTAAAAACTGCAATAGTAGAAAAAGAAAGTTTAGGTGGTATTTGCTTGAACTGGGGTTGTATTCCAACTAAAGCTCTACTAAAATCTGCTCAAGTATTTGAATACCTAAAAAATGCTACTGATTATGGAATAAATGTTGACTCTGTAAATAAAGATTTCAGTTCGGTAATTTCAAGAAGTAGGAAAGTTGCAGATACCATGAGCAAGGGTGTAAAATTTCTGATGAAAAAAAATAAAATCACAGTTTTTAATGGCTTTGGAAAATTATTTGAAAACAATACTGTGAAAGTTACAGATGAAAATAAAAAGGAAATAATTTTACATTCAAAAAATATAATTATTGCAACTGGTGCTCGATCAAAAGAACTTCCAAATATTAAACAAGATGGTGATTTTATAATAGGCTACAGAGAGGCAATGACTTTAAAAAAACAACCTAAAAAAATTACTATTATTGGATCAGGTGCAATCGGAATTGAATTTGCTTTTTTTTATAATTCAATGGGTACTGATGTAACTGTGATTGAATATCTTGACAGAATAATTCCCAACGAAGACAAAGAAATTTCTAAAGAATTGAGAAAAATCTTAACAAAAAAGGGTGTCAATTTTCTAACATCTACTAAAGTACTAAATACAAAAATTGAAAATGGAACAGTTAATCTTGAAATCGAATCAAAGGATGGTAGTAAAGAACTTTTAGATTCTGAAATAGTTCTTAGTGCAATTGGTATAAAATCAAATATTGAAGATATTGGCCTCGAAGAATTGAATATTAAAATTGAAAATGAAAAAATTGTAGTTGATGAGTTCTATAAAACCAATATCGGTGGTTATTACGCTATAGGAGACGTTGTTTCTGGTCAATCCTTAGCTCATGTAGCTTCAGCAGAAGGAATAATTTGTGTTGAAAAAATTGCTGGTTTAAATGTAACTCCACTTGATTATAATAATGTACCTAGCTGCACATATTGTTCTCCTGAAATTGCATCAGTTGGCTATTCAGAAGAAGCTGCAATTGAGAAAGGCTATGATATTAAAGTTGGTAAATTCCCTTTTACAGCTTCTGGAAAAGCACAAGCTTCTGGTAAAAGTGATGGCTTTGTAAAAGTTATTTTCGATTCAAAATATGGTGAATGGTTAGGTTGTCATATGATAGGTGAAGGAGTTACTGATATGATTTCTGAGGCAGTGTTAGGTAGAAAACTAGAAACAACTGGACATGAGGTTTTAAAAGCTGTCCATCCACATCCAACGATGAGTGAAGCTGTCATGGAAGCTGTTGCTGACGCATACGATGAGGTTATTCATTTGTGATTTTAAAGAAAACTCTTAATTGCCAATTTATAACTATCTAGTCCAAAACCTTGAATAATTCCTTTAACATTTGGACTCAAAAATGACTTATGTCTAAACTCTTCTCTCGAGTAAGTATTTGAAATATGAACTTCCACAACTGGAGATTTAACCGATTTTACAGCATCTGAAATTCCTACGGATGTATGAGTATATGCTGCGGCGTTTAAAATAATACCATCACATGTGAACCCAACTTCTTGTATCTTATCAATTAACTCACCTTCAATATTTGATTGAAAAAAATCAAGTTCTATATCATGAAACTCTTCTTTTAAACTCAAAAAATAATTTTCAAAATTTTGATCACCATAAATATTTTTTTCCCTAATTCCAAGGAGGTTTAAATTTGGACCATTAATAATTTGTAATTTCATGTAGTATTATTCGAGTCAAATATACGATACTAAAAATTTATATATTAATAATGGATTGGAAAGATGCTCTTAATAATTTTAAAAACTTTTTAAAAATTGAGAGAAATCTATCAAAAAACACTATTCAAAGTTATTTGTTTGATGTAAAAAAACTAATATCCTTTTTAGACGAAAATAAAATAAAAGTCAAGCCTAAAGATTTGTCAGAGATAGAGGCTAGGGAGTTTATATACAAAATATCAAAGCATGTAAAAAGTAAAACACAAGCAAGAATAATATCAGGTATAAGACGTTTTTTTGATTATCTAATTATTGAAGACCACATTAAAAATAATCCATTGGATAACATCGAAACTCCTAAGATAGGTTACGACTTACCAAACACCTTAACAATAATCGAGGTTGACAAAATATTATCTCACATCGATTTAAAATCAAAAACTGGTAAGCGAAATCTTGCTATAATAGAATTATTATACAGCTGTGGTTTGAGGGTTTCTGAACTGGTAGAATTAAAGATATCAGATTTATTTTTCAAAGAATCATTAATAAAAGTAACAGGTAAAGGAAACAAGGAAAGGTTTGTTCCAATCAGTAAACAAGCACAAAAATATATTTTATGTTACTTGACTGAACTTAGAAATATTAGTAAAATAAAACCAGGTTTTGAGGATACTGTATTTTTAAATGAACGTGGATCAAAACTTTCGAGAGTAATGATTTTTATCATAATTAAAAAACTGAAAAATATTTCAGGGATAAAGAAGAAAATTGGACCTCACACTTTGAGACATTCATTTGCAACTCATTTAATTCAAAATGGAGCAGATTTGATTACAATACAAAAAATGATGGGTCACGAGAGTATTACAACAACTGAAAGATATCTCCATGTTGATAAAAAACATTTGATAAAATCCGTATTAAAATATCACCCAAGAACCAAAAAAAGTTAATCATTAATTAAAAGCCTAAATCCTTCACCATGAATATTTTGAATTTCAATTTTGGGGTCCTTGCTTAAATATTTTCTAATTTTTGCAATGTAGACATCCATACTTCTGGATGTAAAATAATTGTCATCATTCCAAATCTTTACTAGTGCTAATTCCCTTGGCATCAAATCATTGGTATAACTCAATAACATTTTTAATAACTGATTTTCTTTTGGGGATAACTTTACTGGGGTTTCATTTAAAAATTGTAAGGTTCTTAACTTGGAGTTAAATTTAAAATTAGCGAAATCAAATTTATTTTTTTCTGGTTCTTTACTATTAATCAACTTTTTTCTCTTAAAAATTGTTTTAATTTTAAAAAGTAGTATTTCAGAGTCAAATGGTTTTGTTAAATAATCGTCTGCACCAATTTTATAACCCCTCAAAACATCTTCTTTTAATGTTTTGGCAGTTAGAAAAAAAAGTGGGACATCTTTGTCTATTTCTCTAATTTCTTTAGCTAATGTGAAGCCATCTTTTAAAGGCATCATAACATCAAGAATACAAAGATCAAAGTTTGACTTTTTAAACTTTTCAAGACCTGTGATGCCATTTTTGGCTAAAACAACATTATAGGAATGTAAACTCAAAAAATCATAAAGTAACGTTCCAAAATTTAAATCATCTTCAACTAGTAAAATCTTTTTATTATTATTTTTCATAATCATACAATTTTAAATGTAATTTGAAAGTACTGCCAACTCCTAAATCACTTTCAACTGAAATTTTTGAATTGTGAAGGTCAATTATTTTTTTAACGTAAGCTAGCCCCAACCCATGTCCCTTAACATTATGAATATTACCCATTTTTTCTCTGTAAAATTTAAAAAATATTTTTTCTTTAACAGCTGGGCTCATTCCAATCCCGTTATCGGAGATACTTATTTCTAGTTTGTTGTTTTTATTCAAAGAATGAATTTTTATTTCAGGATTATTCCTTGAATATTTAATTGCATTTTCTAAAATATTTACAAAAACATTTGTAAAGCTTTCAGAAGAAACAAAAACATTACTTTGCAAGGCGTTAAAATTAATATCTATTTTTACGTTTCTTTTCTTTATTAATAAATCTAAATGGGATAAAGCCTTGTTTATCAAAACATGGATATCACATATTTTTTTCTTTAAAATATTATCACTTCTTTCTAATTGAGAGATTCGCAAGACATTTTCAACTTGAAAATTCATTCTTTCATTTTCATCTTTTATCATTTTTAAATATTTGTCTCTTTTTAATTGGTCGTCCTTAATTTTCTTATTGTCAATTGCATCAAGTGCTAGTTTAATAGTTGAAATTGGAGTTTTAAATTCGTGTGTCATATTGTTAATAAAATCTGATTTTATTTCCGAAAATTTCTTCTGTTTTAGAACATGATAAATTGTAGTTGAGAAGGTAATAATGATTGTTAGAGTAAACAATACTGATAACAAAATTAAGTTTGTTAATGATGATCTCAAGAAAACTTTTCGATCTGGAAAAGCAATAACTAATTCGAAATCACTATCGCCTTTCTCATTTATAAATAATGGAGATTTATATTTTTTTAAACCAATTAAATTAGTATAGTTATCAGAACCTATTTTTGTAGGAAGGTTTTCATTGAAAACCCTAAACTGAAATGGAATATTAATTTCTCTATCTGTTAATTCTCTTTGTAATAATAATTCTAGTTCAATATTTGATAATCTTCTGTGAATAGGTTTTAAAGCGGCCAACTCCATAAAAACTGATTCATACTTTGCTTTATCCATCAAGGATAATTTTTCAACTCTTTGTAATCTCTCAATGCTACTCATATTTTGCATTTCCTTGTCAAAAGCATCATCAATAATTGTAGTTGTTTTTAAACTTTTATATTCAAGAATTGATGTTGAATCTTCGATATCAGGTTCAAAAAACTTCGGAGATATATTATAATCTTCTTCTAGAATTCCGTGAGAATAAATATATGTTTGGTTTGTATTTTCATTTCTGTCTACATACTTAAAAACTGCTGTTAGCTGAGACTCTTTAGGGGATCCGATACTATCAACTAACTTTTGGTAAACAGCCAAATAATCTCTGAGTTCTCTATTCTTAATTTGTTCTGAGACCGAATTAAGTACCTGGTTTATGTTCAATGAAAATTGTTCTTCTTTATTATCAAGTGTTGTTTTGATCCAAAAAGATTGAACCAAAATAATACCTATTAAAGCTATGCTCATCACAGAAATTAGAGTGAAGTATATTTTTTTATTCATTAATTCTGTTATCTATGTTAAACAATGAAATTTTCTATTCAAAAAATTTATCATTTTATAAACGTCTTTTTTAGTTTGTTCAAAATCGTGATTGTAAATCAAATAATCACACAAATTAGTTTTATTTAAATCATTTAATTGAAATTTCATTTTTTTTCTTACTTGATTTTCTGAACATTTATCTCTATACATCACCCGATTGATTCTTTTATTTTCATCACTTACTACTAAAACATTAAAATCATTTTTTTTGTATGATCCTGTTTCAAAAATTAAGGCTGATTCATAAACAACATATTTTTTTTTAAACTTCTTTGTCCATTTAATAAAATCAGAATGAACGAATGGATGAACAATTGAATTCATTTTCATATTATTTTCTAAATCACCAAAAACCATCTTTGAAAGATGTTTTTTATTCAATTTACCGTTGATAAAACATTGATCTCCAAACATTGACTTAATTTTTATTTTCAATTCTTCATTCTCTGCCATTATTAATTTAGCTTTTTTGTCAGAATTGTAAACTGGTATTTCATTTTTTAACAAAATTTTTGATATTGTAGATTTTCCAGAACCTATTCCGCCCGTTAAACCAACAATTTTCATAAAAAACGATTTAATTTAAAATTAAACTACTTATCTGAGGACAATAACATGTCAATTATATCTTGACTAACTCCAACATTTGAGAAACCTCCATCATTATATAAGTTTTGAAGAGTTACTCTTTTAGTTAAATCTGAAAATAGCGTTATTGTGTAGTTAGCACAATCAAGTGCAGAGGCATTTCCCAGAGGAGACATTTTTTCTGAATATTTGATAAAACTATCAAACCCCTTAACGCCTTTACCAGCGGTTGTTGGGGTTGGAGATTGTGATATGGTATTTACTCTGACATTTTTTTCTTTACCAAAAAAATATCCAAAGCTTCTGGCAATGGATTCTAAATAAGCTTTATTATCTGCCATATCGTTGTAATCAGGAAACACTCTTTGTGCCGCCATATATGATAGTGCAACAATACTTGACCATTCATTCATTGCATCAAGCTTGTAAAGACTCTGCAATAATTTGTGAAAAGAAACTGCAGAAACATCCCAACCCTTTGTCATCCATTCATGGTTAAGATTTGTGTAATGCCTACCTTTTCTTACATTAACTGACATACCAATTGAATGTAAGACAAAGTCAATTTTTCCACCTAAAATTTTAATAGAATCAGAAATTAAATTTTCAAGATCTTCAATTTTTGTTGCATCGGCAGGAATTAATTTTGAGTTAGTCTTTTTTGCAAGTTCTCTAACATTACCCATCCTAATCGCAATCGGAGCGTTCGTTAAAACAAATTCACCACCCTCCTCTTTTACCCTTTCAGCAGTTTTCCAAGCAATAGAGTCCTTATCAAGAGCGCCAAATATGATACCCTTTTTTCCTTTTAATAGATTAAATGACATGATTGTTTTTTAAGTTAATTTAATAATTCTTTTGCATGATTTATAGCTGATGATGATATTTCATCACCAGATAACATTTTTGCAATTTCTTCAATTCTTTCTATATCACTCAACTTCTTTATGTGAGTTGAAGTTTTATTTGAACTTTGTCTTTTAAATACATTATATTGATTTTGACCTTTTGCAGCAACCTGAGCTAGATGGGTGATTGATATAATTTGCATTTTTTTACTCATTTTAAGCATTAAATTAGCCATTGAATTTGATATTTCACCAGAAATTCCAGTATCTATTTCATCGAAAATCATTGTCGGTAAACTTAAATGGTGCGCAAGTATTGATTTAATTGCAATTAAAATTCTGGAAAGCTCGCCTCCGGAAGCTACGTCTAAAATAGAACCATAACTGAATCCTTTGTTCGCGGAAAATAAAACATCAATATCATCACAACCATAATTATTATAAGTTTCAGACTCTTTTAATACAAAATTAAATTTGGCATTCTCCATTCCCAAATCAGCTAAAATGATCTCGAGTTTTGATTTTAAAGCAGGAATTACTTTTTTACGAGATTTAGTTATTTTTTTTGACTGTTCATTTAATAACAAAGTTTTATTTTTAATTTCAATCTTAAGGTTATCTATATCAATAATAACTGATTCTTTTTTTAAAAGTTTACTTTTCAAATTATCTCTAACAACAATTAATTCATTGACAGAGTTAACAGAATGTTTTTTTTGCAAGCTATATATTAAATCAAGTTTTGATTCAATTTCCGAAATTTTGTTTGACTCGCCCTCAACTTGTTCTACTGAATTTAAAATTTCGTGTTTAATATCTTCAATTTCAAATAATAAGCCCTCAACTCTTGTTGAGATTTGAAGGTATTTGTCAGAAAATTTTGATGTCCTATTAAGGATAATATTTAATCTTCTAATTTGATTTTCGATACTACTATCACCTTCTTGTAATAAAAGCTCCATTTCATTTATGGAGGATAAAATTTCTTCAGAGTTTTTTAAAATTTTTAAATCATTTTCCAAAGAAATGTTTTTCTCTGTATCAAGCTGAGCAGTTTGAAGTTCTGTCAGAAGATAAGTGTTATAATCAAAATCATTTTGTAAACTAATATTTACACGTTCAAGTTTTTCTAACTGATTTTTTAAATCATTTAAGACAGATAAATTCTGAGCAAAATTTTGAACAATGTTTTTTTGTTCAGAAATATCATCAAGTAAAGAAAAAAAGAATTTATTTTTTGATAATTTGAAAGACTCGTGTTGAGTATGAATATCTAATATTTTGGTTCCAACCAATTTCATTGTTTCTAAATTTGTGGGTGTATCATTAATAAAAGAACGAGATTTTCCGTTGGGTAAAATTTCTCTTCTAAAAATGGAGTTTTCAAAATAATCTAAATTATTTTTTTTAAAAACTCCCTCCAAGTCAAACTTTTTTAAATTAAAATCTGCCTCAACTACACACTTAAGATCATTATCTTTAATTGCGCTGTGACTAACCCTATTTCCCAAAATCAATGATAGTGCATTAAGCAAGATTGATTTTCCAGAACCAGTATCACCTGTTATTGTAGAAAAACCATCTGAAAAATTTATCTCAATAAAGTCAATTAATGCAAAATTTTTTATGGACAGTTTAGTTATCAATGCTTTTTTTAATCAAATATAAGTATGATTTATAGATGATTCAAAAACTAATTTCTAATAGAGCTCCATTTATTTGAAAAAAAAGGTGCTAATCTATTGAGTTGATTATATAGTAATGAGGTATCAAACTGTGGTCCAGAGGAAAAAATTTCTTGAATCTCACTGGACTTTGTCTCAAAAAAAATTCTAATTAAGATCGAGTTTGGTGTTCTTCTATTCATAAGCTCTAAAGAAACAATTGAACTAGAAATATTTGTTTTAGCTTCTATTATATTTTTACTCATAATATCCATTCCATTGGCATGATAGTTATATAGTAAATCTTTGAATTCAGCTGCATTTTGAGAATTTAGGTTTTCAATTAACCAAAATTTATTTAATCTACCATTATTGGAAGATGGTTGCCAGGATCTGGGTGAACTACTTTGACTAGCTAAATTCATAATTTCTTGTGCTTTATCGTAGAATTTGTCACCTGAATTCAAAATAAAACTATCGTTATCTAAACCTGAAATCACAAACATAAAAAATGATATTGATGAGACTAAATTAGATTCAAACTTATTTTCAACAAAGTATAATGTCTGATACTCTTCGAAAGTAAATTCAAAATTTGTATCAACATAATTGAAAACAGGAGTCTGAAATGTTGAATTCAAGACTGGTCTCATAGATTGAAATTCAAAATTTGCTAAAAATTTATTATCAGAAAATGATAAAACATTTATTAACAAGTTAATTTTTAATTTTTCATTATTGGCAAGATTTTTTCCTGACCATGATCTAGTATTAATCAAGTTGGATATTTCCTTTTGTAAATTATTAAAAATGGATTTATTTGTCTGGCTAATCAAATCAGAATTAACAACTACATTAGCTAAAATGTCTTGTGATTTCAAAGAATTTGTAATTAATAAGAAAATTATTAAAATGAAAGACTTATTCATTTATTTGTTTAATTATTAAGTCAAATATATCATTTGCAACTTCTTTTTTATCTTTTAATTTAAACTTTTTAATTACATTATCTTTGTTTATATAAGTAATTTTATTTGTATCGTGGATAAAACCAGCCCCAGTATCATTAATTGAATTTAAAATTATTGCATCTAAGTTTTTATTTTTCAATTTCGTTATAGCATTTTCAATTTCATTATCAGATTCAAGAGCAAAACCAATTAGTATTTGATTTGTTTTTGCTAATCCCAGGTTTTTTAATATGTCAACTGTTGGCATCAATTCTAAACTGAGTAACTCATTGCTT
>Ga0209036_1001391_pt1 | contig 10285 bp, 13 predicted proteins | sample MarorgKNORR_S2LV_3_FD_188222 | JGI IMG/M metagenome (GOLD analysis project Ga0209036, IMG submission 188222) | Marine microbial communities from the Southern Atlantic Ocean, analyzing organic carbon cycling - DCM_A/KNORR_S2/LV (SPAdes) (version 2) | ecosystem: Environmental > Aquatic > Marine >... | reverse complement strand
AATGTTAAACCTGTTATCATTAAAGTGATTAATAAGATTTTCTTGATATTCATATAATTTAAATGGAACTAATCCTTCGTCTAGTGATATGATTTTGATGTAGGTAGATATAAAATAAGCTGGGTCACGAGTACATTTTAAATACTCTTGAACCTTTTGGTCATCCCATTCTTCGGTAACACCCTGTCTTTTGACATTAATATTACCAAGATATCCTTCATTTTTTGCTTTCGGCATTCTGTTTCTTCAATAGTTTCTGCAATTCAGCAGTTGACCCCACAAACAAATTTTGATTTGTTGTTTGGTGTTTGGGTCTTTCATCCTCTAAATCATCCATCATCTTCTGTATTTGTAATAACTTTTCAGAAGTTTCGGATACTGTTTTGATTAATTGTCCAGCAACCTCATAGGTTCTTGGATGTTCACTTTCTTTTGCAAGGTCTAAGATACCCTCAATGGCATCCTGTCCCCTCTCTACGAGTCCATACAGAGTGTTTCTGGTGTACTTGTAGTCAACCTGTTGTTCGTCTTTTCTCTCTGTAAAACGGCCATTAAGGTCTCTAGGAACGAGTTGTTTATTAGTCTCTTTGACTACTTCTTCTGCCTCGTTGTTGATGTCTAGAAGTTCATCTAGTTTTTCGTCTATAGTATGTTTCATAATTAAATTGTGGTTTTATCAGTTGCGTAGTCTGTGTCATTCCCATCAAAAAAGTTTATTGTCTCACTTATATTTAGTGGACTTGTTTCTGGACTTACATTAGTAGGATTTGGTACTTGTTTAATCTCACTCTGTCTTCCAGCAGTATTGGCTGCTTGACCATCATCTGTAATATATGTTCTTGCACGAACATCTCTAATAATTTCTGATTTACCAATAGAACCATATAAGTATGTTTTCATTTCAAAGTTCAGTGTCCAGACAATTACTCTACGAGATTGAAAGTCTCCTTCATATTGGTCATCATAAGATACATCTTGTAATACGATTGGTACATCTCTTTTCTCACTGGTGCCAGGCACTGTAGTCATTGTAACTGTAAAATCTGGTGTAAAGAAAGGTAAAATTTGTTCTACTACTTGTAATGCATCTTCGGTATTCTTTGCCATTACATATAATCCAAAATTAATATTGTATGGCACTGGTGCAAACTGTGTCTTTAAAACAGTATTATCACCACTATCTTGTAGTTTATATTGTTTTAACTTACCTAGTTTTCTCTCTGCATCATAGTTTAAACCTGTAATATCAAATGCAATTCTAGGTAAAGTCATTGCAACTCTAGAATTATTGGTATCCATGATGTCACCTGCTTGGTCTAATCTTGCAATAAACTTTTGTTTAGGCCCATAGGACAATGGAACTCTTATATTTTGAGTTGCAGTTCCAGCCTGATTATCCCTCTGAATATCAATCTCATTGAACATAGTACCAAATACTGACACTGCTCGTTTGATTGCTTCATGATAGAAATGTGTTTTACCTAACATTTTTAATTCCTAGTACATAGTTATCTGCAGCGTCTTCTGCATATTGTTCACTATGTTCTGTATATACTTCATCTTTTATCCATAAATTATCTTCAAAGAATCGAACTCCAAATCCATATTCTGCTTTATATACTCTTGCTTCTCTACCTTCGTGGATATATGTGTGAAGTTCTTCGATAAAATTCATAATACTCATGATATTTATAGTGACCCAAATGGGTTACTTTCCGAGAAGTCTACTATGTTTGCACCTGCTGTTTCAAAATCTTTATTATCTGCAAGTGGGTCATTTGGTGTTACATACTGGTCTGGTGCAGCTGTTATAGTCCTAGTTGCATTAGATGTAGCACCTACTATATTTCCAGCAGCTGCATTCGATGATAGTACGAACATTGTGTTTGTTGCTGGTACATCTGTATCACTAAAGGTAATATTATTAACCTTAAGTGTTTTAACATTTGCACCTGTAGATGAATATGATACCACATTACCAGATACAGTCTTGCCAGTAGAAACAGTCTGTGTTACTACTTCACCCACCACAAAGTCTCCAGAACCAGAACCAAGTGTCATTTGTACTTGATATGAGAACTGGTCTTCGATGTTGTCTAGTTCTGCAATACCAACATCAATCTCTTCATGTGAGTATTCGAATGTTTCACATTGTAGTTTGAATACATTAAGTTTACCTAACTGGTAGAATGGATTTTCATGTTCTACAAATCTGATTTCAAAAGTTTGATTTCCAAGAGGGAAGTAAATTAAATCTCCTTCATTGGGTCTTGTTGTTGTTGCAAGGTTAGAATCTAATGATACAAATCTATCCCATGTTCTTCTTGATAAAACAAAGGTTGCTTGGTCTCTAACCTCTACACCAAATTTAGATAGTAAGTCCCCCTCACCTTCAAAACCTTCGGTGTTTTCAATATACATTTCTACTTGATATGCATCACCAAATTTAGATGATGTATCTTCACCAAAGATTTCATCCTCATCTACGATTGTTCGTGGCAAGTAGTAACACTCATGTCCATAGAATCTTAACGATTCTACAACTAAGTCTTCATGCAGATTTTGTTCTGATTGAACTGCATGATTAAAATATACATTAGTAGGCATAATATTAACCCATCATTATAGCAGATTCAGTTTGTAATAAATTACTTTGTTCCTCTAACTTTTCAATTTCTGTGTTTGCATCTTCAAGGATTTGTCTACCCTGTAAAGTAACTCCGCCAGGTAATTGAACTCCCTCAAACTTAGATAAATTTTGACCCCACTGTCTTTTAATTAATGCAGTGACATATTTCTTTAACCAGACATCATTGTAAACATCTGTAAATTGAGTTGGGTCTATCTTTCTGTAACAATCTATAATAATATATTCTCCAGAAGTAACAGCAGCTGACCAATCCATATCTAAATATAATCGGTTTTGTGCTTTGTTAAATCTTACTGGAACTTGACCAATTAGTATTTCATCTAATAACTGAATATGGTTTTGCACCATTTCGTATTGTACGATAGATGTAGAAGATATATCATAAAGGTCATTTAATCTTAATTGATATCTTAAGTCAAACATATTAAGTCCAGACTTATCTACAAATGGAAAAACTCTTAGTACTGAATATACTGACTCTGGAAGAACAACATATCCTTGACCTTCTTTAAAGGTCATATTACTTGAGATGTGTGTACCAGTAGACGACTGAGCCATACTTGCATCTGCTTTTTGATTTACAAGGTCGTTGTCGTTGATTTGATGTTTTAAATATGTTCGAATAGTACCATCATAGTGGTACTCTGCAAAATATTGTAATGCATCATCTATAATATCATCAAGTTGGTCATCATCCACATTGATTTCAATAACTGGTTTACCCAGTTGTCTTAATGCATATTGTTTTAATGTTTCTTTGCTATTTGGAGCTGCCATAACATAATCCTATTAGAAATTTCTTTTCTCTAATACTATTTATGTTATTTTTGATTTGAAAGTAAAAAATCGTCTATTTTTTTATTGATGTTGTCTAAAGAGTCCATCATTCTTTCCATGTCTCTCTTTAAGTCTTCTTTAGAAACAAAATCACGATTCATTTCTTCTCTTGTACGATTAAGTAATATTTCTAGTCGTTTTGTCTCATTGTGTAGCTGCATTATGAACCACACGAATGGGGCCACGATTCCAGTTAGAACTAAGTTCCAAAGTAAATGTATTGATTCTAATTCCATTTTGTTTCCTAAAGTACCTCGAAAGGTTGATTGTATAAGGTTATTTAGGGAAATTAAGGTTTCCACTTTCTGGACATACTTCTAGTGCTAAAATATCATCTACCTTTCTTGCTTCCAGTTCTGGATGATTATTTAGTTCTTGAGTGTTACCTCTCCAACTAAATGAGTTATTGAATGCAATTGAGATTCTATCAAAGTCTGTTTCTAATGGTTCTACATAATGTTGCATTGCAGAAGGAAATAATAATACATCTCCCTCTCTTGGTTCTATAACAAAATTATCTCTAGTTCTTGCAGTTGCATGGATAAAATTAGAAAAGTGTTTTCCTTGTCCACTTAAAAATTGTAAAACCCCAGAACCTCTAGTTTCTTCTGGAACAGATATGTATGCAACACCACTATACCAACAGCCTGGATGTGTATGTACATTATTATATCCATGTTGATAATTTATATTTACCCAGTAATTACCATGCTCTAAAGTAAAATCTTCATGATGTTCTCCACAATGAAATGGAAATACTTCTTTGTTAAAGACCTCTTCTACACCATTAAGTAAAGATTGAAACATTGGTCTTCCATTTACACCATCTACAGATTGCCAACCAGCACCATTATTAGAACGATTTCTGCCTATAGGATTTTCTTTTCTCATAGTGTAACATTCTTTTTTCATTGCATCTAATTGTTCTTGAGAAACTAAACCCAAATCTAATAGATTTGCTTTAAACACATGCCATGAAAACATTGGTAAATACATTATGAATACTCCTTTCTAGTTTTAAAATTCCTTGCATAAAAAGGTTCTGAAACTTCTTTTTTAATGTCTCTTTCGTTCATTTCTTTTAACACACCCTGTTCGACATCTTTTTCAAATTGTTTTTTTATTTCTTCTTTAGTTAAATATGTCATTTTACTTTTCCATGGATATCTAACAAAAGGTACAATTTGTACCAGAGGTGTACCTTTAGGAATTATAAAAGAAGTATCGACTTTGGGATAAAATATTAATTTATTATTTGTTGTTATTTGATTAAATGAATCAGTATCAATAATACCTTGCCAAGTACTCATATATGGATTGTCAAAAAGAAATGGGTCAAGATAATAACAAGATGTACCAGCTGGTGTTTTAATTAAAAAGTCCATATCCATTTTAATTTGCATTTTATCATCTCTGCTCATTCCAGCTACTTGTTTTGCTGGATGACCACCAACAGCATAATTATACTCTCTTCCATCTAACTCTTCAAACTTTAATTCATTTTTTATTATATACTCTGCAATTTTATCCCCATCATTTTCTTTTATAAGCTTTTTAAGAATAGATAATTGGTCTGTATTTAAATCTTTTAGAGGATATGCAACTGATATAGGTGCATTTTTTTTATTTTGACCTAAAAATATAAGAACAGTGTGTCTATTTCTTACAAGATATCCCATTGATAACCAGTCATGCATTGCTGGACATTTTTTTATAGTATCAAGTCTTTGACCAAATTCATCTTTTACTAATGCTGGTAATTTCTTATACCATTCTGGTTTTATCTTTTTTGCTGGAACTGGTTCAAATAGACTGTTTTCAGTGTCTACAACACACTGAAATTCTATTTCCATTTCTTTTATTGGACATTGTTCCATATTCGCTCGTGTAAATAATATAATATAAGTTTTAATATAAAGTCAAAGGTCATGATTGCACCAGCAACCTCAACTGACCCTGTAAGTACATAACTAATTAATCCAGTAGTAACTGTTGCAATAATTCTCCAAGAAAATGCTTTTGCAATTGACTTACTTTGTGAGTCCAAGCTGTCTCCTAATTTCTGTTGCAGAAATTGATTCAGTCTCTTCATCAAAAGATTCTTGTTCTATCTTGTAACCTACATCTCTACCATAAGTTATGTTGACAATGTTTGGTACTTTTTGTATAATGAAGTGTACATTCTCTTCGTATCCTTCACCTAATAAAAACATTTTTATGTTTTGTTTTACTGTTTTGAAGTCAAAAGGATTCTTTTTGCTATTTTTCATTGCACGAATCATGATACAAACTTGACCTGTTTTATCATAACATCTTTTAAATAGTGCAAGATGACCATCGTGAAATGGTTGAAATCTACCTAACATTTGTGTAGTTGGTTTATTAATATCAAACCTTCTGTTCTCTGCAAGTAGTTCTCTTGCAATAACTTCGGAATGTAATTCACCATTTTGGTCTTCTACCCAATAGTCAACTTCATTTTTTAAAGGTCTTTGAAATGCTTTATTAGTATCTGCATATCTACCTTTTTCTATAGTATCCATAAAGATAATATAATCTGGGTTTAAGATTTGTCTTCCTTGAGTAAAAGGACAAACAAAATCCATAATTGCAAAGGCTTTTTCTGATTCTCTACACAAATCTTTCATTCTATGTACTTGTCTGAGTCTACCTTCTTCTGAGAAATCCCAATCATTGTGTTGGGCTCGGATTGCATCAGCATTGAAATGGTCTGCATCTAAATGTTCAAGTAGACATTTTGATATGTAAGTCTTCCCACTGCCTGGCAATCCAAAAATTAAAATTGTTTTTGTTTTCATAATAATACTTATTGTTCTTTCCAGAGACTAATTTTATCTCCACGAACAACCATACTTGTTCTATATGGAAATTGATTTTCTACATTATACTCTGCATCTGGGCCTGGATGTCTATGTGTTATTGCACCATTCATAACTACCAATCTATTGGGTTTATATTTAACCCTACCTATCTCATGGGCTCCTTCATCATCTGGGATTCCAGAAGTTTCATCTGAATGTGTATGATATTCACTATTGTAAAAAATTAAATCACCACCCCAGTCATCTTCCCATCTTTCTTGGTCATAGTAAAGAAATGATAAATTATTTAAACATTCTTCACCAAGATGTGTATCTTCATGAACTGTTCCATCTTGTCCTTTTGTCTGTCCATTGAATCCACAATATTGAAATTTTTCCCAATTAAACTGAAAATCTTGTCTTAGTTTATGAATAAACCAATCTATTATTGCATTTCTATAACCAACTCTAGGTTCTGAACGAACTCCATTCTTCCATTTTGCTTGTTTTGTCCATCTATAATTATGTAAGGCTCTTCTTTCACCCCACCATTCTGGAGACTGAGTATCAAATTTCCATGGCATATCTTCCATATTGATATAAATTGATTCACCCCAATATAGATGTTGCATCATTCCATTACGAATAACTCTATTTTGTCTACCCCAATTCTTAGCTGCTTTCCTAAAATCAATCCAAGATGCATGAATACTATGTGGTAAATAGTTATCAATCACCCAAACTTGTTTAAAGGGTAAACTGGGAATAGGTTTTGGTTTTTGCAAGAATTGTATGTCGATAGGTTGCATTAACCATTGGTAATGCTCAGACACTAGACTGCTCTCTTATCCTCAGATAAATCATCTTGTCCACCATTAATATCTAAAGTATCTGAATTTTTTCTATCATCGAATCTATCATCTGCCCATGTCGATTCACGAAAAGATTCAAATGATGGTGTGCTTGGTAGTTGGTCTAGATAATCATCAAATGATTTTAAATCTATTTCAATTGTTGCTTGAATTTCTTCTCTTATCCTATAATTAACTCCATTTATAAAGTCTACCCAATCTAAAATTCTTCTTCCAATTTGTCTTCTTGGGTCATTAGACATTTCTCTTGATGCAATTACAAGTTCTGCTGTGTTAGTAAATCCAGCACTATCCATCATCTCAAACACACGATTAATTCTACCTTGAACCTCGTCTTGTAAATCTTCGATAAATTGTGCTTGTAAAGTTACTTCAGCTGGTGGGTCACATAATCTAATATATTCTTCAATTTCTTGAATTGCTTCTTCTTTTAATTCAATTTCTTCATCATTTAGAATAAGATGTTTGTCATTGTCAAAAGGATTGTAGAATAATAAATCATATTCAAATCCGAATTGTGGTTTTTGTGTTTTTTCATAATTCCAACGAAGTCCTTTTTCGTTAGTTATATGTAAAACATTATCTGAGTCATACACTAATAACATAATAAAATCTCCATAATATAGTAGTATATAGGTCTTAGTTTAAGGCCAAGGTTTATTCAAATCACCATCCCATGTAGACACTGGTCTAGTAGCAGGTCGAGTCGAAGGTCTAGTTGCTGGTCTAGTAGAAGGTCTAGTTGCTGGTCTAGTGTTTGTTACTTCATAGCTTGTAGGTCTATTAATAGTTTGTTCGAAGTTTGCTGGTCTATTGTTTGTAACCTGTGTAGGTCTTGGTATAGTTACTTCATAAGACGAAGGTCTATTAATTGTCTGTTCATAACTTGATGGTCTATTAATCGTCTGTTCAAAACTAGCAGGTCTATTATTTGTCACCTGTGTAGGTCTAGGTATAGTTACCTCATAACTCGTAGGTCTAGGTATAGTTACTTCATAGTTTGCTGGTCTATTAATTGTCTGTTCATAAGAAGTAGGTCTAGGATTAGTAATTTGAAAATACTGTGGTCTGTAAGCAGTTCCTTGAGTTTGATAATTAGCAGGTCTGTTTATAGTTCCTTGAGTCTGATAATTTGCTGGTCTATTACCTTGAGTTTGATAGTTAGCAGGTCTGTTTATAGTTACCTCATAAGAAGTAGGTCTAGGAATTGTTTGTTCATAAGAAGTAGGTCTAGAATTCTGTATCTGATAAGAAGGTGGTCTATATCCTTGAGTCTGATAATTTGCTGGTCTATTCCCTTGAGTTTGATAACTTGCTGGTCTTTGTCCTTGAGTCTGATAACTTGCTGGTCTTGGAGACCATGGCCCATTTGGATTATAATTTATTGCAAATATTGGACTTGGTTGGAAATTAATCTGGCCAGAGTTTATTTGGATTGTCGTTGGATTAGTTCCAAATTTAGGACTTCCTGCCAAGAAATATGTTACTTGGAATGTTGTAGGTCTAGGATTAGTAATCTGAAAAGTTGTAGGTCTAGGATTAGTAATCTGATAAGTTGTAGGCCTAGGGTTTGAAATCTGGAAATACTGTGGACGATACCCAGTAGTTTGATAATTAGCAGGTCTGTTTATAGTTACCTCATAACTTGCTGGCCTAGGAATTGTTTGTTCATAAGATGTAGGTCTAGGATTAGTAATCTGATAAGTTGTAGGCCTAGGGTTTGTAATCTGAACATTATATGAAGTAGGTCTAGGATTAGTAATTTGAACATTATATGAAGGTGGTCTATAACCCTGTGTTTGATAATTAGCAGGTCTGTTTATAGTTACCTCATAAGAAGTAGGTCTAGGAATTGTTTGTTCATAAGATGCTGGTCTATTAATTGTTTGTTCAAAACTAGCAGGTCTAGATGTTTGGAATGTTGTAGGCCTTGGTATAGTTACCTCATAACTAGTAGGTCTGTTTATAGTTACCTCATAACTAGTAGGTCTATTAATTGTTTGTTCAAAACTAGCAGGTCTAGATGTTTGGAATGTTGTAGGTCTAGGTATAGTTACTTCATAAGACGAAGGTCTATTAATTGTAACTTCAAAAGGTTGTTGATACCCCTGTTGAAAAGGTTGTTGATATCCCTGTTGAAATGGTTGCTGAAAAGGTTGTTGTACCTGTATTGTACCTGTTTGAAATTCCCACCCACTAGGAGTTTTTCTTTTTACATCAACGACCTTCTTCCACCCAGATGGAGTTTTTACTCTCCATCCTGTAGTGTCATTCCACCCTGCTGGGGTTTTTACTTTTGAACTCATTAATCAATTTCCTCATTCATTATATATGGTTACTATGAGTATGTTATCCAGATATCACCTACTGCCCCATCACTGTTTTGTGGTGCAGAAGAATGTATAAATGTATTTCTGAATGCTTTTGCACTTGAACCTATTGTCGTATAACTTGTTGTTGCAGCCCCTGTAACACCTAATGTTCCACCTACTGTTTGGTTACCACTAACTGCTAAACCACTTAATGTACCAACACTTGTAATTGCAGTCTGAGCTGCACCTGTTACTGTAGCTGCAGTTCCAGAAGCGTTTCCTGTGACATTACCTTCTAAGTTTGCAACTAAAGTACCTGTACTTATTGTTAAACTACCAGTTGAAGAACCTGTTGCAGTAGTTGTTCCCATAACAAACTTATCTGCACTTTCGTCCCAACCCATAAATGCATTGTTACCTGTTGAACCTCTTTCAAGTATAAGACCTAAGTCATTACTGTTTGAACCAGTATTACCAGAACCAAGTTCTATTAATGCATCTTCAATTGTTGTGTTTGTTGAACTGTTTGTTACAGATGAACCATTAACTGTTAGGTTACCAGTAATTACAACATTACCACCAGCAGTTATATCTGTTGCAGCTATATCTGCAAAGGTTACATCTGAGGTTGTTGCAACATCCTGTCCAATACTAATTGCAGGCTCCCATCCTTCACCAGCACTACCACTTACAGTAACACCAGTTCCACCAGTAACATTGTCAACATAGTTTCCAGATGTTCCAGAACCTAATGCAACTGTACCTACTGCTAGGTCAATTGTATTGTCTGCA
>Ga0209036_1001386_pt1 | contig 10307 bp, 10 predicted proteins | sample MarorgKNORR_S2LV_3_FD_188222 | JGI IMG/M metagenome (GOLD analysis project Ga0209036, IMG submission 188222) | Marine microbial communities from the Southern Atlantic Ocean, analyzing organic carbon cycling - DCM_A/KNORR_S2/LV (SPAdes) (version 2) | ecosystem: Environmental > Aquatic > Marine >... | reverse complement strand
AGAGCGCTTTTAAATTGGGAGACTATGGTTGGTACGTCAGACATAGGAATAGGTTTTCCTGAAATGTATTTACTTGATGATATGGAAAAAAATATTAATCTATACAGAAAAAAAAGCCCTATTACATACGCATCAAATATTAAAACTCCGACACTAATTATTCACTCACAAGAAGACTACAGGTGTCCTGTAGAGCAAGCAGAACAGTTATTTTCAAATCTTAAAAGAAGAAGTGTAAAAACAGCAATGCTTAGATTTCCTGGTGAAAGTCATGAGCTTTCTAGATCTGGAACACCAAATCATAGAAAACAAAGATTTGACCATATCATAAATTGGCACAAAGATAATTTGAATTAGCTTTCGTCTTCGCATCCACATTCTGGACAGATCATTATTCACCTCCCTTTTCTTCTAGTTTTATAATTGCCCTTTGCTCATCAGGGCCTTTCATAATCATTTTTGCCATCATTCCATATTTTTTTCTGATTAGATCTGCGGCCTGTTTCTTAAGCTCTGTATCTTCTATAAGTGATGCCTTTAAATCAAGACTCTCTGATAATTTTTTAGACCCATTTTGATTAGTAATGTAAATTGTTGCTTTACCATTATTCCTTACTCTTTTTACTTTTCCAGCATTAAGACTCGTAGTTATAACTAATGAATTAGAAAAATCAGCAACCCACACTGGGGTTGTGACAGGAGATTTATCTTTCTTATAAGTAATTAAATTTATATATTCAGCTTCGATGAAGTTGTTTAAATTCATAAATTAAGTTTAAAAATAATTTAATAATAGTTCAGGAAGTTGTTTAAATCTTCTTGCAGTATTGTCTTCAGAAAAAAGTACATAAAGAAGGAAAAGAATCAATAATACTCTGAGTGGTGTTATCTTTCTAAACATAGAAATATGCTAAATATAATTAGGATAAAAAAAAGGGATTTTTATAAAATCCCTTTTTTCTATGCGTTATTTTTGTTAGAGAGAATTAAGTAGGAGTGTCTCCTTCATTAAAATCTATAAATAACTTACCTGCGTATACAGGTCCCATATAGGCTATAGTTGTACCGTCGAACAAGTCTGTCTCTGATTCACTATCAAGAGCTTCTTGTAGTTTTGCAACAGCAACATCCATTGCTTCTTTTGAGTCCCAAAAGTTCCAACTAATTGCACTACTTCCATCAAAAATTGCACCAGTTACTTGAAGTCCTTCTGACTCTTCATAAATTGGTTCAACTTTTTCTTTAAGAAAGCCCAAGACTGCATTTGTGTCTTTTGCAACACCAACTACCAATCTTAAGTAGCTTGGTCTTTGACTGTCTTTAGGCATAGTTTGATAAACTTTGCCGAAAACCGCATCTCCTTGGTATATAACAGGAGGTGCTGCCATCATGCCAGCTGCCTCTGATAATACACCTTGTATTTTTTCTTCTACGGCTTCAGCTGACTCTTTGCTTTCATAAGCTGACATATTTATACCAGAAGTCTCTCCAGTAATGGCCGCCATCATAGTTAAAAGCCCTGGTGTGCCATCAAACTCAGGCATCACTTTTTCTTTAACAAAAGACGTAGCTTCGTCTTTTTTTCCATCCTGAAGAGATGGAATTGTTATTCTAAAGTACATAATTTCCTTTCTTTTTTAACTTTGTGAATTTGTAAAAGCTTTTCCTAATGAGAATATAAACATTGGATAAAGCAATAAACCACCTAGTGCTGAAACCACAATCCCTAAAGTATCTGGAAGTACACCAAGTGCAAATCCAAGTGTTGAAACTAGAATTAATGTTGCCCCACCGTAACCAGCAAATCGTCCATAGCTAGGAATTAGCTCAACGCTTCTTGCAGTTCTTAAAGCAACTAAACCAAAGATTCCAATAGTGACTCCCCAACCAGAAGAAACACCGCCAATAGCATTACCTATCTCATTGGCACTTAAAAAAGCGTCATCATTGTTGTATGCATTAACTTGTCCAAAACTTCCAATTGTTTGTACAACTTGTGCAACAAAAGCAATTGAGCCTGCAATTGTAACGTATGGATTTTCCGGCCCACCAAAAAGTTTTGTTGTTATGTAAAAAACAAATAATAGGGAAAAACCAAGTGCAAAACCAGATATAGAAAGCGCTGGTCCCCATGTTGGATCATAACCTACCTGATCGGGTCCTAATACAAATACTTGTATGCCAAAATTAATTAGAATCAGAGCAACAAATAAATTTGACATTGTTGTTCCTATTCTTGCTTCTTCTTTACTTATCATAAATTATCCTTTCTTTAAATAATTTGTTACTGCTATAGCGAACACTTTAGACTTTTACCTCAGCACTTGCCATTGCGTTTCTTAAAGCAATCCAAAAAACAATAATTAAAGGAAATCCAAAGTCTGCAATATCATGTAGATCGTTGTTTCCTAACATTGTAAATATAGCTGCTAATACTTGAGATGCTCCACCAAGTAAACTTGCGTATAGCCCCCATGATGGAAGTACTGATTTATAACACCAAAAGGCTGCAACATGAAAAAGCCCAATAAAAAAATGAGAACCGACAACGTAAATGTCTAACTCACTTCCTTGCCTAACTGTTTCAAATGCTGAATAAGAATCCATTATGCTTTGAACTGATGCAATCAAAAAAAATGGTGCCACAAAAGAACGCTCTTGTGGTGTAATGATTTTCATTGAGTAGTATAAGAAAATTACTGCCAATATTGGAAAAAATCCTTGTAGCCATGCAACTAAATCATACTGGCCTGAACCCCAAAGAATGCCCGTTCCTATAAAGCCAATAATCAATATATTTGAAACTGGCTTTGCAATTTTTAAATCTTCATTTGTTAAATTAAACATACTTTTTTTCTTCCTTACTAATTACTCGAAGCTAATTTGTCACCCCAAGCAACATAGCTTCCATAACCTAAACCAATAACCATTGCAATCCAACCAATTCCAAAAATAGGTTGAATAGATTCCGGTGGTGTGTAGTCGAAAAATATGTTTGCTCCTGTGCCAATGAGTATTGAGAGAAAACCAAGAATACTCAGATTTTCATAGATTGGTCGAAATACCCCTGTTCCTCTAGTCGTTAAACTATAAGTTAATGAGTTGAATGCCCATAAAAAGTACATTGGAACAAATCCATTTTCCTGAAACTCCGGTATTGCTAATTCAATAAGGGTTCCCGTAATAATAACTGCAGCTAAAATTCCAGTCGCCATTCTCCAGTATTCAGGTACTTGATCTTCTACTAAGTTATAACCTGCAATAATCAATGCTAAAAGTGTAAATCCCCAAGCAAAGTTAAATATTTTATTGACTGCCTCTACTGAATCAAATGATCCAAAATTTATAACTATTAGATATAAATTACAACCAATAAATCCAAGTGCATTTTGTCTTGCAAGTTGTCCTATCGGTTGTGTAAAAAATGCTTTCATTTTATTTTATTTCCTTTCTTTTTTTTTATTTATTATTAAAAGCTGTGTAAGTTCCTGCTGTAATTCCAATAAGCCAAGTAAAGAAAACAGGTAAGAATATTATGTCAAGAGATTCTGGTATCTCAACTCCGAAAAAGAACTCTGCACCTATAACAAGAATAAACGCTGAAGCCCCAAACATAATCATGTATCTATAAACATTGGACATTTTACCTTCAGTCGCGAAAGCGTATCCAAGAAAAGTAAGATTAAGAAATAAAAATATTGGTTCTCGAGCAATTGGATTTTCTATTTCTCTAGCTATGTAACCAGTGTCAATTAAGTTGTCTAGCAAAATAACAGCAGCGATCATTGCGTTTCCAGTTTGCCAAGATTCTGGAATACTGTCTTCCATAATTTGCGGACCAACCAATACAATCTGAGCTATCGCAAGAGCTCCAAAAAAACTTCCTAGTGTTCGGACTACTAATATGTCTGGCTGTATAAAAGCTATAACTCCTGATATAAAGAACATAACTGAAGATGTTTTTGCTGTTGATACATCATCTTGAATAAAGAATTTTTTCATAAGTTAACTTACCTCCCATAAGTATTTTGTATTCTTTTGTTAATTTAACTTCCTTAAATTGACAATAAATTATTTTTTTGTAACTTTTAAGTAAACTTTTTTAACTTAAGTTTTATTAAGTTAAAACTTCAAAATTAATAATAGTCATCTAAACTTTTAGATGTACTTAAATATCGAAAAAGTAATTAACAATGAAAACAGAATCAAAAATAGACGGAAGAGTCAAAAGATCAAAAAAGATAAGGGCTGATGTTCATCAAAAATTAATACTCTCTGCAATAAAAATAATTGAGGATGACAATGGTAAAAATGGGGTAAATATTTCAGCTGCTCAATTGTCAAAAACATCTGGTGTATCAACCGTAACTATCTATTCTCACTTTCCTAATTTACAAGTAGACCTTAGTTTATCAATCTTAAACTATCTGCTTGATTTAGCATTGCATCATTACAATGTAAACCTTATGAACAACATGCGCGAAAAAGATAAATTAAATTTAATTTATAAAGGTTTAAGTTATGCCAACACTAAATTTCCTTTTGCGGGCTCTCAAGTTTATGGATTGTTAATGGTGGGAAATATATTTAATGATAATTTTAAAAACCACGAGTTTGTAAATATTAGAAATAATATAATTCAAAATATCTTTAAACAAGAAAACTTAAAAATTTCCAAGGCTGAGTTTATGCGTAATTTAAGTATCTATGTTAATGGAACCTTTCATACTGCTATAAGCAATATAGATAAGGATAAAGAAGGAGAGAAAATATTTCTTAATAGCTCTTGGTCTAAAGTTTATGAAAATTCTTCAAAAGTAAAACTTTTTGATATAAGCTAAAAGATTTCTTTTTTCTGATTAAGAAATATTTTTGAGGGTTTTAACAAGGCTTTCAATAAGCATTTCTATATGATCAATTTGTACACTCTCATTTGGTGCATGAGCATTTCCAAGCTCTTCATCTGCAGCACCGACTAATACAAGCTCTGCATTAGGAAATTCTCTAACAAAATCATTAGCAAATGGTATTGATCCACCAACACCAATGTAAGCAGTTTCATTTTCCCAAATTGAATTAAAGCTATTTACTAATTCAGTAGTAAATGGCTTACTTGGATCTGCTACTACCCCTGAACCTTTTGAATTTGGAATAAATTTAACGGATGCATTCCAAGGAATATTTTTCATTACATGCTCTTCAAGCATTTGCATTGCATGCTCAGGGTCTTCTGTTGGAGGGAGTCTCAAGCTGATTTTTGCTCTGGCTTTTGGGATTACTAAATTTACTGCATCTTCAATAGACGGCGCATCAATTGCTAAAACATCTAGTGCCGGTTCTAGCCAGAGTCTCTTTGAAATACTATCCGTGTCAAAAAGATTTATTTCTTCTGATCCAAGCATTTTTTGAGTATAAGATTTATCAAGTTCCGCAACTTTCATATCAGTTGATGTTAAGCCTTCAATCATTAAATCACCTTTTTCATTATGAAATGAAGCAATAATTTTACTTAATACCATGAAAGCATCAGGAACAATTCCTCCACCCATCCCCGAATGTACTGGTCTCATTGGTTGATCTACTTCAATAATGGCGTCTGCTAAACCTCTAAGGGATGTTGTAATTGTTGGCACACCAATTTTTACATTACCTGAATCAGCAATAACAATAACATCTGCTTCTAATGCTTCTCTGTTTTGTTCTATAAAATCTGACATAGTTGGAGAACCAATTTCTTCTTCACCTTCAATGAATATTCGAATATTTACTGGCAAATCTTCAAGCAGCTGTTTTACGACATTGTAATGTACAACTACTCCTGCTTTATTATCACCAGACCCTCTTCCATAGAGTCTTCCTTCTTTTACAACTGGGTCAAATGGCTCTGTATTCCATAAGTCTAAATCTCCAACTGGTTGAACATCATGGTGAGCATATAGTAAAACTGTTTTCTTAGAAGGGTCTATTGTTGTATGAGCTACAACAGCAGGCATACCGCCAGCAACTTTTATAACTTGTGTGTTTAGTCCGAGATCTGCAAACAAGTTTTCAACGAACTGTGCAGAAGCATCAACATCATCCCGATGGTTTTTATCCGAGCTGATTGATTTTATTTCTACCATTTCTGATAATAAATTAATTATTTTTTCCTGGGACATAAGTGTATTTTAAAGTAAAAAAATATTTACTCGTAGGAGATAGCTTCAAGTATGTTTTGTCTTGAAGCTCTAATGGCAGGAAGAATTGCAGCAATAACCCCAGCAACTATAGCTATTCCTATCCATAAAAAAGTTTGCTGAATTGAAACAGAAAATACTGTGAATCCTTCATCTGCTAGTGTTTGTATCAAGCTCCAAGCAAAGAAAATACCAAGTCCAGTACCAAGAGCGGCACCAAATATAGCAATAATAGATGATTCAATAAAAATCATTCTTCTTATTTGCTTTCTGTACGTACCTATAGCCCTCATGAGCCCAATCTCTCTAGTTCTTTCATAAACAGAAAGAGAAAGTGTATTAGTAATTCCAAATAAAGCTACAAAAATAGAAATAGACAAAAAGCCATATATTACATTTAGCAACAGTTGGATTTGATTATTTGCTTCTTCTACTAACCCGTCCTCATCACGTATCTCGACACCAGGATAACCATCAACAATTGCATTAATTTTTTCTTCCAATACTGGAGTTTTTTCGACTACGTTAAAATAAAGCTCTGTATCAAGTGACTCATCTTTGAAAAAAGAATTATTTTCTAATAAAACAAAAAACTCTGCTGGAGGTTGAGTAGTCCAGTCGAATATATATGAAACAATGAATTCTCTTTCTCCTTCTTCGGGGATAGTTAGAGAAACTTTGTCGCCAACTGAAAGTTCTTCTCTTTCGGCTGTTGGCCTTAGCACTCCGATAGCATTTTCATTAAGAAAGTCTTGTCTGCTACCTTCAATATCATCTGTCTTGACAAGGTCAAAAACTGTTTCATCAACAGCACCTAGGATTAAAGGTCTTTGGTTATATCCAACAACAGTAGCTCTGGTTCTTGAGAGTTTGGTCACTTCATCAAGTTCTAACAACTCTTCGGACAATCCTGTGGGAATTCCTGGAGATGCAAATACATTTGCAGCACTGACTTGGTAGTCAGCTAATATCACTTCACTAATCAAGGTCTCTGCTTGTGCTTTAAAAGATGTTGTGATCACATTAGCAAGAGAGATTAAAGTTAAACCAATCATAAGAGCAGATGCTGTTGAAGCTGTTCTTCTAGGTGTGCGTTTTGAGTTTTCAGTCGCTAGCTTGCCTAAGATACCAAATACTAAGTTGTAAATTTTTTCAAAAAGAAAAACAAAAGGTTTTGTTATTGATGGGGTAATTACTGATATACCTATAAAAATTACACCTGCACCAAAACCAACTTGTTGGAGAGATGATAGTGTTGGTAAATCTAAAAACTCAAATAAAACACCAAACAAAGCTCCAAAGCCAAGTGTTGATATTAAAGAGCCAAAAAGTAAACGCATAAATAAAGATTTTGCTTTAGGTGTTGAGACACTATCTCTAATTGCTTCCATAGGGCTTACTTGGGAAGCTTTTCTTGCAGGAAGTAGTGAAGATAATATTGTTACTGTTACACCAATTGCAAGGCCAACTATTGCGGCTTCCGTAGTTAAAACCAATGGCCCTTCTGGTAATCCAAATTCGAAATATTGTAAACCTTCTTTGACTGCGACAGCTAGCCCAATACCTAGGCCAATTCCAAGGCCTGAGCCTATAACTGACATAAAAAGAGATTCAGAAATAACTAACCTATAAATTTGTCTCTTTGATGTTCCCAAAGCTCTTAATAGTGAAAGCTCTTTTGTCCTTTGTAAAAGTAGAATTCTAAAAGTATTTTGAATAATAAAAGCACCAACAAAAATTGCTATACCTGCAAAAACATTGAGTATTGTATTAAAGAAATCTAATCCCTGTTTAATAGAGTCGGCTTGTTCGGCAGCGGCTTCTTGTGCATTTATGACATTTAAGTTTTCTGAATCTAAATTTGAAATCTGATTTTTAACATCATTTATATCAAAGTTGTTTTCAATAACAACATTTATTAAGTCAACCTTTCCTCTTGAATCCAACAGTCTTTGTGCAGTTTTAAATTCAAATAAAGCAAAAGTTGCTCCTCCTGGTGAACCCACACTTGCAAATTCTGCTATTCCAGAAATAGTAAAAGTAGCAGGAGTAGCTCCAGCAAGCACTGTTACCTTATCTCCAACTACAAATCCATGATTTTCAGCAGTGAGGACATCCATTACTACTTCTTTTATATTTGTAGGCGGTTCACCTGAAACAAGAGACCACTGCTGAGCATAAGAGTTGCTATCCCAAGCCGCACCAAATGTCGGAGCGAAACCATTTTGAATTAGAATTGTTTCTCTAGGACACTCTTTTGCAAATGCATGGCAATCTTTTCTAGGACCAAACTTAATATATTGAGCAAATCCTAAGACTTCACCCCATGCAGCCTTGACACTTGGTAAATCTTGTATTTCTTGAATTTTCTCATCTGGTATTTTTTTTACTTCAAAAGATATTGGGCCTTGGCCACCATCTCCACTAAATCCCTGAGCAAAATCTTCTTGTATTGGTTGTACAACTAAATCAACACCTTCATATATTCCAGTAAATAAATTATCGAATGCAGACTTGTTACTCTCAGAAAAAATATTTGATGCGATAATAACTGCCACGCCAAGAATAATTGAAGATGTAGTAAGAAATATTCTAACTGGATATGTTTTTAGATTTTTCCATGCTATTAAAAAAAGTGGTCGCTTTGTAAATCCAAACATTAGATATTACTTAGTGCTGTAACCTCTGCAACAATCTCTTCTTGTGTTGGTTTTTCTAAGTCACTTGCAATTCTTCCATCTTTTAACATCACGACTCTGTTGGCAAACGAAGCAGCATAGGGATCATGAGTAACCATAATTATTGTTTGATTGAGCTCTTCAACAACTGACTTCATAAAAACTAATAATTCTTTACTAGATTTAGAATCTAGGTTTCCTGAAGGCTCATCTGCAAATATAACTTCTGGTTTTGTTGCCATTGCTCGAGCAGCTGCAACTCTTTGTTGTTGTCCTCCAGAAAGTTCATTAGGTCTATGTGTTAATCTGTCTCCTATATCTACTGTTTCTACAACTTGTTTTACCCAGTCCATATCTGGCTTTCTACCAGCTATAGATGCAGGAAGAGTTATATTTTCTTCAGCTGTTAGTGTTGGAATCAAATTAAATGCCTGAAATACAAATCCAAAGCTATCTCGTCTAATTTTTGTCAATTGTTTATCGTTAAGAGTAGATATGTCTTGATTTCTTAGAAATATTTGACCAGAGGAAGGTCTGTCAAGTCCAGCTAAACAATGGAGCAGTGTAGACTTTCCTGAGCCAGAAGGGCCCATGATTGCTGTAAAATCATTTTCTTTAAATTCGACACTGATATCGTCTAGAGCCTTAACACTAGTTTCTTTTTCTCCATATATTTTTGTTAAGTCCACTGAATGAATTATGTTATTCATGAATTCAATAATAGGTAAGAAGATACTTTATCGATATCTGTTATTACAATGTTAACAAATTGTTTATGCACAGAATTTGCAATTTGTGCTGATAGGTTTTAAATTATCAATATGTACAAATTAAATAACTGGCATTGGTGGTCACTACATAGGTAAGTGCTCCGTGTTGTTATTTTGTTGGACCGGGCACCGCCCGGTTTTTTTATTGTTGTCACTGAAATTAAATCTCCGGGCCAAACCCAAAAAATAATTTATTTAGAAAGGTACGTATGCAGAAATTGAGTGGTTATCCCCTTCCACTCTGAAACATCTGGTCCTGTTTTGTTTAAAAACAGAGTATCAAATGAGATAGTTATAGGGATGAGTTCATTAAGTTCCCCTGGATCGAAAGATTTAGGTAACTCATCCCCATAGCTTAATGAAAGATGCTGTATCAAAAAGATTGACCAAACTTGAATTTTTGCTTTATAAAGTTGGTTAATTAAACTCGAACTTCCTTTAATTTACTTATAAAAAAACAGATTACAAATATTGAAGTTGCTACTAATGACATGGTTGGACCGGAAGGTAAGTTAAAAAAGTAAGATAGAAAAAGACCTGAAACTGATGAAAAAACTCCAAAAATAATACTTACATATATAGACGGAACAAATGTATCTGTTATTTGTTTTGATGCAGCAGCTGGAATTAAAAGCATGCTTAAAACTAAAATAATTCCAACTGTTTGAAGAGAGGCAACAATA
>Ga0209036_1001383_pt1 | contig 10314 bp, 13 predicted proteins | sample MarorgKNORR_S2LV_3_FD_188222 | JGI IMG/M metagenome (GOLD analysis project Ga0209036, IMG submission 188222) | Marine microbial communities from the Southern Atlantic Ocean, analyzing organic carbon cycling - DCM_A/KNORR_S2/LV (SPAdes) (version 2) | ecosystem: Environmental > Aquatic > Marine >... | reverse complement strand
AATTTTTAGACTTAGCAGTAGTTGTCCACTTGCCGCCAAATCTTTTTCTCTTACGAATACTATTTAGTAGAAAGTGAAATTGTAAACGTTTGGTGAGGCCGTGATGTAAATTCATCTCATTTGCCATCATTATAGCGTCAACGTGTTGGGATAAGCAACGATTTATAACATAGGGTGGGTATTTCTTTTCCCAAGTGAGATCATCTCCGTCTAGCAGATTTACTTTTGTCCAGTTAATCGCATTGAGATAATCAGTAAGTTTATATTCAATCATGTTTTTCATGTTTTTTATGACCTTTATGAGAACCCATGTAGTAATCGCCTGGTTCATAATCCCAAACCTTACCGTGATGACCTCTAATATCAGCCCAAAACATTCGTGCTCTAACTATAAGTCTTCGCCATAAAGTTTTACTCGCCATATCTATTATCTCCTCTATTTAAATTTACATTCTGCCATGATTTGTGTTAGGCACGCAACCATATTTATCTCATGGTCAGCCACAAAGGCAGATTTATATTGATAGTCAGCGATTGTTAGAACGGCTGCAGGTATTGATTGAGGTTGTAAATGTTTGTATAGTATATCATAGATAGATGAGAATAGACTACTAGGGTCTTTGTCTAGGTTTTGTACAACCCATTTTCTCATATCGCCAAACCTTTTCTCTTTTAGAAACTTAATCAACTCTTTGTTATTAATTTCTGATAGAGATACAAGTATACCACTATCTATCTTACCTCGTACAGAATAACGTTGTAATTCGTTTATCGTTCTTCTAAAGTCTGGATAGTGTCTTTGTATTAGTTCAGCAAGTACTTTGTTATCATACTCTATATTCTCTGCCTTCAATAGTTCGCCTAGTCTTTTTAGAAATGCAGTAGCAGTTTTGACTTTCTGACCATTTGTGATACGAAAATCAATAACGGTACAACGACTATGTAATGCAGGTATGATTTTGTTTCTGAAATTACAAGTAAATATAAATCTACAATTCTTGTAAAATGTTTCAATGAAATTACGTAATGCAGGTTGAACACTATCAGCGTTCATGTAATCTGCCTCATCTATAATAACGACTTTATGTGTATTAGACTCGTCTAGCGATACGGTAGACGCAAAGTTTTTGATTGTAGTACGTAAGGTATCAATATGTCTACCTTCATCTGAACCATTAATGATTATGTAATCAGCACCTAGTTCTTCGCACAAGGCACGAGCAACTGTTGTCTTACCCGTACCTGCTGTGCCTGAAAGGAGAAGATTTGGTATTTCTTTTTGAGAAAGAAATTTAGAAAATGTGCTCTTTAAATCTTCAGTTAAGATACATTCTGATATTTTTTTAGGACGGTATTTTTCAACCCATAGAAAATCTGACATATAACCTCACTTAAAATGTTGAGTCAGCTTCTAAAGCAATCCAGTATTGTACTTGTACCTTTTTGTTTATGAAATGAGCAATCTTTGCTTTTGATAATGCAACATCATAATCGCCAGGAATAATTTTCATATTCTCAGCCTTAATGTATGCAGTAAACTCTATATCAGTTTCACCAACTGTTATAGATGATTGGTTAGAGTTGCTATTCTTTTTATCTAATGCAACTAACTTAATCTTACCACCTTCGCCTTTAAATGCAATATCAGGTAGACTTAAATTAGTATATAACTTTTTAACAGACTCATAGTCAGCATTGTTTAATGAAAACGATACTGTTTTGTCTGGCATTGTTATTGATTTAGATGGATATCTTAACGTTGATTTATCAGCAAAAGCATATCTCGCTGACAAACTAGTTTTTTCATCTTGTATTTTTAGGTTTGCAGTACCATTGAAGTTCAATACAGGTTGTGTAAAAGAATCCAATGCTCTCAAAAACTCTGGCAAATCATATACGCCAAATTCAGTTTCAAACTCATCTTCAACATTGGCTTCTGCCATAATGTTTTTCATTGTGGAAACTGTACTTAATTGTTTACCAGGTTTAAATAGTATATTAGCATTTATATCACTAAAATTTCTTAATATACTAATTGTATTATCACTTATTTTCATTTCATCTCCTTATCATAATTTAATAATAGTATAACATAGTGTACTGCCTTCAACAGATCAGCACGATTGTGTCCATTCTTTTTGCCATACCTACACAAATATTTAATTGCATTTGCATGACAGAAATCTTTTCCGATTTTAAGTGTCTTTAATAAATCTAAAACTTGAAAGCCTTTTTGGTCACTTGAATAGTGTTGGCCATAAGTTGACTTAATATAATCACCAATCTCTTTTAAGATTTTATCTTCATTGTATTTCATAATATAATTCTAACATTAATTTGTAGATTTGTCAACCTTTGTCTGTAAATATTTTAGTACGTTTTCTGGAGAAGACTCACCATATGGGTCTTCTATAACGTTGTCATCTTTACCAGGTTCTACAAACATCTCCTCAATGACAGAATTGTTTACAACCATAGCATATCTCCATGATCTCATTCCAAAACATCTATCTCGTTTTTCAACAAGCATATCCATTGCGTCTGTAAATTCGCCATTACCATCGGGTATGACTTTAACATTTTCTAATTTTTGATTTTGTGCCCAAGCATTCATAACAAAAGAATCATTTACTGATAAACAATAAACATCATCTACCTTATGTTCTTTAAATACATTGTGTAATTTTTCAAACCCAGGTAGTTGTTGTAGTGAGCATGTAGGAGTAAATGCACCAGGTAATGAAAACAATATAACTCTTTTATTTCTAAAATATGTATCAGAATTAGTATCTATCCATTCGCCTAGTTCTCTTACTCTAAACTTAATTTGAGGTACCTTATCACCTTTTTTCATAATTTATTTCTCCTTATAATATATTAATAGACTCATTATATAATAAAAAGGGCGACTTGTCAATAAGCCGCCCTATCTATATTGTTATTTGATTGAGATAGTTCTAGCTTTTTTATGTTCTGGAACAATTCTCTCTAAAGACACCTTTAATAGGCCGTCTTTTAGTTCAGCGCCTTTGACTTGACAGTCCTCAGCGATTGTAAAAGACTTTTTAAAGTATCTTTTAGCGATACCTTTATGTAAGATTTCACCTTCAGAGTCTACTTTAGTCTCCTTCTTCTCGTCTTTTTTAGACTCGATAGATAGAACACCTTCCTCAAGGTTAATGTCTATATCTTTTTTGTTATAACCAGCAAGAGCGATTTGAATATCGTACTTGTTCTTATCCATCTTCACTATATTGTAGTGAGGGAAAGCTGTAGTTTGTATATGATCTAATTGATGGTCAAACATTGATTCAAAATGTCTGAACGTATCGTCAAATCCTACAGTTAGTGGTCTTAATTGATTGAAAATTGATAGTGCTTTATTGGTCATTGTAACCTCCTTATGTTAAGCAAAGTTAATTTTCTGACAACCCTATAAGGCGTTGTCTAGTATTATATAATAATTATTTATATAATTTCAAGCGCCAGTTTCCTTTTGTCACGGAGTTAAACTGGCAAAGATCACCGTTTTTCAGGTAGATTTCTCTACCTTTTCTATACCCCTACTAGGTCTTATGAATTGCCTTGTAGTAATAATATATATAATATCAACACAGACGGCATAGAAATTCTTAAATTTTTTTAACTTTAACGCCTTTTACGTACTTGTAACCTAACATCTCGTCATTTGCTTTCTGAGCTTTTCTGATTATCTTAGCACGTTCTTTTGCTTTTTCACGTTTTATTTCTGATGGTTTAGAAAAGTATTGTTTGCTTCTTAAATCTTTAATGATCCCTGCCTTTTGTACTTTCTTTTTAAGTACACGCATAGCCTTCTCTAAATTACCACCTCTAACTTCAACAGTAATTGACACTAGTCCTTCCTTTCTTTTACTGATACATACACAGGTATTTTATCTTCACCTAAATCTAGGTCATGGTATGTATTTGGTTTGTAACTTTTATAATCTGGTGCAGGTGCATGGCCTGTAACACCTTTCTCAATATCTTCTTTTGTATAAGCAGGTTTCTTACTCTTATCTAAACTACCTAAAACAGCAGCAGAACCAGGTTTTAATTTCTGTACTTTGCCACCTTTTTCTAAAAACTTTTTCATCATATCGTCACGTTCTTTTTGTGACATCTTTGGTTTCACTTTTTCTGAATCATATATTCCCATTATATACTCCCTTTGTAAATAAACTTGTGGCCATTTCTGGCCACAAGCGGACTTACACTATGGATAGATTTAGACAGTAAAGTCTTCTTCACTATCTTCCTCACTATCATCGGATTTCTTTTCTGATAATATCTCAGCCTCTTCAGCCGCCTTCTTATCAGAAAGAATCTGTTCTACTGAAGCACCACTATCAACTTTAGTGTACAGGTCAGTAAATGATGATTTAGTATCTTCATCAAATCTGTTAGTACAAACATTGATTGCCTTCATTTTGTTTTTAAAGATTCCGTATGCCTCAGCAATGTGGACTAGTCTTCTCGTTGAGATAATCTCATCACAACCGCCATCAATATAAGTTTTTCTGATAACGTCAGCCCAAGTCACTAGATTGTGAGCAAACTTTTGATCTCTTTTACCTGCACTAGCAAGTTTTTGAGCAACAATTTTTTCTTCTACTTTAGCAGTAGGATATTGTTGTTCAAATGTAACAGGAAATCTTTCAAGGAATGCCTCGTTAAGTACATTAGTACCGATAAACTTACCGTCATCACTACCTTGACCTTTTGTGTTAGCAGTAGCAATCACATTGAAGCCAAGTTTAGGTTTAACAAACTTGTTTATCTTTTTAACATAGACACCAGACCCTTCAAGGATAGGTTGTAAACACATAATCTTATTACTTGCAAGGTCAATCTCATCAAGTAAAAGAATAGCGCCTCTCTCCATCGCCTCAATAACAGGACCATTTTGCCATACGGTCTGACCATCTTTAAGTCTGTAACCGCCAAGTAAATCGTCCTCGTCTGTTTCAATCGTAATATTACATCTAATCATTTCACGTTTTGATTCAGCACATGCCTGTGTAACAGCAAGTGTCTTACCATTACCAGAAAGACCTGTGATGAAAACAGGATAAAACTTTTTAGATTTTACGATATTTTTAATATCTGCATAATTACCAAAGTTAACAAAGTCTGTATCCTTAGCAGGAACAACATTATCGGTCAATGAAGATACGATATAAGCAGCCTTTGTATCATTGGAAATTTTAGTATCAGTTGTATCAACTGTGGTTGTATCATCCATAGAGTCAACATTAAGAGTATAAACTCCTCTATCAACTTTGTACTTGTCTGATTTTAACCAAGAAGGATTTTTGATAACCTTCTTTTTAACAAGAGCATTTATCTCAGCCCTAGTTACTGTATCTTTTTTGTAAGTATCTTTTAATACTTTCAATACAGTTTTTTGTGTTTTGTTTAACTCAATCATTATATAAGTCCTTTCATAGTTAAGTTATACATATATGCTATCATTTTTTGGGGTAAAAGTCAAGCGTAAAAAACCCTGCATTTATGCGATCCTTTTGATAAAGTTTTGTAATAATACTCTGGAATTAATACGATTCTTCATTCCTGACATAAACATCTTTTTAAGACTTCTCTTATTAGTTGTATCCTTGTCATTATCAAATGTATTGTTTTTAATTCTAGTGCCAGAGTTTACGTAAAAATACACATCATAAGCAGTATTGTAGTCAGCAATAAACTTATCTTTACTAAACATCTTACGAGCCAACATAGTCTTATCATAAGGTACGTCTAGCATGTATTGTAATTCTCTATATTTTGAAACTAGATAGAAACCAATCAATTGTAAATCGTATTTCTTTTTTAAGTATTTCAACATAACACTTGTAAAATCTCTTTTATCTCTCCAGTAACTATGAGCAGGTTGATACTTGCCGTTTAGTTTTAAATGCAATTCGCCAGATTTAGGGTGGTGCATTGAGTTTGAAGCACCATCTGTTAAAGTAACAAGAGCAACTTTGTCGGTCTTGTAATCAGTTTTAAATTTCTTAATAACATGATCCATTGCAACAAGTGATTCATTAAGTGGTGTAGATGATAGGTAGTAGTCACCTGAAATAGAAGGTACTGACTCGTCTTCATAACTATCGCCTCTTCTCCAGTTGTAGTAACCACCAAAGTACATTGCAGCCCTATGTAATATTTGAGCAGTTCTAGTAAAATCTACTTTAGATTGTTTGCCTGTAAACAATTGTACTAATTTTGTTGAAGCGTCAGGTCTGATAGAGTTACCTGTAATTTTAAAACCTGATTGTGAATAGTCATCTTTGGTTTCTCTATGATTATTCATAAACGCATATACTGAAAAAGGTATATTAATCTTTTTACAAAACATTGTTAAGTTAATTAATTGTTCAGTAGTAGCAAGAATATGTTTTTGCATTGAACCAGACCAATCAAGTAATAAAATCATACCGTGATTTTTTTGATTAGGTACTGTAGTAATCTTTTTAAATATATCATCAGCAAATTTGTAACTATACAATTTTAGAGGATCAATAATACCTGTTTTATCTTGTGAAGCACGAGCATATAACTTGGCATTTTTTTTCATCTCAAATTCTTTAACTAGATAATTAACTACATTAGAAGACTCTCTAATAAATTTATCAGTTTTAAGTTTTGCCTTATTGATCTGTTGTTTATCATAATCAGTATTATGGTGTTGTTTATCATAAACCATAATATCTCTAATAAACTTGTTATAAGGAATAATTAATTTTTTAAGATCAACTTTTGGCAATTCGCAATAGTCACGTTCTCTAGCCTGATCGTCTGTAATACCTTTGATAGCAGTATCCATCAAGTCATTAGTTAGTGATGTAATTTCTGTAGGTAGACCACTTTCACCAGCACCTTGACCGCCAGTAGCATTTATATTATCTTTTTTCTTCTCATCATCTGAATCTTTAGACTCTGATTTCTTCTCTAACCATTCATCTAGTTTTTCACTAGTAGTTTTTTCTGATTGTGAGTCTTCACTATCTGATTCTGACTCATCTTTTACTTGACCTTTAGGGTCAGGTTTATACAATTTTTGTAATTCAGGTTTCTTCTCTAATTCTTTTTTACAATACCCTAGTATTTCTTCAGCAAGTTTTAACACGTCATCAAAATTTTTACAATTGTCAACAGCGTCAACTAGGATTTTTTCTTTGTTAGTAAATTTGAAATCTAATCTTTTTGAAGATTTATAGTATAGGTTGATTTTATCAATAAGAGCATAACTCATCATGTCCTTATCTTTAGTGCCAAAGAAATTATCTTTTAACATTTTATCAAAACCTTTTAGATAGTCATCAACTAAACCAGGATATTTTTTCTGTATAAGTTTATCAATTCTAGCGTCTTCAATAACGTTAACAAATGATCTAAATTCTTTTGATCTGTTACTCATGTCTTTCCATGAATCAGATGGTGTATATAAAGCATGGGATACTTCATGTCCCACTAACATGTCATATACATGTTTACTTTTTTGTTCTTCTTTAAATATAGGGATTGTTAATATTCTGTTAACTACATCAAACGAAGCAGTTTGTACAGCATTCTCTTGTACTTCAATATTTTCAGTAGCAAGTAATTTTGCAAGTTGCGATTTGTTTTTCATAGTGTCTTTTGTCATAATATACACTTATGCTATACTAAAACGATTTAAAAGTCAAGCATAGTTTTTGTTGAAAAACAAGGGTTTTTAGGAATAATTTTTAGAACAAAACAAGAACATATGATTTTTTACTTCATTCCTATGAAGATAGGCTCATATTTTCTGCCTGGAATGTCAGGTCTTGCGAATCGTCCTATATAGTTTTGTGATTGTTTCTTTTCTGATTCTGTGCCTTCTAGTGTAGATTGTATCTTCGTACCTTGTTGAGTTGATAGAGATAACCACCAAACTTGTATATCTTTAAATCCTGCCTCAACCATACAATCGTAGGTGTCTTCTTCAAAGGTCTTATATGATTTTACATTTGCAACATTGAAACCTGCATATTTACCTGTCTTCAAACCTTTGTGTGCGTTCTTAATAGTCTGTAATAAGAAACCATTACGCCATGCGTCTTGTTGTGGGAATTTGTTAAATGATTGTTCTTCTTCATCACCGTATTGTTCGTGTCCTAAATAAGGTGGTGATGTGAATACAAAATCTAAACTATTGTCTTCAGGTATAAATGTTTCTGATCCTTGTTTCAATAGTGTATATTTTTTGTGAGAGTGACCATACTGATCTCTAATCTTTTCTAAACCTGCATATGTAGGAACACAAGGGTCTGTGCCTATGTAATTTACCCCAGCTGCAATTGCACCCATTAAACGACCACCATAACCCATACTAGGATCCCAAACTGTGCCTGCTTCAGTACCTTCTAGTGGACTATCTTTCTCTACAAATATATCATATAGAGTTGCGGCTGCTGTAGGTCTGAAATTAGAAACCATTTGAGTACCACTATATCTTCTTAACATGGCTCTCATATCTGAATCTGTAATTTTGTGTGCTTCTCGTTTTGTGAAGAAAGTACCTGTAAGTATCTTGTTAATACCTTTTTCTAAATGTTCTTCATCTTCCCATATCTCCATAGGTGTTTTCATCTTACCACATTTGATTGACCATGCGTGGTGCATATACGACCATGCAAGTGTTAATCCGTGTGTAGATTGACCTATGATTTTATTTTGATTATCTAATAAAGTATCTCTATTAAAAGATAGGAGTTTATTAAACTCATCATCTCGCCACTTTCTATCTTCGGGATAGTATGGGAATCCTCTATTCTGTTTCCAGTCCTGTATTACTTCTTTTGCGTTTGACATATACGTTACCTGGTAAGGTGCCTTTTGCCCAGCTTGTCTTACCGATTAAATTCATACTCATTTTAACATAAAACTTATTAGCTGTCAAGTTGTCAGCTCTTACTGATAAAAACACATCACTAGGACAATAATCAAAGAAATCTCTTAATACAGCCTGAGCAGTACCAGAACCTGGCGAATCACTTGCAATCTGGTGTAATACAGTATCGCCTTTTTGTAGTTGTACATTGCCTATTTTTTGTCTTCGTTTTGCGTGATGAAATGTTATTAATATACCATCTTCTAATATCACTTGTTTTTTTGCAATCATACGTTTCATATAGTCTGTACGTACATGTGGAAACCATTTCTTATGGCTGTAAAATATAGACTTTACTTTTTCAAAATCCGATGGGACTGCTAATATCATCAAACTCCTCTGCTTGTTTTAATAAGTCTTCTAATCTAGGATTGTTATAACAATCTATAACTAAATGCAATCTGTCAAAATCTGCTTTATTATGTACTGCGTGAGCAGCCGTAACATCTACAAAGTAATACTTGCCTACATCTAAATGAAAACAATGTTGATTTTTCTTTTCCCATAGATAGAAGTACACATTTTTACTTGTTCTTAATGGCACGTGTAATCTAACAATCTTGCCTTCTTTTATTTCTTTATCTACTTTGTCTGTATGTTTCTTTATTGTTGTTCCTGCTTTTAATCTCATAACTCTTACACGTTCAAACTCTGCTGGTATATGAGATAGTATTTCTTTTAAAGGTAATAGATCAGGCTCTTCGTATAAACTTGTCCATCTTAATTCTGCTGGTTCTACATCTGATTTTAGTACACCAGGTTTTAAAATGTTGCCTATGTCATCACTATAACCTTTTATAGATACAGCATCCCAATCACCTTTTGCGTTGTATTTTGTTTTTACTGCTGAATACGATAAGTTATCTAAAAATTTTATAGCAGTATCTAATGGTTGTATGTATTCAGGTAAATCTAATTCTTTTAAGACTTTTGTTTCCATAATTTTGTAACCCTTTTTATTTCTTTATCTCTCTTTTTTAGAGCCATATTCAATTTTAATTTACTGACTAATTCTGTAAATACTGTTCCTTGCATATGGTCTAATTCGTGTTGATAACATCTACTTACAATGCCATCAAATTCTTCTTCTACGGTTTCTAGTTGTTCATTTAAATATTTAACTTTTATTTTTTGTGGTCTTTCTATATCTAAAAATAAGAAAGGAAAAGTTAGACAACCTTCTTTGTATCTTATAGTATCTTTACTCATGTCTGTAATTTCAGGATTGATACATACCCACTTTCTACCTTTTTCTATATTTACATTGTCGCCCATTACAAACATACGATATGGTTTACCTACTTGATTTGCTGATAAACCTATACCACCATAGTTCTTCATAGTTTCAAACATGTTGTTACAAAATTCTG
>Ga0209036_1001381_pt1 | contig 10325 bp, 6 predicted proteins | sample MarorgKNORR_S2LV_3_FD_188222 | JGI IMG/M metagenome (GOLD analysis project Ga0209036, IMG submission 188222) | Marine microbial communities from the Southern Atlantic Ocean, analyzing organic carbon cycling - DCM_A/KNORR_S2/LV (SPAdes) (version 2) | ecosystem: Environmental > Aquatic > Marine >... | reverse complement strand
GAATGGTTGCAGGTCGGTGTTGTGAGTTGGGGTCATGGATGTGCCAGAGCAAATAAATACGGCATTTACGCAAGGGTATCAAAGTATGTTGATTGGATTGAGGGTAGAATAGGCAGTGAAACTGGGAATCAGACCAAAAAACCCTCCATTGTCGTGCAGCCAAAAAGTATATTAATCGAACCTGGATCTGATGTGTCGTTTAGTGTTGATGCAATCGGAACTGGCCCATTGGATTACCAGTGGTATTTCAATGGAAAACCTATTTCAGGCGAGAATCAATCGTTATTAACATTAAAAAATGCGGGAAGAGATAATGACTCGGGCAAATATTATGTTGTCGTTTCAAATAACTACGGCTCTGTAACAAGTTTAAGTGCAGAACTTCAATTTATTGATGTTATTCCATTGGCAGAAGCACTTGATGCAAGCATGTTGATTTGGAGTAATGGTGGTGATGCTAATTGGACAGGACAAATGGCGACAGCTTCGATTGCGAACTCGAGTTCTGCACAGTCAGGGACAATCCATAACAACGAGCAGACATGGGTTCAAACCACTATCCAGGGGCCGGGCGTGCTGAGTTTTCAGTGGAAAGTATCATCAGAAACTGATTGGGATTACTTGGCCCTACTTGTCGACGGCTCTGAGAAAAGAAGAATATCAGGTGAGATTGACTGGAATAAAATGAGCATCTCTATTGGATCCGGCAGACACCAGTTAAGATGGGTTTATAAGAAGGATAAGTATCTGAGTTCAGGAAAAGATGCGGCTTGGTTGGATCAGGTGAAATTTCAGTCTGGCCAGGTGAACGCAAGTGAAAGTCTGGTCCACGAACAATTTTCTACAAACGAAAATACAAGGACATGGAATATTGATGTTGAAGGGGAAATATATTTTCCGAACTGGTCCGCCGAAACTAAAAGTCTCGAGGTGAAATTAGAGGATGAAAACGTATGGATTTTTGCAAACAACGGCGTCATGGAGGGGGCTTTCACCGGTAATTACAATGATCCTAGAGTTAAACGGATTTCCACAGATATTTGGGTCTCCCAAAATTCAAACCTTACTTCGGTAAGTTTTTACTTTTTGTCAAGTGAGTCCAACCAGCTTTTTATGTATGACATTGATCAACTCCCAAATTCCGACGGTTGGAATGAAATAAGCGCTAGCCTTGATTCAGCGGACTGGTACTCGATAGGCGATGAGTTGAAATTCGGGGCACCATCAAATGCAGCTCTTCATAGTGTGTCTGAGGTTGGTGTCTTCCTAATTGCCGGAGCAAGTGACCGCTTAACAACTGTTCGGCTGGATAATTTCAAATTAAACGGCGAAGAAACTGATCAGGAATTAATCAAGCCAATACTTAGATTACCGAGGCATAATTTTAAGGTGGATGAGAAGATAACTATCTTATTTGACAGATCATCGGGAACCAAAAAGGACTGGATTGGATTGTATCAACTTGGAACTGAGGCTCCAGCAATACCATCTATCAGTTGGTGGTATTGCGATGGAACAAAGTCAGGCAATGAAACAATTAAAAAAGGACAGGTTGTCTTTGTGGATGGCCTACCCGTACCGGGAGATTATGAAGTACGACTTTATTCCAATGATGGCTACGAACTTTTATCCAGTGCGGAATTTAGTGTTTCGGAAAGACCAACCATTTCCCCATCCAAGGGTTCCTTCAGTTTTGAAGAGAAGATAACGTTGAATTTTACGAACCCAAATCCGACAGCACTGGACTGGATTGGCATCTACAATGCCGGAGATGAAGCACCAGCCATTCCCTCCATAATGTGGTTGTACACAGACGGCACAAAAACAGGGAATCAACCAATTGAAGACGGCCAATTAAGTTTCGATATTGCAGTTCTTCCAGAAGGTGAATACGAAATGAGATTATTTGAAAATGACGGATATCAACTGCTTGCTTCCAGCTTGTTTACTGTGGTTAAGGATCAGGCATCCAAGCCTACTATTTCTATAAAAAGAAATAGTGACAGAACGATCACCATCACCTTTGAAGGCAAACTACAGGCTGCCTCATCGATTAATGGGCCATGGGAAACAATAGATACAGCTAGTCCGGTTACAATAATTCCGGGAGAATTAAAGGAATTTGCAAGAGCTGTCCAAGAGTAAATCCAGAAAAGTAAGACGAGTAATTTAAAGCTTTTTAGCGAGCAAATATTTTCCCCATCTTAATCTTGGCAAGTTGGACAATAGTCCAATCGGCGCCCTCCAAAACGAAGCCTGACTATTTTGGAACTGCAGATCCTGCAGGGCCTATCATTGCGAGTGAAAACATAATGACGCCAGTACCTTCTCGGTTCTCCATTTAGCTTTCCCTGCTCTTCAATGTCCTTTGAAACAGTAATTCCATTATTGACATAAGCCCGCATACTTATGTCCTTGATACTCATTGCCCATTTCAAAAGTGAATTTGAATCGAGTTCCCGCGGCTTTAAGTGCGGATTGATATTGGCGAAGAAAAGTATTTCACTCCTGAGATAATTACCCAAACCTGCAAATGATTTTTGATCAAGCATGAGATGGGCAGCCATCCTATTTCGACAATCCTTTGACTGCAGACGATCGCTTAAGACCGAGTAATCAACGAAATCACACAATACATCAGGCCCAAGATTCTTTATGAATGGGTGTGATTTAACCTTATCAGTCGAAATTAATTCAATATCAGTTGCGGACCATAATCTGATTGCCTTTTTTGACGTCAGAAATTCAACCCGCAATGATCGTCTTGATCTGTTTACGGTTGTACGCATATTGATGGTCCATTTTCCATAGAGCTGATTGTGACTGTAAAGTGTGAAACCATTGTCAAAATTAATCAGCATCGCCTTGGCATGGGAATTAACGGAAGTGACCTTTGCCCCAGATATTAATTTCTGATGTTTAGAAATGGAGGGATAAAGAAAACGAATCTTCTCAACCTCCTGTCCCGCAAGTGCTTTTGAAATTCTGTCAGCTGCTCTTTTAATCTCAGGGCCTTCTGGCATTGATCAATGGTTGTCTAAAGATGCATGGGCTTTTGCTGAGATGATTTGTTGGGACAAAATATCAGCGTATTCCTTATCCTTGAACGCCATTACCTTGTCATCATTAATAACCAACCAACATCTCTCAGAGAAGGATTCCACAAGTAATCCGAAACTAAGAATAAGACCCAAAACTCCAAAATTTAAGCTTCCCATCATTGCCTTCTCATTCACCAGAATCGCAACTATTAATGTTAATATGAAAGGAATCCAGACAATGAAAATCAACCATAATATTCGAATACCCAGTATCTTTCTATGGATACCCTTTTCCATTAGACACTCTGTGGATGTAATGTTGTTTAACTGGTAGGATTTTTTTCCTATGACAACAACACTCTGAGTGATGAGGACATCATGTGCCTTATGATATATCAATTCATTATCCATCCTCTCGACGATTTGGATTAAGAACTAATTTTAATCAAGAGAGCCCAGTTTTCGGCAAAATCCTGCAAAGCCTTCAGCTTGTTTCTTTAAACGTGACTGCAAATCCTCATCTGTAATTCCATCGGCATGGCTAATTGACTCATGAGCCCTTGGAATGAAAACTCTCTCTGGAAAAATGTGGGCATTCCTGTATCCGAATATCTGCTGAAGGTGCTCAACCGGTCTTAAAGCCCCAAATTGTCCGGCCGATAATCCCACAAAACTGACCGGGCGCCCTTCAAAACTTTCTGGAAAGGGCAAAAGATCAATAAACAACTTAAGCGCACCTGGCATGCTCCCGTTGTACTCAGGGGTTACGACCACCAACCCTGAAGACTTGAGAACCTCATGTGTCATTTCAACGACAGATTCAGGCTTATCAGCATAAGCCTGCGGAGAAAAAGTTTCGGGGGGCAAATCTGAAAGTAAAAGCAGCTGATTCTCTATGCCCAAATCAGTGTAAATTGCTGAAATATCCTGTGCGGCAACAAGTGACAAGCTGCCCTCCCGATTCGTGCCCACGATTATGTTAAACATGATTAATTCCTATCAATTAGCTGTAAAAACATTGTCACAAAACTGAATTAAATCAAAAATATTTATGATTATAGGAATATTAAATGGAATCCTTTTAGCCTAAGAAATGTTAATTTACGATTGTGACTGCATACACCTCAGCGTTTTCTAGGTGTATTCTCAATCTATAACGACCCTTTGCCAGTTGACTTATTGTTTCACTCTTCCAAGCCGAAATGTTTCTGAGGGAATCAGTTTTCATTGGAACTGAATCGGCCTTGGTGAAACCGTTTATTCTGTAGCCAGAGTCGTTAAGAACCTCAACTCGGATTGAACCCTTTGAAGCATCACCATTTACCTCGATTCTTTTTACACCATCTAGATTGACGGTTTTAAGCGTGATTTGACCTATTCTTTTGCGTGGTCTTATTCCTGCAAATCTGTTTCTAGGCATTTCAGCAAAACCAATACCTGATATTTGCCTGCCATCTGAGGAATTCCATGGTTTACCGTAGGCGCCATAGTAAAATCTGAAGAAGTCCTTAAAATATATGGGAGTGGCGTTGCTCCAGATCAGGCTCGCATCATACAGTTTCTTGTCATCAAGAGGGGGAATAAACCATTTTTTTCTAAAGGGTCTTTTCCAATTATATCCGTCTCTGCTTAAGGCAAGTTCGATCGGCATGTTACCCGTTCCACCGGAATCCATGACCTGTAACATCGAGAAGTACAAATCGTTGTAGTAAAATGCCGGGCCACTATGAAGCTGAACTCCATCACTTCCCCCTCCCCCTGCAGTTCTGTCTGTTTCAGCCTCGTCCTCGATACTGTCAAACTCATCGGGCCAAATAATCAGCCTTGGGGTGCTCCAATTCAAAAAATTCTTACTCTCTGTTCTAACAACAGCGCGTTTCCAGTGCATGTCTCCGTTGGGGCCATCTAGCCAAGTTTTTGCATATACCGCATAAACCTCCCTATTCTGATCCCAAATCAAATCGATTACATCACTAACTGAAATTGGTTTGCCCTGATCGTTCTTTTGAGTGATGTCGGTTTCAAGTGGTGGTTGAATGTAATCGCCGTAGGAACCTTTTATGACTGGATTGCCTGAATGCTTTTTCCAATTAATGCCATCTGCTGAATAAGCAATACACATTCCTGGATATTTTATGCCCTTGCTTAAATCCTGTTCCCAAAAAGCAGATTTGAATCTTTTATTGGGATCCGGATCCTTAACATCATAAATCACGGAAGCTCCATAGCCGTTTTTAAAAAGGATATTGTTCTTTAATGAACCTTTGAATTCCACCAGACCAATTTCGGGCTTTATCCATTTTATTCCATCATCAGATTCTGCATAACACAAATAACAACCCGACCTTCCCGGCCAAGCTTGATACCAAAGTTTGTATTTACCGTTGGCTGGATCCTTGTAGACACTGCAGTAAGCAACTGTTGTTTCCCATGGTTTATCTGCAGCTATAATTGGTTTGTCGGAATACCTCTGTGCGGGATTCAATTTCCTGACAGTGCCCGCTCTGTATAGTATGTGGTGATCGTCCACCATCAGGATCGTTCTTTGAGCCGAATTATTAATAACTTCAGCTTGCCCCAAACTCACCAAGGCAGGTAGCAGTAGAACAATCAAATTTTTCAAATTAATTCTCGTCATTCTCTCAAGAAATTAGAAATAGTTTCGTGATACAGGTTTGGCTCCAAAAGAAAGGAATCATGCCCCTTCTCAGAATGAACCTCATGTATCTGAGAATTTAATCCATTTGATTTTAGATAATCATGAAGTTCCCTTTGTTCGTCTGGATAAAAGCAGACATCTGAATCAATCGAAATAATCAATGCCTTAAAATCCTCATTCAGCAATCCAATGTTTTTACTTTTATCATCTACTGAATGCCTCTGCCATGCATTCAAAATTCGCAGATATGAATTTGCGTCGAATCTCTTAGAGAACTTTTTTGCCTGATGATTAAAATAGGATTCAATTTGATGTGTTGCGGAGTAACCCGATGGATTGTCCTCCTGAACCATATTTTTTTTCGCCCGGTCCGTCATTGTCTCCAGAGAGACGTATGTCTTGTGGCCAATCATTCGAGCCAATTCAAGACCCGACAGTGGAGGTTTATCTTCCCTGTAATTTCCATTTAAAAATAGGGGGTCATTCTCAATTGCCTTAACCTGTTCAAAATTGTGAATGACTTGAAGCGGTTGAATTTTCAGACCTGAGGCAATGGAAACCAAACTTCGTGTTCTTTGAGGGAATAGCAGCATGGTCGTCAGCGCCAGAAGGCCTCCAAGCGAAGCGCCAACAACTGCATGCAGTTCCTTGATTTGCAAAGAATCAATGAGCTTCATTTGGGATCGTACTAAATCCTCCATGGTGACCCATGGAAATGAACTCATGTATTTATCTTCAGAATTTGCCTTATTTGAAGTCGGGCCGGTTGAACCGTAACATCCACCTACATAGTTAGCACAGATTAAGAAGTGCCTGGATGTATCAATGACTTTATTCTTACCTATAAACCCGTCCCACCAGCCTTTTTTGCACTCATCGGTCCATAATGGATCGACTGATCGGCTTACCGATTCACGATAGCCGGCCGCATGCTGACTGCCGCTTAAAGCATGAAAAACAAGGATGGCATTATCCCTGTTTTCGTTTAGTTCCCCATAGGTTTCGTAGGCCAGTATGCCGTCATCAAGTTTTTGACCATTTGAAAGTTCGAATGGTTCGTCAACTGAAGCAAATTGAAATGTTCCACGAAAAGCATTCAACTCGCTGACATCTGGATTGAAATCCATTGATACCGGACTAATCCGAATTAAAAACTTCCGCCTTATGCAAGAGCCTGATCCAGATCAGCCAAAATATCCTCAATATTTTCTATTCCAACACTAAGACGTACCAGTTCGGGAGTAATTCCCCCGTCTCGCTGTTGTTCCTCATTGAGTTGGGAGTGAGTAGTTGAGGCGGGGTGAATTGCCAGGCTTTTTGCATCACCCACATTTGCCAGGTGAGAAAAAAGTTCCAGTTTATTGATAAACTTTTCTCCGGCTTCGCGTCCGCCTTCAATTCCAAACACCACCATCGAGCCGCCTTTGCCGTTGAGATATTTATCATTCAGTTCATTCATCGGATCTCCATCCAATCCCGGGAAGCGAACCCAATTGACTGCACTATGACTCTGCAGATGTTTGGCAACCTTAAGCGCATTCTCACAATGCCTATCCATTCTCAGAGGCAAAGTTTCAATACCTTGAAGGAACATCCAGGAATTATCAGGTGAAATACATGCCCCCAAGTTCCTCAAAGGAACTGTACGCATTCTGAGAATGTATGCGAGCGGAGCGAGCATCTCAGGCAGGTCGTGCCCCCACCTCAATCCGTGGTAGGAGTTATCCGGTTCGTCGTACAAAGGATGCTTGCCTGCTCCCCAGTTAAATTGGCCGCTGTCTATTACAATTCCTCCGATGCCTGAACCGTGCCCTCCAAACCATTTCGTCAAGGAATGCACAATGATGTCGCACCCATGGGCAAGTGGCCGGGTTAAATATGGAGTTGAAAATGTTGCATCCACAACGACCGGTATTCCATGTGCCTTTGCAATTGCTGAAACCTTGTCCAGATCTGTTATCTCAAGAGCCGGATTTGAAACAGTTTCGCAAAACAGCGCGCGTGTTTTATCATCTATGGCATTAGCAAAAGCTTCGGGATCATTCGAATCAACGAACTTAACATTAATGCCAAGCTTTGGGAGAATGTCATTAAACTGTGTGTAAGTTCCTCCATACAAATTGCGGGCACTGACAATATTGTCACCTGCCTGAGCCAGATTGATAATAGCGTAGAAGACCCCACTCGTACCTGAAGCCAAACTTAAGCCGGCCATCTCGTGTGCGCCTTCCAGTAATGCCACTCTTTTTTCAAGCACATCGTTTGTCGGGTTCATCAATCGCGAGTAGATATTTCCCAGTTCCTGCAGAGCAAATAATTTTGCTGCATGCTCAGTATTGTTGAACTGGTATGATGAGGTTCGATAAACGGGAACAGCTCGTGAGAGTGTTGTCGGCTCAACTTTGTAGCCGCCGTGCAAACAGGTTGTTTCGAATTTCATTTGACTGGATAGAACAATTAAAGCGCCCTAAAAGCGGCGCGGAATGTCACACTGTTTGAATTTAAATTACAATCCAATTAATCATTAAATGCTTAACGCAATTTTAAATTAATAATTGTATTTGTTATAACATTCATCCAATTTGTGCTTTCCCTTATCAGTCTTAAGGGACAATGTGCTGGCCGAATTTTGTAATGAGCGCAGAGGTATTTATCAGTTATGCCGCAAGGGATAGAGAGCGTGTTTTGGGCCTTGTAGAGAGACTCCGCGGTGCTGGTGTAACTGTTTGGATTGATCAAGCAGGCATTGATGTCTCTACAATGTGGAGTCAAGAAATTGTAAGTGCTATCAAGAGCTGCAAAGTCATGTTGCTATCCATTTCTCCAAATTCCACCGAATCTGAGAATGTGGTGAAGGAACTGGCACTAGCATCAGAGCGTAAAAAACCGATTATTCCAGTTTATCTTGAAACTGCTGAGATTCCCGAGACGATGGAGTATCAGTTGGCTGGAATCCAGAGAGTTGAATATTTCAGAGAGAAGGAAGATTTAGCTTTCAAGGCTATGCTTCGCTCACTCGTTAAAAGAGGGGTGCATGTTGACGAGAAATCCACAGAAAACGATCTGGATGAAGGATTGGTGTCATCGTTAGCTTCACACAATCCGTCTATCGAAAAAACATCGAGTAAAAAAGAAAGGGAAATTGGGCTTCTGACTCCAATTTTAGTATTAGCAATTATAGGTCTCATCCTTGCACTTTTCCTTAAACCCGGGAATGAAAATAAACCGCCGATTTCTCCTGTTGCTAAGGAACAAAATGTTGCCAATAAAACAAGTATAGCAGTACTGCCATTTAGGAATATTGGACCTGCAGACACTGAAAGTTTTCTTGCTGATGGAATGCATGAGGAAATTGATGCAATGTTGTCAATGACACCGTCACTAACAGTTAAAAATGCCTCGCGCTTGAGGGACTCGCTTCTCGATCCAAAGTCTGCTGGAGAAGCTCTAAAAGTTGATTCTGTTTTAACTGGAACAGTCAGGCAAGCAGGAGGACAGCTGAGAGTGACTGTCAAACTCATAGATACAAAAAGCGAAGAAAATATTTGGGCCTCCACATTTGACAAAAGCGAAAGTGACGTTTTTTCAGTTCAAAGAGAAATAGCCGAAAAAGTGGTAGATGGACTTAAACTTGAGTTGGGACAGGGACAGGAGGCTCAATTGGCCAAACGTCAGCCAAAAAACCTTGAGGCATATAACCTTTTCCTTCAGGGGAGAAAAATGTGGGGAACTAGAACCAACGAGGGAATGCGCGGCGCAATAGAAAAATACGAACTAGCTCTCGCCAAGGACCCGACTTTTGCACTCGCCCACGTAGGAATTGCTGATGCATACATTCAGCTTGCTGGATACATGTATTCCCCACCAAAGATTTCATATCCCAAGGCAAAGTTAGAGCTAACTAAGGCTTTGGAAATAAATCCTAATTTGTCCGAAGGACACGCCAGCATGGCTTGGCTTAAATGTCATCATGGTTGGGATTGGGCCGGCGCTGAGCAGTCATTTAAAAAGGCGATTTTAATTAATCCGAACAACCCTGAGGCTCATAGATGGTATTCACATATGTTGTTTATTTTGAATAGGACAAAAGAATCGCACGCAAAAATTGATAGAGGCATAGAGTTGGAACCGGAGTCCCCAATCATGCAATGGGGAAAGGTCAATACTTACATACACGAGAAAAAATATGCAGAAGCGATTATAAGCGCAAAAAAAACTATATCCCTAGATGAAAAATATGTTTCAGGTCTTTATGGATTATCCATGTCTTATTTGTATAATGGTGATCTCGAGGATGCTTTAAAAACTGTTAAAGAAGGATTAAGTACTTTTGGTGATCATCCATTTTATCTTACGACAAAGGCTGAGATCTTGGCTGCTATGAACAGGCAGAATGAGATCGAAACAATTCTCAACGAGTTAATTGAAAAAGAGAAAGACAGGCCTGTATCAAAAACAAATTTGGCATTAGTAAATTATTTGATGGGTAGAGATGAAACAGCTTTGTCACTATTGGAAAGAGCATTTGAGGAGCAGGATTTAAGGCTTTTACCTGTTATTCCGCAAAATAGGTTCACCAGATTCAATGGCAATCCAAGATTTGAGATATTAATGCAAAAAGTAGG
>Ga0209036_1001373_pt1 | contig 10353 bp, 1 predicted proteins | sample MarorgKNORR_S2LV_3_FD_188222 | JGI IMG/M metagenome (GOLD analysis project Ga0209036, IMG submission 188222) | Marine microbial communities from the Southern Atlantic Ocean, analyzing organic carbon cycling - DCM_A/KNORR_S2/LV (SPAdes) (version 2) | ecosystem: Environmental > Aquatic > Marine >... | reverse complement strand
AGACTGAACTCGCTAAAACTGTGAAAAAGGTTATCCCCGAATGTTTTTCCCAGCGTATCGGGGATTTTAAAGTTCGGCCCACTCAGTGCCCCGGCGTTCCCGAAACTGTTATCCACCACCACCTGAGCTGATGCGTATTCAATAGTTGCAATAAAGCACAAAAACGCGACAAACCTGTCTTTTAAATTTTTTTTCATCACTTAACTAAAATCACATCGAATAATGTCATTTATTTTATGTTTTCCATGCCCAAATAGTTCTAATTATCCCGATAAACAATTAGCTACAGATTTCAGATCGAAACTCTTTAAAGAACTATCAGCCAGGAAACCTTTCCAAATCATTTCTTCGCTCGGCCAAAAAAGACCGCCTTGTTCGCCTTCACTTTATATGGGCTTTTTTGTTTAGAATCCCTCCACGGACCTTTAGCTGTTGGCGCCGTTTGCAAAGTTCCTTCAAATGTCAGTGTCACTGTTCCGTCAGAGTTACGAATCACACTGATCGACGGTTCAAATCCATTAACATCAACTAACCATTGAGATAGATACTCACCTTCGATCGGTAATGCCCCAGTTCTAAGATCTTTTTCATCGGCCAACCTCCAGGCTACGGCTGAGTTCTCACCCCCAAAACCCTCCTTGACTACCAACTCAACAAAGTAAGCGTTACCTTTTTCAAGTGCCACTGGAGCTGAGGTCTGTTCAGCTCCGGTTGGTGAATAGGCGCGGACTCCCTGCCAGTTCGACTCTTGGGCAATCTTCACCGCGTTGGCAGGGCTCTCATCTGTGGACAACCACAACTCAGAATTATCGTCCGATGCTAAGTGAAACACATACTCACCCGTCTTAGGCGGATGAATGTAGCCAAGTATCAACCAACCATAGTCGTCGCGGTAATTTGTCCTTGGCTTTCTCTTGATTGTCCCAGTTTGTGGCCACTCAAAGTACTTGGCCACTTCAATTACGTCCGGTGATTCCGGATACTTTTCATTCCCTAGCAGGTCTCCAACCGATCCACTTGGAATCTCATTGTACTCGAACACGGTCAACCCTTCAGCGCTACCCGGCTTGGCTCCCTGAGAGTACAGTTTAGACACATCAAAGCTCCACTCGTTACCACGGACCGCACCATTGGATTCCTCATAGGAAAATGAGACAGTATGCGTGCCCGAACTAAAACGACTGTCAGATTCGTATGTGATGACCACCGTATCGCCAACCTTCTCAAGGGAGGGATTCACCTCCTCGCCATCCAATGAAAGTTGTATCGTATCCTCCTTCACAAAGGTGTCTTCGTTCTGGACCACCACCTCGATAACCCCGGGTTGGGAGGCAGTCTTTGTCAGTTTCCCGCCGTTGTCCGGGAAGACGGACACCACGCTGGTACGACCGGTGGTCGGACGATCCTTTGTGCTCAGTTCCGGGATGATCCCCTTCACCGCATAGGCTTTGATGGAACCGTCGACATCAGGATCGTTAATCAAGGTTTTGCCGACGCCCGGAATAACTGAGAATATTTCGATATTTGCGTCACCATCGTTCGACCACCAAGAGACCCGAAACGGGTACAAGCCCGGTTTTTCTATAAAAAATTCGAAAAGAGTATCGGAGGATGCGCGAACGCCATCGAAAAAACCAACTTGCTTTGAAAGAAGATCATTAAAATTTGTACAAAACGCCGCACTGAAACCGTCATCGGAGTTCACACCCAGAGTATAAACACCTCGGTCTAAATCCAAGAGGGCCAAGTATTCGGAAGCGATACCGTCATTCGACCCACCCCAACCCGGTATACCGGGAATCCCATCGTCTTCACGGCTAGTGTTGAAATTGCCCGCCCCAATAGGGGCCGCCAGATTCTGGTTTACCATCTCGACGATGACAGGATAGTGACTCCAGCCCTCGAACGCATCCGGATCCACCTCGTTGAGGAAAGGTTCATTGGTGAATGGATCTAAGTAGCCTCCACGGATCTGCTTCTCAGCATTCGCCCAGTTATTGCCGTGCAGGCCGCTGCTTCCTGTTTGGTATCCACTGATTTGGGTGGAGTAAACCAGGAATCCTCGACGCCCCTTCACGGATTCATCCACAATCGATTTAGGATCGATTGATTGATAATTGCCAATCGTGAACTCGAAGGACTCGGTATTCTCATTCCCTTCCTCATCGGAATAGGACAACCCTACCTCATGTGAACTGTTTGCTGATAAAGGGAATTCAAGTGTGTGTGTAATAACCGTTTCGCCATCGACCTTAGATATCGCCGCGTTAATCGATTCGACATCGAAGGAAACCTCGACGGTATTGAGGTCCACACCGTTGCCTTTTGCATCGGTCAAAGTGATTCTGAAACCGCCGGCGTTACTGCTGAATCCGGTGACCCTGGGCTGGGTTATGTCAGAAGGGCCAGAATAAACTCCCCCCAAAAATCCCACTTCGGCAATTTGCATACAACAAACGCTAGGTCCCTGCGTATCAAACACAGTCCATCGATAATGCAAATAACCTTTCTTGTTTTCGAAGGAAAAAGTCTGGGTTGAGAAACGATCACTAATAGCAGGAATATCTTGTAACTCTGTTATTAGTTCCCAATTCCCAGAATCCCAAGCAGTGACTTCAGTATCGTTAGATCCCTCCAAAGTAACGACTTTAACGTCACGATCTGGAGCGTCATTGGCCGTTTGCATTGAGAGGCCAGTTACAAGAGTTTTGCCGATTGATGGGGTGACAATAAAACCTGATGGCTGGCTGTTTTTTCCATCAAAATTTAAATATTTTGTTGTTGGGTTACCATCGATTGCATTAGCAACTCGTTCAGATCCTGGGCTATTTGCCGATGAAGCAATCACTAGATCCCCGGGTTGCACTACACTTTTGGAAATGGAGTACAGATCAGAAACTTCACTCTCATTTAAAGCTCTCTTCCATAATGCAACATCATCAATAAGCCCAGTAACCCAATGAGATGCATTTGCACGAATTATGCCACCTATACTGGTGGCATTTAATGCCCAATCACCTTCAGGTTTAGAGGCAATTACCAATCCGTCCAATTCTCCATCAACGTACATTTTTCTTTCGAGATTGTCCTGAACGAAGACGACATGGCTCCATTCATCATCAAAAGGCTCTGCTTCAGTAAAAATGTGTCCAACAGTCGGACCAATACCTCTGATGTAAACATCAACGGTTCCGTCAGAACCATTGTTTTTAGTCCCTAGATTGAACAAAGGGGTCCCATTGCCATCAATATTTGATTCTGAGAAAACCCTCAAATCATTTTGACCATTGCCCTGAATCTTTGCCCAAAATGAAATGGTAAAGGATTCATGCTGATTGATAGGTAAGTCTTCTCCCTCTTCATGAGCTCGAGTTAGAATCGTTTGATCCCCTCTCGAGAAAGAAAAAGCACTCCCGAACTTCCCCTCTACAACATTAGAATCATCCAAGTTGGTTAATTCCATATCGTAGCCGCTAACGACATCTGGAGTCGTTCCTTTAGAAATAGAATCTAGAGGCCAGTAGGCCACGAGACCATCTCTTAGCTGGGCATTTATATTACATGATAATGTAAATATAACTGCTAGGATTACAGTTAGTTTAGTTCTCTTCATAGTTTTGGTTAGTTCAGCAAAAGCAAAAGTGAGAAGAGCTTAAGTTAAATATATGGTTTTTTCATGTTTGTAAAAAGGACTTGGGAATCCTTACAACACTCGCAGGCTTGGGTTAGCCGTTACCCATGAACAAACGGAACAACAACTTGAAATCACAGAAGAGCCTAGCATATGAAAAATCATCCAACAAAATGGCTCCATTTTGGCTGTTCCTATTCGATGTAATTCTAATCTCCCCTCCTTGATGCCGAGTAGCTCTATGCAAACTAATAAGATCACTGAAGTAGCCCTAGTCACCGTTAAAGTCTAAGGAGAATTTTGAAAACACTTTATAATTAAGATCTTTGCCGTTTTGCGCATTCAATCCAATATAAAAGGCAGCGAGACACCAAAAGGCACCAAACCTGGGAGGTAGAAACGATTTCATAAAAAAAGGACACCGAAAGCTTAAAACTATTATTACTTAATGCAACACAAATTCCTCGCTTGGCCAAGCGAGGGTTTCGACGGTTCATTAGTAATTATTCCGTCTCGAGATCGAGAAGTGAGGGTAGGTAACTTTGGGAAGACCAGACCGGGATGCCGCCGTCGCCGTTAATGAAGAAGCTACTGACGTCGCCCGACAAGCGGAGGGCGCAACGTTCGGCGAGGTTAATATTTCGGCTCACGAGGACTTCGGGGAGGATGACGAGTCCGCTGCCCACATCGGTGTCCGGCGTGCGGATTTCCACCGTGCCCTGGACTCCAAATTCGGAAGATGCGGTGATGCTCGTCTCGACGGAGGGCAGAAATCCATCGGCGGTGATGAGGATATAACCGCCATTGCCGTACACAGCGTTGGCGGAAAGTCGCGCTCGGTTGAGTACGAGTGTTTCCGGTGCCTCGACAAAAATGTTGCCGCCGTCCTGCCCTGCCTCGGCGGTGATACGGCCGTCGCGGAAGAAAAAGTTACCGTCACCGTACAACCGAACGCTGCCGCCGTCCTGTTTGGCCGAGGCGCTCAGTTCGCTGTTGTCCACGAGTACATGGCCACTGGTGTTGATGGTGATGTCGCCGCCATCTGCCTGTGACGACCGTACGGAGACCTGTCCGTCATTCTGCAGTACCATTTGCCCGGTGATGTTGACGTTGATACTCCCGGCCTCACCGGTGCCGGTGCTGGCGCTGCCGATCAGACCGGCGTCGAGGTCGAGGTCGGGTGTGGTCAAATGGATCGTGCCGGCGTCGCCTTCCGCCACTGTGCCGGTGACCAATCCGCTCCGGGCGATTTCCCCGCTTGGCTCGGCATCGACGTCCTTGGGATCGAACCACTCGCCCTCACCCACGATACTCACCCGGGAGGCGTTGATCTCCAGTTCGCCCGCTTGGCCAAGCCCGAATGCAGCACTCTCGATTCGCCCGCCTTTGGCTAGGCGCAGGTCGCCTGAATTAATTTTCACGCGGCTCCCCTGTCCTTCCCCGCTAGTGCTGCCGTAAACGGATGCGCCATCGACGATCATCTCGTCGGCCTTGATGTGAACTGTGCCACCGTCGCCGGAGTCGCGTACGTCCGCAACGATCGCGCCGCGCTTGGCCAAGCGCAGTTGCCCGGCCTCAATCTCGATCGCGCCGCCATCGCCTTCGTTCAGCGCACCGGCGTAAACCCTGCCGATTTCCGTGATGGCAACTTCATCGGAAGTGATGGCGATTCGACCGGCGTTGCCGTCGGTGAAGCTGTCACTGGCCAAGCGACTCTTGTCGGTTATATTGACCTTGGCGGCGTTGACGGTCACTTCACCGGCATCGCCAAACCCTGCCGGGCCGGTCAACTTCAAGTGCTGACGCCAGGCATCGATCATGGCAGACGGCTCGGTGTTGCTGATTACCGAACTGCCTCCGGTCAAGTCAATCTGTCCGCCGGTAAGCGCGATGCTGCCGGCCTGTCGATGCGGCATCCGCGTGGTGCTCTTGAGGTAGGCACCGCCGGTCAGGGTCACGTTTTCGCCAGCCAGGGTGATGCTGCCGTTTTGGTCGATGTCCCGATCGTAGGTCGAATCGAAAATCCCGAAGCGTCCCGCCCATTGCGTCGCGTCGGTGGTACTTGAGATATAGGCACGGCCGTCCAGTTGGATGTTTTCTCCGGTCACCGTGACGTCGCCTGAACGACCAATATCCAGCGCCATGCTGCTGAGCGAACTGCCTTCATCCAACCGCACGGTGGCGGCGTTGATTGTGATGTCGCCGGAATCACCGTGAGCGCCGGGTTGATGCTTACTGGGATTGAACCCTGTGCCCGGCAGTGCCACACCGCTTTGAATTGCTGAGGAGCCGGCCAAGCGTACCGTCCCGGCTTCCAATCCGATGTCGCCGGCATCACCGCCGGCACGCATGAGGCTCTGCACCCGCGCACCGCTGGAAAGATCGATCTCGTTGGCGGTCAATTGAATGTTGCCGGCTCCGCCGTTGGCCAGGCTCTCGGAGAACACGCGTGCTCCGTTAAGGCGCACCATATCGCCCTTCAATCTCAAATCACCTGCCGCGTACCGGGATTCACTCCAACTCCGAAGATAGGTCGTGCCATCCATCTCCAGCGTGCCCGCCTCGAGCGTTAAGCCCTTCACGACCGGCAGGTTCACTGTGTCGGAATCGGAGAGTTCGATTTGCGATCCCTTCGTGAATTGAATCGAACCGGCCGCCGCGATGTGGTGTTCAAAGTTGCTGTGAAGCGAGAGCTTGGATGCGTTGAACATGATGTCCTGCGCCTGAATATCCACCGATGAAACACCGTGCCCACCCGGGATGCCCTTATTCGGACCAACCGTGTCGAAGTCGTCGTTTGTCTGGAAACCGGGGTGGAATTGAATCGACTCTTCGGCGCGCATGACGAGGTTCGGCGCCGTGTAGTTTTTGATGTCGTCGTGAACCAAAAGGAAGCTCGTGCCCCAGCGATTTTGGTTAAACTGCTCCTCGTATCCGAGCGAGATGTTTTTACCCTTTAACGTCAATGCGTGTGTCGAAGAGGGGTCGGAGTTGACGTAGATGAACCGGCTCAGTCCAAGCGTGAGCTGATCCTCCGCCTCGAACGTGAGGTTGCCGGTGTAGTGACTGTCGAACCAGAGAACCGGATCCGGGGTCGCCTGACCAATTACGTTGCGACCCTTGAACAGTGCGTCACCACCACGCCCAACCGGCCCGGACTCAACGAATCCCTTGCCGGCCAGCAGCAGTCCTTCCTGAAGGATCGATACGCCACCAAGATTCAGATCGTTTTCGGCGGAGACGCGAATGTCCCCGGTGCGGCTACTGTTTTTTGAGTGGGTGAAAAAGCTCAGGCTGGTGGCGACCGTCTTGGGCAAACCATCATCGATCTTATGCCCGAGGCTGACGTCACGGCCGGTGATCGAGATGGCACCGTAGTCTTCTCCAACAACCAGACCGGCGTCGTTACGCGCCTCATTGATCAGCCGGCCCATCGGCGCTGAAACCTGATTTCCGGCGATTGAAATGGACGATGTCGGCCCCTGATAGGCGATCATTTGGACGCCACTGGCGCGATCGAAATCCGGGCCATCCAACACTACGCTGGGTGCGCTTAATAAAACAGGCGACAAACCACCGTCACCGTACGAGGCGGCATCGACAAACGCCCCTTCCGTACCGCGAATGCTATCTGCCATCGAGATGGAAACCGCACCGGCCCTACCGTTGGCGTTGGCTCCCGGAAAAGAGAGGGACTCGATAACTCCACCGTTTGCCACGAATGAGCCGCCGGAGATTTCAACCGCACCGCCCTGCCCGCCCAAGGCGACCGTCCGGATATTCCCGGCGTTTAGATTCAATGTGTCAGCCTCAATCTGGATTGCGCCGCCGATGCCCCCCTCCGGGCTGGACGTCCCGACGACGCTCCCACCGGAGAGGTTCAAACTGCTGACGTCGAGGCGTAATGGTGAGCCGTCGATGGTCATCGCCGAGGCGCCGCTGCGGAAACTCACATCCCCGCCGACGAGCGACAGGTTCGCTTGGCCAAGCGTCGTGCCGATGACGTCGATTGCACCGGCGTCACCTCCGACAAATCGTATCGGCGCCGTACCGGGCAACGCATCAGCCGCAGTTTGCAAATTCACGCTGCTGCCACCGTCGAACTCCACCGAGCTCCCGGTGAAAAGCGTCAGCGCCCCCACGCTCTCAAACTGAGCGTTCGGCCCGACTGTAAACCCGCTTGGGTTCATCAGGATCAAATCGCCCTCCTTGGCCCCGAGATCAACCGTACCATCCAGCACGGACGACTCGCCGCCGGTCACGCGGGTCAGAACCCGTTTTTGGTCGGCACCCAATTCGCCGAAAGCCAAGCGGTCGCCCCCTCGCAATTCCAGCTTGGCCAAGCTGTAGTAGACATTCTCGCCCTTACCCAAGCCGTACGAACTGTCGATCACGCCACCGGTAATGTTCGCCGCATCACCCAGGGTATCGTCGATCGCTATCGCCGTGTTTTGGGCTTGGCCAAGCGGGGCATCGACGCCGCCAATCCAGCTATCGGTCAGCAGCATTGCCCCCGTGGCATTGATCTTGGTTGTGCCGGCGTCACCACCGCCGCGAACCGTGGTGTTGATCACGCTCGACTTCACCATCAACGAACGGCCCTCGATGAGAATGTCGTTGCCGTTCACAGCCGGATCAACCGTGTTCATCCCGATGGAGGTCAGCTCAGAATCCTGAATTGTTACCGAGTTGGCACCGCGTAGTGAGAGATTACCGGCACCGCCTGCGACCTCATCGAGCATGGTCAGTTGGTTGTTTCTGAACTCAACCACAGGAGCCTCGAACTCGAATTCGTGATGTGCCCCGCCGGTAATCGTGTGGCTACCCAGACGGCTATTGGCGATAACCAGTTGCTGTCCCCCTTTGACCGACAGGCCAAGCGCTGTATCCAAACCGTCTGCCTGCCAGTCGGTGATCGAATCCAAGGAGATACCGTCCAACGAGACCTCCTGGCCGCCAAGTTTCAATGCGCCGTTGTGCATCTCGATGTGTGTGCCGGTGCGCGCGACGAGGATGCTCTCGGCGCTCAGCGACATCGAGCCGTGGCCGGAAAGAAACACCGGCTCATCGACATCGCGCAGATAACGGGCGCCCTGATTGTATACCTCAGAAAAATAGCCGACATGCTCGAGCCTGGCTCCATTCATCTCGAGGATTGTCGCCGAGAGGAAAACATCCGCGCGATCGGATGCCGCGCCCTCGACTGATGCTGAAATGGTGGAATTGTTGATCTGCAGAATGCTGTCGATATCGACATTCAACCCGCCCACCTCGACCCCTTCCGGCACCATCCCGGCCGGCAGATCGATCTTGGCATTGTTTTGCAGGCGCATGTTCGCGGCGGTGATGTCGATACTCCCCACGGCCACGTTATTTTGGTCGTGCTTGTAATAGCCGCGGGTGCTGATCGTGTTCCGATCCACGGTAAGTTTGCGCGTGACATCGAGCCTGATCGCACCCCGATACACTTCATTCACCCCGTCCTTTTGTAGCACAATCCCTCCTGTACCAAACATCTGCACTTCCCCCGCCGTGATGTCGATCAAACGGGGATCGTTTGGGCCACCGTAAATTCCGCTGGAATAAACAGCCTCGGGTTCACCAATTTTCAACAGGCCGGTCACGTCAATGTCCATCTCATCAGCCCGCAAGCCGGCTGCATCGATCGACAGACTACCTGCCTGCACCGTCATTTTACTAGCTGTGTTCCCTGCATAATCGGTCAGGTAAACCTCGCCGTTGGACTCAATGTCGAAGTTGTTCGCGATATCCAGGTTCATCGTGCCGCCGTAAGGAGTGAAAAGCTTGAAATCACTTTCCCACTCGCCCTCTGCGATGGTGGCGCTGCGGGCCTTCAGGTTTAGATGGCCCACCTGTTGCCCCTCGGGAAAGCTCACCACTGCATCGGGGTTTTGAAGCCGATCAATCCCTACCTGCACGCGGCTCTCGCCCGACAGGTCGAAGTCACCGGTCAACTTCATGTCGATTCCGAGTCCTGCGTCGAGTTGGGATCGCCCGCCTACGAGGACGTTTCGCCCGGTGAGAGCCAAAGTACTTGGCTCGAGCATGTTGCCGGTGATCTCGCTGTTGTTAACCAACTTCAAGTCCCGGGCCAGATTGATGGCTGCCTCGTCCTCATAGCGGATTGTGCTCTGATACACCTCAAGCACAGGCGAGGCGATCTCCAGCGATTCCGTGTTCCATGCGCTGTTCGCATTCAACTTCATTCCGCCGCCGAGAGTCACCTTGGACTGCTGCGCCTCCACCAAGCTCCCATCGACGATCGCCACCCCGCCGGAGACGCTCAGCCCCGCCTCGGAGAACAGATAGCTCTGTTTGGCCAGGCTCATCCCGTTTTGGGCCAACACACTGATCCCCGTTTCCGCCGGCTCGGTTGACAATCCCGAGCCGAGTTGCACCCGGGCGTGTTCGAGAATTGCCGCACCAGTGCTTAATGAAATATTCCCAGAATCACCAAGCTCACCCGACTCACCCTTGGAGGTCACTGAGTAAATGCCGGCACCTTTCATGGTTATCGAGGGAGCGGCGATGGTGATGCCAGCGGTTTTGCCGCCGCCATTCGCCAAACTCAAAATACCGGTCTCATCCCCAAACGCCACATCGCGATTCCGAATGTTGTCGATGAACTCACCGCGATCCAACCCCTCGCCGGAGTCCGGCACCGCGTCAGGATCTTCGATCAATACCGGCTTTCGGGAACT
>Ga0209036_1001370_pt1 | contig 10364 bp, 9 predicted proteins | sample MarorgKNORR_S2LV_3_FD_188222 | JGI IMG/M metagenome (GOLD analysis project Ga0209036, IMG submission 188222) | Marine microbial communities from the Southern Atlantic Ocean, analyzing organic carbon cycling - DCM_A/KNORR_S2/LV (SPAdes) (version 2) | ecosystem: Environmental > Aquatic > Marine >... | reverse complement strand
AATAGAGAGAAATCAACTAATATTAAAAAAGATTTTCAGGACTTAAGCCCTGATTATTCTCTTGACACTCTAGTTCCTGATAATCCAAATAAACCATATGATATGAAGGAATTGATAACAAAAGTGGCTGATAATAATTATTTTTTTGAAATTCAAAAAGATTTTGCAAAAAATATTATTACTGGATTTGGAACAGTTGAAGGCAGAACTGTTGGATTTGTTGCCAACCAACCGCTGGTATTAGCGGGATGTCTAGATATCGACTCAGGTAAAAAAGGTGGAAGATTTGTTCGATTTTGTGATTGCTTTAATATTCCTATTGTAACCTTTGTTGATGTTCCAGGCTTCTTGCCAGGTGTATCTCAAGAACACAATGGAATTATAAAAAATGGCGCAAAATTATTATTTGCATATGCCGAAGCTACCGTTCCCAAGATAACGATTATTACAAGAAAAGCATATGGAGGAGCCTATGTTGTGATGTCATCAAAACATCTCAGGGGAGACATAAATTATGCATGGCCTAGTGCTGAAATTGCAGTAATGGGAGCAAAAGGAGCGACGGAAATTTTATATAGAAATGAAATTAAGGATAAGGAAAAAATAGAAAAAAGAACTCAAGATTATACAGAACAATTTGCAAATCCATTTATTGCATCAAAAAGAGGATTTATTGACGATGTAATTAGACCACACTCTACAAGAAAGAGAATAGCAACAGCCCTCGAGAATCTAAAAGACAAAGAACTTTCTTTGCCATTAAAAAAACACGACAATATTCCACTATAAAAATGATAAGAAAAATTTTAATAGCCAATAGAGGCGAAATAGCCTGCAGAGTGATAAAAACTGCTAAGAAACTAAAAATAAAAACAGTCGCGGTATATTCTGATGCTGATAAAGATGCCCTATTTGTCAAACAAGCAGATGAATCTTATTATCTTGGAGGATCGCAACCAAGTGAATCATATCTTGATGCAGATAAAATTATATCAATAGCTAAAAAATCAAAATCAGACGCTATTCATCCAGGCTACGGATTCCTATCTGAGAATGCACCGTTCGTTAACAGGCTAAAAAAAGAAAATATTAAGTTCATTGGACCAAATCCAATGGCAATAAAAAAAATGGGCGACAAAATTGAATCGAAGAATCTTGCCATAAAATTAAAACTCAATGTAATTCCTGGCCATACTGCGCCAGTAAAAAATGCATCAGAAGCTCTCAAGATTTCAAAAAAAATTGGATTTCCAGTTCTATTAAAAGCCTCAGCAGGAGGTGGTGGAAAGGGAATGAGGATTGTAAGAAAAGATAGAGAACTAGAGGAGAACTTCATTGCTGCAAAGAGCGAGTCAAAGAAAAGTTTTGGAGATGATCGAGTATTTATTGAGAAATATATTGAGCAACCAAGACATATAGAAATTCAAATACTTTGTGATAAGCATGGAAATCAAATTCATTTAGGTGAAAGAGAATGTTCGATTCAACGAAGATATCAGAAAGTTATTGAGGAATGTCCGTCACCATTTGTTGACGAAGATATGAGAAGTGAAATGGCAAGTCAGGCCCTAATACTCGCTAAAGAGGTAAAGTATGACTCTGCTGGGACTGTCGAATTTGTTGTAGACTCAAAAAAGAATTTCTATTTCTTAGAGATGAATACAAGATTACAAGTTGAACATCCTGTAACAGAACTAGTTACAGGTATTGATTTAGTTGAACAAATGATCCTGAGCGCAGATAATAAGAAATTAGCTATCCGACAAGAAGATATAAAGCTAAATGGTTGGTCAGTTGAGTCCAGAATTTATGCAGAGGATCCTACGAAGGACTTTCTTCCCTCTATCGGAAGAGTCACTAGATATATCGAACCTAAAAAAATTGAAAAAGATTATGAAGTGATAAGAAATGACACAGGCATTAGTCCAGGATCTGAGGTTTCATTGTACTATGACCCCATGATTTCGAAATTAGCTGTTCATAGCAAAGACAGAATAAGCGCTATCAATCTAATGATCAATTCACTTCAAAACTACTATCTTTCAGGCTTAGAAAATAATATCGATTTTTTAATAGCTATTTTAGAAGATAAAAAATTTCAAAAAGGGGAAATAAGCACAAATTTCATAAAAGAAAAATTTAAGAATGGCTATTCATCAAATTTGACAATGACAGATGATAAGCGTCAAAAATTTGGAATTATTGCAATGCTTATGTATGCAAAACAATCTTATAATTTAAGTAATGTCATAAGCAAAAACTTTAGTGTTAAAATTTCTGAAGACTACTTAAGTATTTTCTTGAAGGAGGCAGCTATTGTTGATAATTCGTTGTCTTTGTTAATTGAGATTAACAAGAAAAAGATTAAAGTAGAATCTTCATTCAATTTAAATCAAAAACTGTGTTCATTTAAAGTAAATGAAGAAATATTTTATTTTAAAATAAATGATCTTATTAATTTGCATACTTCGGATGTAAGTTTTTTAGATTGTAGGACAAAAACAGTTGTAGTTCAAAGTACACAAAAAGACCTTCTTAAGTTAATGCCAAAAGACGTAAAAGAAGACTTATCTAAGAAATTAATATCACCCATGCCTGGATTGATTAAATCAGTTGATGTTATTGAGGGTCAGAAGGTCAAAAACGCCGATCAATTACTAATAATAGAAGCTATGAAAATGGAAAATATTCTAAAAAGTGAAAAAGATTGCGTGATTGAAAAGATACTAGTTAAGGCCGGTGACAGTGTTAGTGCTGATGAGGAACTGATCTTATTTAAGAACTAGTTGCAGTTTTTAATTTGCTTTGAAATATATCTCTGTCCATATAACCTTGCCTAAAGTATCTTTTATTTTCTCGATCTTTATAACTTTTTCTTCCATGCAAAACTCTATAGTTATCAAGAATTAACATATCACCTGACATTTGCTTTATTTCGATATTGTTTTTGGAGTCTTTAATCAAGTCCCAAAATTTTCTTCTCGCTTTTATATATTCATTTAATCTTTTATTATTTTCATAAGGCATAACTTCAGTTCTATTGTTATATCGTATTTGACAAATATTATTATCATCGTCCAATTCAATAAGTTTACATTTATTTTCAAGATAAGCATTTTTATCAGCGTATCTAAAAAAAGTATTAAATGATGTAAGGGTATCAAAGTATTTTTTATGCCTCTTTCTGAGAATATTAGCAATATTAAAACCATCAGTTATAGTATTCTCACCACCATTATTTGCATTTTCAATACAATGTAGAAAAATATAGCCTTGAGTTGGAAATCGATAGGGGTTGTCTGTATGATTCTCAAGACCTCTGGTTGTCATAGTTAAATCGTAAGCCTTATTTATATTTTTAACGTCTGCAATTCCACCCCAGTTTGTCTTTTTTACTGGACCAATGAGTTTCATTAATTCATTTAATCCGTTTTTCTTTTTAGGTATATTCCTTACTAAACAAAATCCTAATTTATCAACGCTAGACATTATATCAAATAGCATTTTATTATTTATGTTCTTAAAATTATACTTTGGAACCTTAAGATTTTTTTTATTCCAAAGATACTTATCATCACTCACAGGCGCTTTTTTAAGTTGTGAATATATATAGTTTATTTTGTAATTATGTTGAGAATTATCAGAAAAAGTAATTGCCAATGTTTCCTTTTCTATTTGAGCATCAATGATTTTTAATGATGGGCTTATTTCAGCCGCTTCAATTAATAACTGTTTAGTATAGGGGTCCCTTATTTCTGCATTGTCACTATGCTCATAAAGCCATTGAGAATTGACTTCATATTTTTTGCCATTTAATAAAATGCAAAGTGAATTTTTATTGTTTTTTTTAATGTTAAGTGTGTAATTCATTAAAAGTATCAAAAATATTTTTAACTAGGATATCATCAAAGTCTTCAATATCAATATCGAATCCTAGGTCATAGAAACTGGTAACGTATTCACTATCAAGGCCACATGGTCTTATCCCTTTATAGTGACTAAGGTTAGGATTAATATTTATAGAAAAGCCGTGATAGGTTACCCACTTTTTAAATTTAAGCCCTATGCTTGCAATTTTATAATATTTATTATCTATTTTTTTTACAAATACACCGTGATGTTTAGTTAAGCTAATTCCTTCAATATTGAAAGTTTTTAAAGTATTTATAATGATACTTTCAATTGAAGATACAAACTTTTTTATATCCTTTGTTCTATTATTTAAATTAAGCATCAAGTATACAACTCTCTGACCAGGACCGTGGTAGGTATACTTGCCTCCTCTATTAGTTTGAATAACTGGGAAACTCTGTGAATCAAGTAGATCATCTTTATTATCATTAGAACCGGAGGTATATATAGTTGGATGATTTAGCATCCAAACTAATTCATCTGACTTATTTTCAATAATTTGATTCACCCTATTTTCCATGTTTTTAAGACATTCAAGGTAATCTTGTGGGTTAGTACTTATTTTTAATTCCATGTTTTCCTGGATAATAAACTATTTTAATATACATAAAGGAAATTATGAATGAAATCAGTAGCGATCTTACTCAAAATGAAAATATTACATTTAACAATAAACTGATCAATGCAGTAATTGCTAATTGTAATGAAGAAAACAGGGCAAACCTCGAAGGTCTTATTGAGCCTTTGCATCCTGCAGATTTAGCAGATTTACTTACTTTCCTGAATACAGATCAACGATCATACATTCTTGGAACTCTCAAGGAAGATCGATATACAGAGGTATTAGCGGAATTAGATGACACTATTATTGACGAAACTGTTCAAAATTTAGAGGAAAAGAAAGTCGTAAGATCAATCAGTGAAATGGAAACTGATGATGCAATCAATTTGATTGAGTCCCTGGAGCCCAAATCAAAGAAAAAAATACTAGATCAAGTAAATCCAGCAGATCGTGTCATTTTTGAGGAAAGCCTTAATTACCCTGAAGATACGGCGGGAAGACGAATGCAAAAAGAATTTGTATCAATGCCTGGTTTCTGGTCTGTGGGTCAAGCAATTGACTATTTGAGAAAAGAAATAAATTTACCAGATGATTTTTTTGAATTATTTATTGTTGATCCATCAAATAAACCATTGGGTAGTGCATCAGTATCTAAAGTACTTCGCTCACAGAGAGATACAAAGCTAAGCGATATACTGGAAGACAGCCCAAAGTTCGTCAAGGCCTCTATGGATCAAGAAGAAGTAGCATTATTCTTTGAGCAATATTCATTAGTTTCAGCTGGTGTAGTTGACGATCAAAATCGATTAATTGGAAGAATTACGGCAGATGATATCGTATGGGTTCTTCAAGAGGAAGCTGAAGAGGATATTCTTAGATTAGGAGGCGTTGCTGAAAGTGAGATGAACCAATCTATTGGAAGATCAACAAAAAGAAGGTTTATCTGGCTATTTATAAATTTATTAACTGCAATACTAGCTTCTTATGTAATTAGCCTTTTTGACGCTAGTATCGAAAAAATGGTAGCGCTTGCTGTTTTAATGCCAATAGTTGCTTCTATGGGTGGCAACGCAGGAACTCAGACACTTACTTTAACAGTGCGTTCTCTGGCAACAAAAGAACTTGTTGAAAATAACAGAAGGAAAGTATTTATAAAGGAGATTGGAATTTCCATTTTAAACGGATTTATATTTGCTATTCTTACCGGCGTAGCTGCATTGATTTGGTTTGAAGATTTGTCCCTTTCAATTATTGTAGGCGCAGCAATGATTATTAATATTTTATCAGCTGGTTTTTTTGGATTCCTTATTCCATATGTTTTCAATAGAATTAAAATTGATCCAGCCCTTGCTTCAAGTGTATTTGTAACAACAATTACAGATGTGTTTGGATTTCTGTCTTTCTTGGGATTAGCTTCAATATATTTATTCTAAATTGGAAAATTATCAATTAATCGAGTACTTCCAACATTTGCAGCAATAAAAATTCTTGATTTTGATTTTAAAGATTTTCTTTTTTCTAAATTATCAGTAAGGATTGTTAAGTAATCAATTTTATCTATCCCGTTCATACGAAGTTCGCGCTTAGCATGAGCTAAAATCTTTGTCGTATTAAGTTTATTTTTAACTTTAGGGATTAAATATTTGCATATCTTATTGATTTTATTGGCTATTTCAATTTCATTAATTTCTAAATATTTGTTTCTAGATGAAAGCGGTAATCCATTTTTATTTCTTACAGTTTTAATAGGAATAATTTTAGTACCAAAGTTTAGCTCATCCCTCATTTTTTTTATAACAACTAATTGCTGATAATCTTTTTCTCCAAAGAAAGAATTATCAGCTTGAACAATATCAAACAACTTAATGACAATATTTTTTACACCCGGAAAATAATTAGGCCTACTTTTACCACATAAGATATTTTCTATTTTAAAGTTAGGACATTTGTAAAATGTTTTATATTTAAGAATTTCATTTTCAATTGGAAGAAATACTATATCAACATCTTCATTTCTTAGAAGATTTAAATCATTATGAATGGTCCTTGGATAATTTTTGAAATCTTCACTTGGACCAAATTGAGAAGGATTTATGAAAATGCTTACAATTCTAACTGCATTCCTTTTTTTTGCTTTTTGTATTAACTTGATGTGTCCCAAGTGAAGAGCTCCCATAGTCGGTATAAAATTAATACTTGAACCATTTCTTTTTGATTCTTTAACTATTCTTTTTAAATATTTAATACTTTTAATAATTTTCATTTTTTTAAATTAGTAAATTTTCAAAAATACAATTATCTGCAAACTTTTGTGATAATTTAAGCTTTTCGTCATTATTAATTGTCCACGTAAAAGTTGGTAGATTATTCTTTCGAAGATTCTGAACGTCTTTACTTTCTATATTATTTATATCAACCGCTATAAAATCTATATTTAATTCTTGTATTGTATTTTTCTTTATCTCGTTACTACTTATAATAAGACCTGTGTTGTAATAGGGAGCATTATCACGAAACCATTCACACGCCTTTTGGTCAAATGATTGAAATGCAACCTCTCCTTGATATGTTCTTGTCAATTCAACTAATCTTTCTTCAATAATTGGATTAAAGCCAGACTTTATCTCTATTAAAATAGGTACACGAGAATCAACTTGATAAAACATTTCTTCTAATGTTGGTATTTTTGACTTTGTGTCTAGTAGGTTAATTTGCCTCAACTCATTGCTATTCATTTCAGCAACATTATCTTCTAAATTGCATAATCTTTTTAGGCTGTAATCATGAAATACGATTACTTCATGATCTTTAGATAAAACAACGTCACATTCTATAGCAAAATTATTTTTAATAGCATTTTCAAAAGCTTCTAAAGAATTTTCAATTATATAATTTTTCTTATGAAGTCCTCGATGAGCTATTGGCCGCTTCAGGAACTCCTTCATTTTTCAATAATTGAGAAAATTGATGAAATCTCCACACACGCATTTTTTGGCAGTGAGATACACCCAACAGCTATACGTGAATGTTTACCATTATCTGAGAGTATTTCACAAACCACATCTGAAGCCCCATTGATTATCGTTGGATGATCTTCAAAACTACTTTCTGAATTGATATAACCTGCAATATGGACACAACTAAAACTTTCTAGGGAATACGATGAGTATATTTGATCTAAAATAGATAGAGTATTTAGCATGCATATTTTTGCTGCTTTTTTTGCTGTCTCAATTGAATTTTCTGTAGGTACTTTACCTGTTATGAGTTGATTTTTGATGAGAGGCAACTGTCCAGAAATATAGATTAAGTTGCCTATTTTTTTCGCTGGAATATAATTACCAAGAGTTGCAACCTCAAAGTCTTCATAATTTTTATCTATTTCTAAAATCTTATCTTTTAATTTCATCTTCAATAAAATTATATATTTCTTTCCAGCTGTTTGCACGAAAATCTGCTTCTTTCGGTGTTTTTGCAAGTTTGGAGAGTCTCTCATCTGAAATATAATGAATAGTTTTTGCACGTTTCACTTCAAGTTTTGAAGAAATAATATGAGGAGCTAGGTCATCAATAAAAAAGATCTTGCCGTTATAGCTTTTCACTAACTCTTTTATAACAAGTCCTTTAGGGCCATTACCTGCAATAATCGGCAACTCAAGACCATTATCTCTAAAACATGCCTTTCTATCCTCTAGATACTTGAATGGTATATTTGTTAAAATAATTATTTGAAAATTTAATCTATTGACGAGATTATTTAACGAATTAATTGAGTCTTTGACAAAATCAATTTGTCTTGATCTATTTTTAAAAAAGTTTTCTAGGTGAAACAAAACATCTTCATTAGAGATTGACTCATTCGAAACCTTATTTTTTATATTACCAAAGAGTGCATATGATTTTAAATCGTACCACATTGAATTATTTTGCAAATAATTCTCAAAACAAGGTAAAAAGTTTAAAAGAACTTCATCTGCATCAGAGATTAGCAAATGCTTATCTTGAACAATTACAGTTTTACGGATCTGGTCTATTAGACCTTCGGATAGTTTAGCTTTCATTGCTAACTATTTAATTTCTATCAGTGTAAGCTTAGTTTGAGTATATTGGCCTAACGCTTCAAGTGATTTATCTCTTCCAAAACCTGATTGTTTATACCCCCCGTGAGGTAATGACATATCTCCATCACTAACACTATTTATCAATACTTTGCCACTCTTAATTCTCTTTGCAAGCTTATGAACTTTATTAAGATCATTGGACCAAATCATTGCATTTAGTCCGTAGTTTGTATCATTAGCAATTTCTAAAGCTTCATCTTCATTTTCAAAGTCTATAGTACACAAAACTGGACCAAATATTTCTTCCTTAGCAACTTTCATTGAATTCTTAACATCTTTAAAAACTGTAGGGTTAACATAACAACCACCCGTTTCTTGTAAAACTTGTTCACCTCCAGTAATAACATTTGCCCCTTCATTTTTGCCGGTGTCAATGTAATCCATAATTCTTTTAGTTTGAGTATGATCAACAATAGAGCCCATCAGAGTACTTGGATCAAAGGGATCGCCGGGTGTCCATGGCTCCGAGTACTTTACAACCTTTTCTAAAAATTCATCTTTAATAGAATTCTCTACAAGCAGTCTTGATGGCGCATCACATACTTGACCACTATTTCCAAACATTCCGTCAGCAGCCATTTTAGCAGCATGATCTAGATCAGGCGCGTCAGCAAAAATAATATTTGGAGATTTTCCTCCACATTCAAGTGAAACCCTTTTCATGTTTGATTCACCCGCATAAGATAAAAAATATCTGCCAACTTCTGTAGAGCCAGTAAAACCTAATTTGTCAACATCCATATGCGTACCAAGAGCTTTTCCAGCAGTAGGGCCAAAACCTGGAATGACATTAAATACTCCTTCTGGTATTCCAGCTTCCATTGCTAATTCAGCAACCCTTAATGCTGATAGTGGTGATTGTTCAGCTGGTTTTAGAATAAAACTATTTCCAGTTGCAAGTGCTGGAGCAAATTTCCAGCAGGCCATAAGTAATGGGAAATTCCATGGAGTAACCGCGCCAACAACTCCCAGCGGTTCTTTAGTAATGGTTGCTATAATATTATCGCTTGTAGGAGCAACATCATCGTACAATTTATCAATAGCCTCAGCATACCATTTAGTACAATTTATACATGCCGCTATATCTCCTGTCGCTCTTGTTATTGGTTTGCCCATATTTAAAGTTTCTAACAGTCCAAGTTCCAAAATATTTTTTTTCATTAGGTCAGCGAAATTAAAAAGTATTTTTTTTCTTTTTGAGGGAGCCATTCTTGACCATGAGCCTTTTTCAAAAACTGCTCTTGCTGCCTTTACAGCATTATTGATATCTTCAACATCACACTCAGACACATTTGCAATTAATGAGCCATCAACTGGACTTATGCTTTCAAAGGTTTTACCTGTAACAGAATTAGTATAATTGCCATTGATGAATGCTTGTGTTTTAAAATCAATCGATGATTTTTTTTCGATTACATCATTTAGAGCGAGAGCCATAGGGTACCTTTCAGAAACTTCTTTAAATATTTTTTATAAAGTTAATGTAAGATACAGATATTTTTATTTTTTTGAAGATTTTTTCTTCGGTATCTTCTTTTTTTTCCCCATTTTTTCCATCTTTTTCTCAATTAGATCAATGGCAACTTCAATTTCTATTTCTTCTGGATCAATGTTGTCAGGAATTGTGGCATTTACTGTCTTATATTTTATATAGGGACCAAACTTACCTTTCATAACTTTTATTGGCTTTTTATCCTCAGGATGTTCACCAAGAGTTTTGATTTCAGATGAACTTTTTAGCCTTCCTGGCTTAGCGTTTGCTAAAAGTG
>Ga0209036_1001367_pt1 | contig 10377 bp, 7 predicted proteins | sample MarorgKNORR_S2LV_3_FD_188222 | JGI IMG/M metagenome (GOLD analysis project Ga0209036, IMG submission 188222) | Marine microbial communities from the Southern Atlantic Ocean, analyzing organic carbon cycling - DCM_A/KNORR_S2/LV (SPAdes) (version 2) | ecosystem: Environmental > Aquatic > Marine >... | reverse complement strand
TGAGGCGGTACTCAAAAAGGTTGACGACATTTTGAAGAAAAACCGGGAGGCGATCGAAAAGCTCAATTAATGCCGTAACCAAGACGGTTGTGCCGGAGTAGAAACTTGTGCGGCGGAGTTTGAATGCTCCGCTGTTTTTTTTGTCTGACCTTTGCCGTAGGATCGGCTCTTCGTTGGTGTCGAAAGAATCCAAAACTCCCAAGCCCAAGCGTCGATGGCTGAGACGTTCGTTATGGTTGTGCCTTGTATTGGCGTTGCTGGGAGTGGCGGCTATTGGTTACCTGAACCAGGTCGGGCTGCCCGATTTTGCCAAGCGCGAGTTGCAGGAGCGCTTGGCCAAGCGCGGGATCGAACTGGAGTTTGACTGGCTGCGACTGGAATTGAACGGGGCATGGAAGGCCAAGTGGCTGCGGCTTGGCCAAGCGGACTCCGCTGGAAAGTTGAGCTTGGCCATTCAGGACGTACACGTTCGGCCCAATTATCAGTCGCTGATTTCGGGTGCACCCTCACTGGAGGATTTGGGGTTGAGCGGTCTTGGCTTCGGCGCTGCGCTTGTGGCGGATGGCACCAACCTCCCGCCGATCACTGTCAATTTGCCGAAGGCTGGGGTGCGCTTGGGGGATACGGGTATTTTTTCGACGGAAGGCCTCGAGGGCGAAGTGTTGGGTGTGCAGATGGGCATTTCGCTGAACGTGACCAATGCGCTGGAGTTGAGGGAGTTACCTGCCCGGATTAGCGGCAAACCGAAAAAGGAACCCAAGCCGATCACGCCCGAGTCGCTATCCCGTGCGCTTCGCCCGATCAAGGACGGGTTGGCGGAGTTTTTGAAGCGTCGGGATGAGATCGGGACCGACAAACAGCCGGTCGTTCAATTGGCGTTAGGCGGAGACGCCGCCGTGCCAGAGACGTTGTCGGGCGGTATCACGATCAAGGCGGGAGGAATCACAACCCCGGCCGCAACTGTGGGCCAATTTGAACTGGGGCTGAACCTGTTGAATGATGACTCAGCAGGAGAGGGGGCAAAGCGCCTTTCCGGCACGTTGGCGGTGTCAGACTTGGTAACGGAACGGGCCAAGCTCAAGACGTTGACGGGTGAAATTTCATCGCCGGCCCTTGGAAAAAATCTCCTACCGGCAACGCTTGAATATCAGCTTTCGGCTGGGGAGGTCGATTTGGATCAGATGCAGTTCAAGAGCGGGGAGCTGAAGGGTAGCGTGATTCAATTGGAATCATCGCCAAGACGATTCTCTCATCAGTTGAGCGGAACAGCGCAAGAGATTGCGCTTGGCCAGGCGCAGGTGGATTCAGTGCAGTGGAGGGTGGGGCAATTAACCAACTCCATCGCGGAGCCCATTCCAAACGAAGCCGAAGTGGCGTTGAAGCTTGGCCGTGTGGGAGTCCCGGGATGGAGACTGGGTACAGCGGAATTGAGTGCGGCCATCAGGACGGTTGAGACGGCGCCTGAACCGGATGAAAGCTGGGCTTACTGGGCCTATCTGGCTCCTTATCAGGTGAAATTCACCGGCTTGGCCAAGCGCTTGGCCGACGACAAAAAACTGGCCATCGAGGACATCTCCCTTGCGGGTGAGTGGAGCGCACCAAGGCTGGTGGTGAACGAGTACGAGGCGCATTTCGACGAGGGCGGAGTGACCGGTTCGGCTGAACTGGATGTGGTGACGCGCTTGGCCAAGGCGACGAACCGAACCGATTTTGACTTTCACAAAATCATCGATTTGTTGACGCCGAAGGCGCAGCGCTGGATTCGCCAGTACGAGTGGGAAGAGGCACCCGTCGTCGAGGCCACAGTGAAGGCAACGCTGCCGGAGTGGACCAACAAAAAACCGGACTGGCGCAGGGAGGTGCGCCCCACGATGACGATCGATGGAAAGGTCAACTCCGGCCCGGTGACGTTTCGCGGGATACGGGTGGAGGCCGTGGAGAGTGACTTGGGGTACACCAACCTGACGTGGCTGCTACCGAACATGGTGGCCCGGCGGCCCGAGGGGGAGGTGCGATTCGCGATGCGCTCCCACACCGAGACTCAGGATTTTCATTTCGACTTTCACAGCACGATCGATCCTCACGCGATCAAGCCGGCTCTGGAAACTGAGAAGCAAAAAAAGGGGATTGAGTATTTTGAATTTAACCGGACGCCGGTCATAGAGGGGCAGATCTGGGGGCGATGGCGCGAGCGGGAGTTGACTGGTTTTCGGGCATCCTTGGCGGCGACGAACTTCGCTTTCCGGGCGCAACCGGTCGACAGTCTGACAGCGGGATTGACGCTGACCAACGGCGTGTTGCACGCCACGAACGCTGTGCTGCATCGTCCCGAGGGCAGTGCGACCTTGGAGGCACTTGGTTTCAATGTTGGAACCAAGCGGCTGTATCTCACCAACGCCGTGGGGCGCTTGAATCCTGTTGCCGTGACAACGGCCATAGGGCCGAGAACCGCCCGGGCATTTAAACCGTACCGATTCAAGGAACCGCCCAACGCCGTGGTGAACGGTTGGGTGCAAACCGGCCCCGGCAGGAATCCGGCCGGGCTGCATTTTGAAGTGGATGGCGGAGCGTTTCAGTTCAGCAAATTTAATACGCTCGACATTGACGGGGACATTTTTTGGAGAGGGCACACGTTGACATTGACCAACGTAGTCTCCGAGTTTTATGGCGGCGAATTGCGAGGGAATCTTTTCGCTGATTTTGATGAGAATCGTTCTGCCGAGATCGATTTTCATCTGGAGACAAAACAGACGGAGCTGACCGGTTTCATGTCGGACGTGCTGGGGCGCGACTCCGGCCTGAGCGGACAGGTGGATGGCGTGCTCGACATCAGGGCGATTTCAAATGACTGGTCCAGTTGGAACGGCACGGCCAGTGCCACCCTGAAGGATGGCTATCTTTGGGAGCTGCCGTTGTTTGGTATGTTTTCGCCGTTGCTCGACCGGATGGCACCCGGTCTGGGGGCGAGTAAATTCTCCGAGGGAACGGCTGATTTTCAGATCGTCGATAGCATCGTCAAAAGCCGGAATCTCGAGTTGAAGTCGCCGTTGGTGCGGTTGCAGTACACGGGCGATGTGGATTTCGAGGGGCGGATCAGCGACGCCGGCGTGGTGGCTGAGGCGCTTCGCGACACTTGGGTGATCGGTCCGGTGCTTGGCCCGGTGTTGAACTTGGCGCTGTCGCCGATTGAGCGGATGCTAAAATTCAACGTCACGGGCACATTGAACGATCCGGAGATGGAACTGAAACACATCCCGAAGGTGCTGTTGGTGCCGGTTCAATTGCCGTTTAAATTGATCGACGATCTGGTGCCGGACGGAGAATCCAATTCCCCAGCGCCGAAAAAGACAGATTAACCAAGGCTGGCCCGTGAGTTGCTCAGTATTGGCTCTCCGCCTGAAACAAAGTAGTTTCGGCCGTCACATCGGAGCAAACTGCCATGCCCACGTTTACCGAATTTGATCTTCAGGAATCTTTTCCGCTTTGTCCTCACTGCGCCGATGACGCCTTGGCCAAGCGCATCGAGGAGCGCTTCCTGTCATTCGAAATGTTCGATGACATCGATGATCTCAAGCTGCAGGAGGTTATGACGGAGGTCATGCGGAATGGGGCGGCTGGTTTGTTTTTGCAGCAGGCTTCTTTGTCGTTGCGCGAGCGCGTTCGGGAGAATCTTTCCAGTTACAACCGTGACCGGCTGGATGCAGACCTACGTGTGAACATCGCGAATGTGGATCTTGGAGATGCGTTGGCGCGCACGATTCGGCCGGTGTGGATCATGGAGATTCGAAATGACGTGAGCCTGGGTATCCCTCAGGTGGACGATGTGCCGGAGCGATGTCCGGTGTGTCGGCAGGCGACCATCGTGCTGGAGAATCTGCGGCGCCTGGCCAAGTGCCCGGACTGTGGCACAACCGTTCTGTTTGATGCGATGGTGAGCCGCATGAAGAAGATGAGTTTTGTCGCATCGATGCCCCCCGGTATGGTTTCGGAATTCACACGACGGTATCTTAGTCACATTCATGTTCGTTCTCTTGCGACGCTGTTCAAGCCGTGCACGGAGGAGGAACTCGGGCAGACCTTGGCCAAGTTTCCGCGCGGGTTGAGGATGGATATTCAGGATCGACTTGCGACGATCGAAGAGCCGAGCGAGGCGCGAATCTTGTCAGCGTCGCATCACATTCTCGCGTCGGTGTTCACTCGGTGTTTTGACGAGGATCTCGAGGATGTCGGGTTTGTTGTGCCTTCGGAAAAATCGCTATCATGTGACCGATGCGGCGCCCGGGGGCTTCCCTGACTTTTCTTCCGAAAGGGCTACACATTCCGTTTCACTTGGCGTAGCTTGCGTCCGTTCAATTCTTGCACCAATGAAACGTAAAATATTTGCACTGTTGGCCCTCGGTCTGTTCGCCACTTCTGTGGTGGAAGCCGCTTGGGACCGGAATCGCATCAAGCCCTTGAGCGACGACAAGAAGGCGAAGGTACAGACGGCGCTGCCAGCCAAGTCCTTGGCCAAGCCGAAGAAGGATCGGCGGGTGTTGGTTTTTTACCGTTGCGAAGGATTCGTGCACGGTTCGATCTCCGCCGGGAATTATGCGATCAAGGAACTCGGCAAAAAGACCGGGGCGTTTTCGGCTGACATCGCCGATGAGTACTCGGTTTTTAACAAGGAAAACCTGGCCAAGTACGACGCGATTTTATTTAACAACACCACGCATCTGGTTTTTCAAAACGACACGCAGCGTGATGCGGTGATCGATTTCATGAAGCAGGGCAAGGGCGTCGCTGGTATCCATGCAGCGAGTGACAACTTTTACAAGTGGAAGCCGGGCGCCCGGATGATGGGCGGCCAGTTCGATGGTCATCCGTGGAACAGCGGCGGCACATGGTCTTTCAAACTCGACGATCCCAAGCATGTCCTGAACCGCGCTTTTGACGGCAAGGGCTTTTGGCACAAGGATGAGATTTACCAGTACAAGCCTGGAACGTTCGTGGGTTCGGATGAGATTCGCATCCTGATCAGCCTCGACCTGAGCAAGGATCAAACGATGGGGCCACTCAAGCGCAACGACGGGCTGCGCAAGCAGTACACGGAGGGCGGCCGTTACGTGCCGGTGTCATGGTTGCGCAAGTTTGAGGGTGGCCGCGTGTTTTACACGAACCTTGGCCATAACGAATCCACGTTTTGGAACTCGGCTGTGTTGAAGCATTGTCTGGATGGGTTGCAGTATACGTTGGGTGATCTTGCGGCGGATGCCACGCCGACATCCAAAATCAAACGCACGGCGGTGTTGGCTCCAGCCAAGCCGTAATATTTTTTGCAAGATGCAAAGGGCTGGCTCCTTTGGGGCCGGCTCTTTTGTCGCTTGGCCAAGCGGATTCAGCGCCGGGAAATCTCAGGAGGGAACGTCGTGAACTCAGCGATGACTCGGCGCGCTTCCTCGATGATGATATTCTCACGCTTGAGCGAACCAAGGCCAAGCAGCCGGTTCACCGCGACATCACCGAAGCCGTAAGATTCCGCCTCACGCATACGAAAGGCGAGTTGGCGATTGTACATTTCGGCTGCACGATCGACCGTGAATTTTTTTGTAGAGATGGGCTCGATTTCCTTTTGCATGTAAACCTTTTATTTGTGGGCGATCACTCGCGGATCAGCAGGGGGGATGGGTTCTTCGAGAGCCCACAAGATGCCGTTCAACATCAGTCGCCGGAACGCGGGCAATTCAAAATCGCCAGGGCCGCCAAGTGAGGTGTAAAAAACCCGGCTTCCGTCGACGGTATTCGTCCAGGCGACTGGCTCCTCGATTTCGTCCTGACCCTTGAGAGTGCCGGTCAGGAGAATTTCGACTGTGCTGGCGGGTTTTTTATTCCTGTACAAATGGCTCTTGGCTTCGAATGGGCTTGAATCGACCCCGGTCAAAATGGCGTGTTTGGCTGCATTATTTTTAATGCTGACGACGGTGGCGGGATTCTTTGGCGGTTTGTTTCCGTAATGCCCCTGATAATCGATACCAAGGATGGCATCGTCGAAATCAGCCCATCGGATGTGTTCGCTGTCCGGCGGTTCGCGGTCGAACGCGTGGCTCGCAGTGCGGATGCCCACGACTGGTTTGCCCTTTGCCAAGTGTGCTCTGATGAGGTCGAGTTGAGCCTTCGGCGGTGTACGGCGCCGGACGCTGATGAAAAGTAGGTCGGCGTCTTTCAGCGCCTCGAGGCCGGCGAAGTTGTTTGAGTCGTCCGCGTCTACATGAACGAACGTGCAGCGCACACCACGATATTCAAGTTGGCGTTTTGCAAAATCAGGCAACGTGGTCGCGGTGCTGTACTCCTTTTCGCCGATCATGAAAACGATATGCAGGGGATCGTCGCCCTTGAACCGAAACGGCTTGCCGCCAAGCAACTGGTCGCTGGTCGTGGTCGAGCAGACTCGTTCCTCGATGTGTTCGATGACCAATTCGGTTCCGCGAAAATGATTCACATAAGGCCAGCGGGCGGGGTTGTACATGGCATCCGTCAGGTCGCGGACGAGCAGCACGTTTTTCCCGTTGCGAGTCATGTTGCGCAGGCCAAACGGTCGACCGAGGACGCACATGTTTGTGTGTACTCCGACGAGCATCACATTCTTGATGCCATGCGACTCGAGCAGGTTCCAGATTTCAAATCCGTTGTCGCTGATGGCATCGCGCTCGGCATTGATGTCGATCAGATCGACCTGCCTCTGCCATGGACTTCGCGGGTTGCGCCCAATGTCTGCAAGGTGCTTGGCCCAGGCGGCGTGTTCCACAGGGTCGTCGTCTTCGCCTCCGTCGGAGTGGTCGATGGGGTAGCCCTGTTTTTCCTCCACCTTATCGATCCAGTGACACCAGTTTTCAATCGCCTTCGGGAAACTGGCCGCCTTCGGTGCATCGATGGCCCGTTTGCGCGCGGGGTGATCCTTGTAAAAGTTAGTGCAGGACGAAGGCGCATGGATGATGAACGCACCCTTGCTGCGAGCCTTGTTCAAAAACTCATTCATGCGAGGCGCCAATTCGCCCACCCGGCCGACGGCGTTTTTGCAGTGGTGCAAGTCCCACATGTCGCAGACGATGACAGCAGTCTCGCTAGCCTCCCATAAAACCTTTTGTTCGCTCACGGCCCAAAGGCCGGCGGCATCCCGAACGCGGTGTCGCGTGTTAAGGGTGAATGAATCAGCGGAGACGTGCTCCACCAGGAACGAAGCGCAGAGGCCAAGCGCTATGAATCGTGAATGTCGCTTCATGAGTGTTTGAGAGTATGTGGCGGCGATGCTTTCCGCTTGGCCAAGCGTTGTCAATCAAAACACCCTCGGTGCAAACAAGGCTTCGCAAAACCAAGCGCACGGTTTAGTTTGGCCAAGCGAAGCAGTCATGAGCGACACCGCGAACCAAGCCACCGAGTCCGCGCCCGAGAAACGGCCGTTGCGTGTGCTGGTGGTGGAGGACTCGGAATTCGACGCTCGAATGTTGGTGGGGCTGCTGAAAGCGGGAGGGTTCGAGCCGGAATTCAGGAGAGTGGAGACTGCCCCCCAAATGAGCGCGGCACTCGATTCGGTCGACTGGGAAATTATTTTGGCCGATTACAACCTGCCTGAGTTTAGTGCTCCGAAAGCGCTTGAGCTGCTGCAGGAGACCAAGCTCGATATCCCATTCATCATCGTATCCGGAGGCATCGGCGAAGACACGGCGGTCGCTGCGATGAAAGCCGGGGCGCATGATTACTTGATGAAGGGAAACTTGGCGCGTCTGGTTCCCGCGGTCGAGCGCGAGCTGCGCGATGCCGAGGTGCGCGCCTCAAGGCGCGAGGCGGTGAAGGAATTGCGCGAGAGTGAATTGCGACACCGGTCGTTAATCGAGAACGCCTCCGACATAATCGCAGTATTGGACTTCAAGGGAATAATTCAGTTTGTGAGCCCGACTTGTGAACGGGTGCTTGGGAAAAATGAGCGAGAGTTGCTCGATACAAACTGGTTTAGTCTGGCCGACGAACCGGATCGAGAACGGCTGAAGGGCGAGTTCCGCCAAGCGCTTGGCCAAACGGGTGGTGAGTTCGCGTTTGAAGGGCGATACATAGCAGCTGACGGGAGCAGCCGGATCTTGGAAGTCACAGCCCAGAATCGGCTGGAGGATGAAGCGATTGGAGGGGTTGTGGTTAACGCGCGTGACATCACCGAGCGCCTTCAGGCACAGGCCGCCATCCGTGAGACCGAGGAACAATTCCGCGTGGCACGGGAGATTCAACAACATTTGTTTCCGAAGGAGGCTCCCGAGGTGAAGGGCTTTGACATTGCCGGTGCCTCGAGGCCAGCGGCAGCGACCGGAGGAGATTACTTTGACTACCTGCCGACGAGTGACGGACAGTTGGCTCTCGCAGTGGGGGATGTCAGCGGACACGGCGCTGGCCCGGCGATGCTAATGGCAGAGACCCGGGCTTACCTGCGACTGCTCACCAAAAATCGTCACCACTTGGGAGAAATCCTTTCACGCGCAAACAACATCGTCGGCGAGGATGTCGGGAAGGAACGATTCGTGACGATGCTCTTGGTCAAACTGGATGTCTCAACGTGTTCAATCGTTCACTGCAGTGCTGGGCATTGCCCTGGTTACGTTCTCGACGAGTTGGGTAACGTAAAGGCGAAACTTAAGCGTACCGGCATGGCACTTGGAGTGATGCCGGATGCGGCATACGCGATGGAAGGCCCTATGCGCTTGGCCAAGGGGGACACGCTTATTCTGCTCACCGATGGCTTGGAGGAAACCACAAATGGGGAAGGGGAGTTGTTTGGATCGCAACGAGTGATTGAGGTGGTGAATGAAAACAGAGAGTTGGGCGCGGCCAAGATCGTGGAAAATGTGTTTGAGACCTTGGCCATATTTTCCGGGGGAGCCGAGCAGGAAGACGATTACACAATGATCGTGGCCAAGGTGCTATGAAGTTTTTTTCGAATTGGACTTGCTAAATGGGGAGCTTTGGATTATTGATTTCAAAAATTGATGTCTAATAGGCAGCAAAGAATATTTATGTGGACAGGTAAGACGCCATACCCGGCGACTTGGATCATCGTATTTTTAATCGGCATATTTTTGTCTGTTGAGGGTTTCGCAAAAGAAAATCAGGCGATTGCTATCCAAAAGATCACCACACAGAAATACGGAGCAGAACCACTTTCCGTAAAAGCGGCTTCCACTTCAAAACTGCCTGTTTCGCTATTTGTTAACGGTCCTGCTGTGATTAAGGGAGGGTTGTTGACCATCAAAGGAGCGGGCACAGTAAGGATTTTTGCCCTTCAGGCTGGGGATGAGCAGTTTAAGGCCGCGGCGCCAGCCATGACCTCATTTTTAGTTGAAAAGGCTGAATTGACTGTTAAAGCGGAGGATAAAACCATGGACGAAGGCGGCAAAGAGCCCGAATTAACCTTGGTTTACAAGGGGTTTGTCAATGGAGACACTGAAAAAACCTTAGAAAGCCCCGCAAAAGCAAAAATTGTTGAATCTGGAAAGGGTTTTAGGAAAAAGAAACAAATAGTACCGAGCGGCGCAAAATCTGCTAATTACAGCTTTAGATATGTTACGGGTGATTTGAAGGTTACACGTAAGAAAAAAGGACTTTTTGGGCGTAAATAGCCTGAAAACAGGCCGAAAAATGATGTCGGTCGCAGAACTGAACGAACAACAACCAAATAAAAAATAAATAACTGCAACTTAGATTTTAGGATACGGATTATTTGAGTCCGGAAATTCTTGAAAATAAAAGACTTGCCAACGCGGCCGGCTTTTGGCCAACTGCGGGGCGGTTTGTGAATAAGTTGTGTGAGGGTGTCTTCTTGCGCCCAATAAAAGGATTTAAATTTTCTATTATGAAAAAAACAAACGGAACCAAACTAGGAACCACATTCAAACGCTTCATCACAGGAACTCTTGTGATAGCCACGGCCATGCTCTTTGCCCTGCCGGGCAAAGTCTCAGCCGGTGACACAGCGCAGACGATCTCTGCGAACAACATTGATAACAAAACATATGGAGATGCGGCATTTTCAGTTGCGGCAACTTCCGACTCAGGTTTGACTGTGAGCTACGCTGCTCAAGGCGCTGCCCGTGTTGATACAGCTGGCGAGTTGACCATAACTGGTGCTGGTACCGTTAAGGTGTTCTTCTTCCAAAACGGTGATGCAACTTATGCTGCCGCAACGCCGGTTGTGAAGACTTTTACTGTTAATAAGAAGTCTGTGGATGTGACAGTTGCTGACAGTACCGTGACTTATGATGGAACTACCCAGGCAGTAAGTGCTTCAGCCACAGGCGGAGGTAGTGCACTGACGGTGGATGTGACTTATGCGGGTTCAACGACTGCTCCATCGGCAGC
>Ga0209036_1001366_pt1 | contig 10381 bp, 10 predicted proteins | sample MarorgKNORR_S2LV_3_FD_188222 | JGI IMG/M metagenome (GOLD analysis project Ga0209036, IMG submission 188222) | Marine microbial communities from the Southern Atlantic Ocean, analyzing organic carbon cycling - DCM_A/KNORR_S2/LV (SPAdes) (version 2) | ecosystem: Environmental > Aquatic > Marine >... | reverse complement strand
AAATCTTCGGCAAGTTTTCTTTTGGAAACTCGACATCAATTACGGCTCCAATTATTTGTATTACTGTTCCATTACTCATATTTATTTCCAGTATTAAATCGCTTCAGCTCCAGCAACAATCTCAGATATTTCCTGAGTAATTGCTGCCTGCCTAGCATTGTTATAAACAAGTTGCAGTTCCTCTATAAGAGATCCTGCATTATCGGTAGCGCTCTTCATTGCAACCATCTTGGCAGCTTGCTCACACGCTATATTTTCTATCACAGACTGATAGAGAAGAGATTCGATATATCTCTCCATTAAACCATCCAGTAAAACCCTTGAATCATCGGGTTCATATATATAGTCCCATCTCGGTGCATCTTTACCCAAGTTATCTTCACCTTCGTCATCTATTCTACTCAGAGGTAAAAGCTGATTAATTTCTGGTTCCTGGGTCATAGTATTGACGAAGCTATTGCTGGCAAGATAAACCTTGTCGATATCTCCTTCAGAAAAAGCATCTAAAAGGATTTTCATAGACCCAACGAGCTGTTCTATAGATGGGTCATCTCCAAGCTTTTCTGTAACGGAGATCACGTTACCTCCAAAAGATCTGAAAAAAGATTGCGCTTTTGTTCCAATGAGAGAGTAGCTAATTTCTTTACCGGAAGATGCCTGCTCTGAGGCAAAGCGAGTAACGTCTCTTAATAAGTTTGCATTGAGACCACCACAGAGACCTTTGTCTGAACTTATCACTATTATTGCGATCTTCTTAACCTCTCGTTCTTCCATGTACTTAGGTTTGTATTCAGGTTGCCCTTTGGCAAGGTGACTGATAACACTCAACATACGATCTCTATAAGGTCTGCCTTTCAACATCTTATCTTGAGTTTTTTTCATTTTACTAACGGCAACTTTCTCCATGGCGCTGGTAATCTTTTGGGTATTACCTATGCTGGCGATTTGTACTTTTATTTCCTTGCTGTTAGCCATAAAAAATTACCAGGTTTGAGTCTCCATAAATTTATCTAAAGCTTCTTTAAAGGCACTTTGGATGTCATCACCGTACTCTCCAGTCTCGGACACTTTGTCCATAAGCTCTTTATGTTCAGAGTTCATGTACGCCAGTAAACTTTTTTCAAAGTCTCTAATTTTTTCAACCTCTACCTTCATCAGGTAGCCTTCATTTGCCGTGAATAGCATCAAGCCCATTTCGGCTACAGACATGGGTGAAAATTGGTCTTGTTTTGTGAGTTCAGTGACCCTCACTCCGTGCTCGAGCTGCTCTTTGGAGGCCTCGTCTAGATCTGAGGCAAACTGAGCAAACGCTTCTAGCTCTCTGTACTGAGCTAGGGCAGTTTTTATACCACCACCAAGTTTTTTAATGATGGGTACCTGAGCCGCACCGCCAACCCTAGAGACAGAAATACCTGGATCCATAGCCGGTTTTAATCCCGAACTAAACAAAGAAGACTCTAAGAAAATTTGACCATCAGTAATAGAAATTACATTAGTCGGCACAAATGCAGATACGTCACCGGCTTGTGTTTCAATTATTGGAAGAGCTGTTAAAGATCCTGTTTTACCTTTAACTTCACCGTTAGTATGTTTTTCTACATATTCTTCGTTTACTCGTGCTGCTCTTTCTAGAAGTCTTGAGTGTAAATAGAAAACATCACCCGGATAAGCTTCCCTTCCTGGAGGTCTTCTAAGCAGTAATGACATTTGTCTATAAGCAACAGCTTGTTTAGACAGATCATCATAAATTATTAAGGCATCTTCACCTTTGTCTCTGAAATACTCACCCATAGAGCAAGCAGCAAAAGGTGCAATGTACTGCATAGGAGCTGGGTCTGCTGCACCGGCCACAACAACAATGGTATTTTCCATTGCTCCGTACTGCTCAAGCGTTCTGACAACTTGTGCAATTGAGGATTGTTTTTGGCCAATAGCTACATAGATACATTTTACGCCAGTATCTTTTTGATTAATGATTGCATCGATAGCAATTGCCGTCTTACCAGTTTGTCTATCACCAATAATCAACTCACGCTGACCTCTACCAATGGGGACCATGCTATCAACAGCCTTTATTCCAAGCTGAACAGGCTGGTCAACTGATTTTCTAGAGATTACACCCGGAGCAACCTTTTCGACGGGGGCAGTCATGTCAGTTTGGACTTCGCCCTTACCATCTATTGGTTCTCCTAAAGAGTCTACAACCCTTCCCATAAGGGCTTCACCTACTGGTACCTCTAAAATTCTACCGGTACATTTAGCTGACCCGCCTTCTGCAAGAAGTTTGTAGTCTCCCAAAATAACAGCGCCTACAGAATCAACTTCAAGGTTAAGGGCCATTCCCATAACTCCGTGCTCAAATTCTATTAGCTCTCCATTCATAACTTCACCTAGGCCATGTATTCTTGCAATACCGTCAGCCAAGAAAACGATTGTGCCTTCATTGCTCGGAGTGGAGGCAGTATCAAGTGCATCAATCTTCTGTTTGATGACCTGACTAATTTCTGATGGGTTTAATTCTTCCATTGTATTATTTGATTTGATTTCTTAATTTTTCAAGTTTTCCTTTAATGCTGTAATCAGTAACCTCATCACCGCATTTGATCGAAAAACCACCTATTAGACTGTTGTCGATAACCTGTTCTACCGTTAAAGAGTCTCCATATCGACCCTTGAGCGAATCAGTAACCTTTTCTAGCTGTTCTGCTGATAGTTCAAAAGCGGAAGTTATTACAACTTCGCTTGAACTTTTCGTACCAGAAAGTAGCTTTCTGTATTCTTTGCTTATATGAGGAATCAAGGATATTCTTTTTGATTCCCCCAAAACCTTAACTAAATTGCTTGTTTTACTCTCGATTTGACCTTCAAACAAAGACAAAAATACTTCTGTTTTTTCTTTATAGGCCAGCTTAGGAGAATCAATAAGCATCTGCACTTCAGGAGTCTTCAGTGCAAGCTCTAATTGCTCAAGATCAACTTCCCACCCCTCTGAGTGATCGTATATTGCTTGTGCGTAGGGTCTTGCTATGGTTTCAAAGTTCAAAATTATAACTCCTGAGCTATTTGATCAATAATCTGTGAGTTCTTGTCTTTGTCTATCTCTGAACCAAGTATTTTCTCTGCTCCGGCTACAGCTAAAGCCGCAACTTCCGATCTGAGTTCTTCTTTGGTTCTCTTAGCCGCCTGATCGAGATCACTTTGAGCGGAAACCTTTATTCTTTCAGCTTCCTCATGCGCAGTTGATTTAGCATCTTCAACAAGTTGATTTGCTCTAGCATTGGCCTGATTTACTAGGTCGGCAGCTTCTTTTTTTGCTTCCTCTAAAATCTCTGCTTTTTGTAGGTGGGCCTCATCTAGCTCTCGCTTACCTCTGCTTGCCGCCTCTAACCCGTCAGAAATTTCTTTTTCTCTCTCTTCAAGAGCCTCAAGGATATATGGCCATACATACTGCATGGTAAACCACACAAAAAACACGAAGGCCAAAAGCTGGCCGAATAATGTGGCGTTAAAATTCATTCAAAAACTCCGAACTTAATTGTTTATGTAAATAGGAATAAAAGACCGATAGCCAATGAAACGATGGGTATCGCATCCACTAATCCCATACCAATTAATAATTGAGTAAATAGGTACGGTTGAAGTTCAGGCTGTCTGGCAATTCCTTCAAGGTATTTTGCAGTAATTAGACCAACACCGATTCCAACACCTATAGCGCCTCCTCCTGTTAGCAGGGCTCCTGCGACCCTTCTTATAGCTTCTGCTTCTTCCATTTTATTCTCCTTAGATAAAAATTAATGATGCTCGTGTGCCTGTTGAAGGTAAACGAGCGTTAAAACCATAAACAAAAATGCTTGTAATATGACGACAAGGATGTGAAAAACTGCCCAAATAAAATTTAAGGCCAGGCCAGCCACTCCTGCCAAGACTCCTGTCACTGAGCTAAAGAAGCCTCCAAAAAATAACGCTATGAGTATAAATATCATCTCACCAGCAAAAAGGTTTCCGTATAGCCTTAGTCCAAGGGCTAATTGCTTTGCATAAAAACCGGGGATCTCAAATATGACATTGATAGGGGCCATCCATTTTCCGTAAGGTTGGAATGTTAATTCTGCTAAAAAGCCTCCGAGGCCTTTGTTCTTGATGCTGTAGTAGTGGATAAGTATCAAAACTCCCAGAGCCATTCCCATTGGGGCGTTGATATCAGCCACCGGTAGTACTTTAAAATAATGTATTGCTCCGCCTTCTGCATTAGGTGCAGCAAATCCATTTACAATCCAAGGGACAAGATCAATCGGAATTAGGTCCATTAAATTCATTAGAAATACCCATACAAATATCGTTAGGGCCAAGGGCCCCATTAAAGGATTTTTGTCGGCAGTAAAATTGTCTTGTACCTGATCCCTTACTAAGGTTACTAAATATTCTACTGCGTTTTGTACTCTGCTGGGCTTAGAAGAGCTGGCGTTTTTTGCCACCCTTCGCATAAAAAATATCATTCCCATGCCCAAAAGGACCGACATGAAAAGAGTGTCAACTTGAAAAGCCCAAAACCCCATTTCACTGATGTTACAGCTAGCTTCTGTCCCGGCAACTTGGCTCTTTCCGTGAACTTCAGCAAAGCTCCAGGTGCCATCAGGGCACTTACCATACGTTAAGTTGGTAAGGTGGTGTTCTATATAATCTGTTGAGTTTAGTTCTTTACTGGCCATCAGGATTTTATTGGGCGCGGCAATTATAGTAACGGAAGGACTTTAGTGAAAGAAGAATTTGTTACTTTTTTAAGATTTTAGTTTATTTAATACACCCTCTAGAGCATCAAGGTTCTTGTAGCTTACTATTAGCTTGCCCGTACCCTTTTTGTTGTGTTTTATTTCAACGGGTGAACCGAGAATTTCTGATAGTTCTTTTTCAAGGGAAACTGTGTTTGGATCTCTTTGGGTTTGCGGCTTGGTATCCTTCTTTTCAACTCCCGACAAGCCACTCACCATGGTTTCACACTCTCTTACTGAAAGCGATTCTGAAATAACTCTCTGTGCACACTGAAGCTGGACTTCTTCACTTAAGGTCAAAAGGGATCTGGCGTGACCCATTTCGATTTTCCCTTCTTCCAGTAAGGATTGAACCTCGGAACAGAGCGACAAAAGCCTCAAGAGATTGGTAACAGTTGATCTAGATTTTCCTACTGCCGCACCAAGCTCTTCTTGTGTAAGATTAAACTCTCTTTGGAGCCTGAAAAGGCCCTTTGCTTGATCAAGCGCGTTGAGGTCCTCTCTTTGAAGGTTTTCTATTAAGGCTATTTTAGCTGTTTCGTCGTTATTTAGGTCTCTTATAATAGCCGGAACGGTGCTAATACCTGCGAGTTGCGCCGCTCTCCACCTTCTTTCACCAACCACTATCTCAAACCTTCCTGAAGCCAGCCTTCTCACAACCAAGGGTTGAAGAATTCCTTGTTCTTTTATGCTTTGTGACAACTCCTCAAGAGTAGACTTGTGCATTTTTGTTCTGGGTTGATACTGCCCTGGAGCCAGGTCATCTAAGGGAATCTGGGTAACCGAAACTCCTTCGGACTTGGGTCTGTCTCCCAAAAGAGAGTCAAGTCCGGTGCCTAGGCTAGATTTGTCTTTGTTCATGGACGTTATCGCTATACTGCTCTTCCATCTTGCCAATCAATTCACCGGCCAAGGCAAGATAAGCCAAGGAACCTTTGGCATTGGGCTCATAAGACAGAACAGACTTACCAAAACTAGGGGCTTCTGCTAATTTTATATTTCTAGGAATGACTGTTGAGTACAGTTCACTAGAAAAATGTTTCTGCAACTCTCCTGTTACCTGTTGGCCGAGCTTGTTACGAGGGTCGAACATGGTCCTAACAACTGCTTTCAGTTGTAGATTATGACCGGTGCTATCATTCAATTGTCCTACGGTCTCTAAAAGCCCTGCCAGACCCTCAAGAGCAAAATATTCACACTGCATCGGAACCAGTAAATCTTTGGCAGCCCTTAATCCGTTGAGGGTTAACAAGTTCAAAGAAGGTGGGCAGTCGATTATTATATAGTCGTACTTTTCATTAATATCGGTTAAATAATTTAAAAGGGCTCTTTCCTGGTCCCCGCCTCCTCTTAAAAAAGATTCTGCGGCTATCAGCTCCGGACCAGATGGCATAATGTCATAACCCAGCTCTGTTCCAAAAACCACCTCCCCTTGCGTTCCCATTAAAGCTGCCGCTGACCCTTTGGTTTGGTCACACTTTTTTATACCGGATCCGGTGGTAGCATTTGCCTGTGGATCAAGGTCTACCAACAGGACGGCTCTTTTCATTGCGCTCAGAGAAGCTGCCAGATTTACAGCAGTAGTTGTTTTTCCAACACCGCCTTTCTGATTTGCTATAACTAATGTATTAACCATTATTTTGTTCTGCTTCTATTGTAACCAAGATACGCGTCTTGTCTTTCGCTTTTGAAGGAAATTTATCAATTTTTTTTAAAAGGTAACCGGGCGGTATTCTTTCCTGATCAAACTGCTCTAGAGTCTTCATGAGCTTGAGCTCTACTCCTGTTTTTTGGAGTAAGGGCGCTGTTAAGCTAATGATAAATTCTGTAGATCCAACTGCCCTGCAGACTATGTCGAATGATTCGGGAAAGGTTTTTGTTTCTACTTTTTCAATCCTTTTGTTTATGACGCTTGTGTTTTCTAAGCTCAAGCGAGAAGTGGTGTGTAATAAAAATGATGATTTCTTGGTGTTGCTTTCTATCAAATAAAATTCTTTATCAGGGTTGATAATGGCAAGTGGTATGCCAGGAAGCCCACCTCCGCTTCCAAGATCAATTATGTTTTTATTTAAGAAAGGGGAAATGATCAAAGAATCTGCTATGTGATCGTCGATTTTTTGGGCTTGCTTTTTGGATATTAGATTATGAGTTTTGTTCCAGGCAACCAGATGGGCTTTATATTCTGCCAGCAGGTTTGTTTGGTCTTTACCCAACGGCCTGTCTTTCCTTTTTTAGGTAGATCATTAGTAAAGAGATTGCTGCGGGTGTAACGCCTGGCAGTCTTGAAGCTCGGGCCAAACTCACCGGTCTTGCTTCCGATAATTTTTGTTTTACTTCATTGGATAGACCAACCACTTTCTTGTAATCAATGTGTTCTGGGATTGGTGTGTTTTCGTTTCTTTGCAGTCTCTCTATGTCAATTTGTTGTCTTTTGATGTAACCCTCATATTTAACAGAAGCTTCTATTTCGTCAACAGCATTTGAGGCAAGTGTTGTTTTTCCCTGGGGCAGATGTGAATGAAGTACCTTGGGGCGTTTTAACATTTCGAAGAGGCTTGTGTTGTTTGAAATGTCCTCACCTGTTTGTTCTTTTATTTTCTTGGCTTCAGGTGTGTTTGGTTTAAGTTTGTCTTTCTTTAGTCTTAAGATTTCGTGGGTTGTGGTGTCTTTTTTTTCCTTATATTTTTGCCACAATAAATCGGATACTATTCCGAGCTTTCTGCCCTTTTCTGTTAAGCGCATGTCCGCATTGTCTTCTCTAAGTATCAACCTATATTCCGCTCTGCTGGTAAACATTCTGTAAGGTTCCTTTGTACCAAGGCTGACCAAATCATCTATCAATACCCCTATATAAGCCTCGTCTCTTTGCAGTTCAAATGTCTCTTGGTTGGTTGCCTTAAGCGACGCGTTAATTCCTGCCATTATGCCCTGAGCTGCAGCTTCTTCGTATCCTGTTGTTCCGTTGATTTGGCCCGCAAAAAATAGTCCTGAAATTGTTTTTGTTTCCAGGGAGTGCTTTAAGCCAGTGGGGTCAAAGAAATCATATTCTATTGCATATCCTGGTCTTACTATTTTTGCGTTTTCGAAGCCTTTGATAGATTTAATAAGCTCTTTTTGGGCCCTTAAAGGTAGGCTTGTTGAAATACCGTTTGGATAAATTAAGTCTGAATTGAGTCCTTCCGGTTCAGCGAATATTTGATGAGAGTCTCTTTCTGAAAACCTCATAACTTTGTCTTCAATAGAGGGGCAATACCTTGGTCCTACACCCTCGATCACGCCCGAATACATGGGCGATTCATCAAGATGATTTAATATTACTTGGTGTGTTGTTTTGTTGGTGCGTGTCATATAGCAGTTTAACTGCTCGGGCCTTTCACTGGCCTGGGAAGTATAAGAAAGTAAGGGTGTTGGAGTGTCGCCTGGTTGTGGCGAAAGAAGAGACCAGTCTATGGTGTGTTTATTCAGTCTGGGGGGTGTTCCTGTTTTTAATCTGCCAACTTTTAAGTTTAGATCTCTAAGTTTTTGAGCTAGTTTGTCGCTGGAGGGGTCTCCTATTCGGCCACCCGAAGATTGCTTTAGACCGGTGTGCATTACTCCTCCAAGAAAGGTGCCTGTTGTTAAAATTACTGAATTGGAGAATATTTTCTCCCCCTTTTCGGTTGTTACAGACTTAATGGTTGAATTTTCAATATCCAAATCGACGACTGAGTCTTCTGTAATTGTGAGATTGACAGAAGATGATAGAAAGTTTTGTATGGCAGATTTGTAAAGCTCCCTGTCGGTTTGCACCCTAGTGGCCCTTACGGCTTGCCCTTTTGTAGAATTAAGAACGCGGTAGTGAATGCCCGCCTTGTCAGTCGCACGAGCCATCAACCCCCCAAGAGCGTCAACTTCCTTAGCAAGGTGACTTTTGCCTATGCCTCCAATTGCAGGGTTGCATGACATTTCACCTATCTTTGATTTATCGTGCGTAATAAGTAGGGTTTTTACACCAAACCTAGAGGACGCTTCAGCTGCCTCAACACCCGCGTGGCCTCCACCAATTACTATCACATCATACTTATCCACAGTTTAAAAAAATTAAGTTTGTTTTATTTGATTAATATATTTTAACTTATTTGTTTATTATTAGGGACCTTGATGCCTGTGGAAAACTACCATAGTCCCTTTATTTCATTGAGGCAGACTGGAAAAGAAAGCTGTAGAAATCCAACATATATCCTCTCTATTAAGTTGTATGTTTGGTTAATAAAAAAAGACAGACATAGATTAAAAATATTTCTCAACAACATTTCAACAGTTATTTACCTATACAAAACTCTGAAAAAATTTCACCCAGAAGGTCGTCCGCACTCATGGGTCTAAGGATGTCACCAAGAGCGGCATGGGCGGATCTTAAACTTTCCGCGACCAACTCTAGTACTTGCCCCTCACTCAAAGACACCAAGGCTTCTTCCAAAAAATGACCTCCACTTCTTAAAGAAATCTCATGTCTTTGTCTGGACAGAAACACAGTTTCTTCTCCCCCACCTATCCCCAATCTTACAATCAGCGCTCCTAGTAATTCCTCAACCCCTTGACTGGTAGAGCATGACAAGTAGAAAGTGTTATCTGAATTAGAAAACCCACCTTCAAGCAGGTCAGACTTATTCAACACGGTAAAAGAATCACCCAGCCCCAAATCAAACTCTTTAATGTCTGTTGCGTCTTGTACCAAAAGACTTAAGTTGGACTTTTTAATAACTTCTTTTGATCTCTGTATACCCTCTTCTTCAATAGGTCCATCAGGATCAGACCTTACCCCTGCTGTATCAATAAACTCTATGAGTGCGCCACCAATATTCACAGATGTTTTTACTAAATCTCGGGTGGTTCCAGGAACTTCAGAAGTAATTGCCAGATCTTCGCGAGCCAAGAGGTTTAACAAAGAAGACTTTCCAGCATTCGGTGGCCCCACAATGGCAACTGAATAACCATCTCTTAGCTTCACCCCTTCTTTTACACAAGACAGCAATTCATTTGTCTCAGCCAGAAAGCCCTGTAGCTCTTCTTTTATAGACTCAAGAATTGAACTATCTATCTCGTCTTCTGGAAAATCTATACTTGCCTCAACAACAACTCTTGCCTTAACAATACCATCAAGCAACCGGTTTATTTGCTCAGAAAACTGCCCCGATAATGACGAGTTAGCTGCCACAACGGCCATTTCACTTTGAGCGTTGATTAAATCAGCCACAGATTCAGCCTGAACCAGATCAATTTTTTCGTTTAAAAATGCTGTTTTTGTAAACTCTCCAGGTTCTGCGACTACTGCCCCGCGATTAACAGCCTCTTCTAATACTAAATTCACAATAGTAGGATTTCCATGACAATGGAACTCAACCACATCGTCTCCGGTATAAGAGTTTGGAGATTTAAAAAAAACAACCATACCATCATCTATTTTAGATCCGTTACGTGACTTTATAGAACAACGCTTAAAGCGCCAGGCTTCTGCTAGTTCCCCGCACATACCTTCAGCTATGCTCTTAGAAAGATCTCCAGACATTCTAATTATTGAAACACCCCCTCTCCCCGGAACCGTCGCAGGAGCAATAATTGTCCTATTTTTG
>Ga0209036_1001364_pt1 | contig 10385 bp, 9 predicted proteins | sample MarorgKNORR_S2LV_3_FD_188222 | JGI IMG/M metagenome (GOLD analysis project Ga0209036, IMG submission 188222) | Marine microbial communities from the Southern Atlantic Ocean, analyzing organic carbon cycling - DCM_A/KNORR_S2/LV (SPAdes) (version 2) | ecosystem: Environmental > Aquatic > Marine >... | reverse complement strand
TGATCTTTAATGGGATTGTTTGGCTTATCATCGTAGCACTTCTAATTCCACTGATTGAACTAAATGATAAATGGATAAGAAAAGCTGTTTCATTTATGGATGTAGCTGATAAATGGGTAAGAAAAGTAGTAGAGAACTCATTAGAATGGATTCAAAAAAAGAATCTAAGTATTTTATTTGCATTCTTATTAATGATTCTCTTGGGCATACTTGCCCAATTTGGAATCATCCCTAAACTAATCACATAAAAAAGCCCATTCAATATGGGCTTTAATTGAAAATCTAAAATGCTATTTTACTGAGTAAAATTTCATTTCAAGTGAGTCATCAATCAAGTTGATTGAAGTAATGCATAAATACTGATTTCCATCAGTTACATCATCAAGTGATTTAAAATGCATCATTTTTCCTTTTCTCTCCCAAACGCCTTGTCTGCTTGCACCATTTCTATTTCCTTCACTATCTATGGCTGTTGCCCTGCCCGCAAAGGAACCTTGACTAGGATTATTTGGATTATCAATTTTTAAATTGTAAGTAAGCCAAACTTTTCCATATTGACCTGTCTCACCAACAACGTTAATTACGCCGCCTTCATCTGTAAGCGTTATTGAAGAAATGCTACCAGTGAATTCATATGCCTCACCATTAATATCTAACGCAAGACTATTTAAAGAAAATACTCCTAGGGTTATTGCTATTATATTTTTCATATTTTTATCCTCATAAATTGAAATTTTAATTTACATTATTTGCTAGAAATTTCCAAAGAAAAGAATATATATTTTAGAGATAAAAAGCTAACTAGTGCGGGCTTTATAAAACTAGTCAACTTTTGTGAAAAAATTACTTCCAAGTCCCGTATTCACTTCTTCCTTTTTTTCTCAGACCGTAAGGACCAGCAATATAAATTGTAATTGGCTTAATTCCTGGTTCTAAGTCAACTCGGTGTAAATTGTCAGCACTTCTAAAGCCTATGTAGAATTTTCCACGCCATTTTCTTTCTTTTTTAATGTTTGTCTCCCAGTAGCCGCCACTTAAAATAATTGTAATATATGGAAAGGGATGATTGTGCAGTCCAATACCATGATCATTATCTTTAATATGATTAATAAATATATTGAAAGGAAACCATTTTGGTCTTTTTCTAAATAGTAAATAATACCTGTCAGTCCATGGTTTAGCTAAGTGATATTCTGGGTGTGAAAGACCTCTGTCCATCACAACTCTTTTTCGTCCTAATATCTCTAGTATCTTAAGAAAAAACATATTAATTATAATGCCATAAAAAAAGCCCACTAGTGTGGGCTTTATAATAAATTGGCATCCCGTAGGGGAGTCGAACCCCTGTTGCCGAGATGAAAACCCGGTGTCCTAGGCCTCTAGACGAACGGGACTAGAAGAATTGTATTATATGGAATCATAATAAATTATCAAACCAAAATTTATTTTAATTTTTTCTTAATTCCTGATAAAAAGCCTCTCATAAAACTTGCTTCCATTTCATCAGGCTGGAGTCTTGTAAACATTCTTTTAATCCTAGAAATAATCTTCTTCGGGTTGTCAGGATCTATTACATCAATATCAATTGCTGTCTCTATAAAATGATCTATCAGCATTTGTAGCTGCTCAGAATTTACTTCAGGATAGTCTCTCCATTCTTTTAATTTGACATCTGATGATGATTTAAAAATCTCATAACTAATAATTTGTACAGACATCGCTAAATTTAAAACTGGGTATTTTGGATTAGCAGGTATCTCAATTAACCTATTTGCATTTTCTAATTCATCATTAGTGAGTCCCCTATCCTCTTTACCAAATATAATAGAAATTTCCTTATTATTGTTTACTTCAGCATGAATATCTTTTGCAGCCGATGCGGCATCTTTTATTGGCCATTGAATTGATCTATCCCTAGATGAAGTTGCATAAACGAAAGTGCTATCTTTAATTGCTTCTCTAATATTTTTATAGATTTTTGCATTTTTAAGAACATCGGTTGCATTGCCAGACAAAGCTATTGCATCATCTGATGGAAAAATACGGGGATTAACCAGGGACAGTCTTGATAGTCCCATTGTCTTCATTGCTCTTGCTACTGATCCGATATTTCCAGGATGAATGGTATCTACTAAAACTATATTAATTAAATTACTTTGCATGCCCATAGAACTATTATCCTCATTTCCATTACAATAGCGACATGTCAAAAGAAGCTTTATTAAATGTGAATCAATTGGCAGCTAGAAAAGGAGCTGCTGAATTAGAATTTGCTGTAAAAAAAGTACATAGTCTTGATGCCTCCAAAGGTGGTCCTGATGGATATTTAACCGCTATTGAAAGAAGAGTTGAGGATCTTGTGTTTGAAGAAATACAAAGGTTTTATCCTGAAGATAATCTTTTAAGTACTCAACAAGGCAGCGTAATTAATAATTCAAATTTAACATGGGTATTAAAACCTATTGATGGTGTAAAGAACTTTATGAATGGTTATCCTCATTTTTCATTGTCATTATGTTCAATGATTGATGATGTTGTTACATCGGCAGTTATTATAGATCCAATCAGAAGAGAAGAATTTTCTGCTTATGATGGTGGCGGAGCAAATATAAATAATAATAAGATTAGATCAAGTAACCAAAACAACCTTGAGGATTCTATGCTTTCCTTTGCTAAGTCAAATAAGGATGACGAATTTGATCATAAAAAAACATATAAAGAATTATCAAATCAAAAATTAAATATGCGTGAAAGTGGATGTTTATCTCTTGATCTTGCATATGTAGGTACAGGCAGATTGGATGGTACTTGGGCTTATGATGTTGGCCTGATAGATATTGCAGCAGGAACCCTGATTGCAAGAGAAGCTGGGGCTTTGGTGAGTGATTTTAAGGGGAACCCAAAATTTTTAGAGGGCAATAATATTATTGCCTCAACATCAAAAATATATAAATCAATTTTGAAATCTGTTAAACCTTACTACTTGGTTTAAGGCATTCCATCAAAATCTGCGCCCTCAGGCTCTGGAATAGCCAAATCATCTTTTGTAAGAGCCAATGACATGAGCATATTAGCAACAACATATATCGAAGAATAAGTTCCTATTAAAACTCCCAATATTAGAGCTAAACTAAACCCTTTTATTAACTCTCCTCCAAATATAAATAAAGCAAATAATACTAAAAGGGTTGTCAGTGATGTAACCAAAGTTCTTCCTAGAGTTTGGTTAAGAGATAAATCAATTAGATCTATTGGATCAAGGACTCTTTCAGTTCTAAAGTTTTCTCTGATCCTATCAGATACAACTATTGTGTCATTGAGTGAGTAGCCTATTACTGCTAATAAAGCTGCTAAGACTGTTAAATCAAAGTCCCACCCAAAGATAGAGAATATACCAAGTATTATGACAACATCATGTGCTAAAGCTGATACTGCGCCCAGAGCAAATTTGTATTGAAATCTAAAAGCAACATACATAAGAATCATGAATAAGGCTACTATCATGCCAAGTCCACCTTGGTCTCTTAATTCGTCTCCAACTTGAGGACCAACAAACTCCACTCTTTTTAACTCAATTGGTATTTCTTGATTATTAAGAATATTAAATATATCTTCTCCGACAGAACTGTTTCCGCTCTGATCTGCAACTTTTATTAGTACATCAAGATTAGTTCCAAAATTAACAACTTGTGAATCAGGATAACCATTCTCTTGAAGATTATTTCTTACAGACTCCAGTGACACAGGTGATTCATAAGAAACTTCTATTAATGTGCCACCACTAAAGTCAAGTCCTAAACTAAGACCTCTCAAACCAAGTGACAAAATAGAAATTATAAATAGAGACACTGAGATTAAACTAGCAATCTTTCTAAATCTCATAAATTTAAATCTAATATGCATTATATTTTTAGTTCCTGGATATTTTTATTTCCATAGACAATGTTTACCATTGCTCTTGTACACATAATGGCTGTAAACATTGAAGTAACAATTCCTATTGATAATGTGATTGCAAAACCTTTAACTGGGCCAGTTCCAATAATGTAAAGAATTAAGGCTGTAATTAATGTTGTTACGTTTGCATCAAAAATTGTTACAAAAGCTCTTGAGAATCCATCATTGATAGCTCTTTGCGGATCTTTCTCTTTTAACTCTTCTCTGATCCGTGAAAAAATTAAAACATTCGCATCAACTGCCATACCAACAGTTAATACAATTCCTGCCATTCCCGGCAATGTTAAAGAAGCTCCGAGAAGAGACATAATCCCAGTAATTAAAACAAGATTTATAATTAACGAGATATTTGCTGCAATGCCAAACACTCTGTAATAAAGAACCATAAATAATACAACTAGAGAAAAACCAATGACTATAGATTTCATTCCTAATTCGATGTTTTCCTTGCCTAGGCTAGGTCCAACAGTTCTTTCTTCAACAAATTTCATTGGAGCTGCTAATGCACCGGCTCTTAATAAAAGTGCAAGTTCACTTGCCTCAGCAGGAGACCCAACTCCAGTAATTCTGAAACTTGTTCCAAGGACAGCCTGAATAGTAGCTAGACTTATTATCTTTTTTTCGATGAAAGTGGTTTGTTCAATAATACTTTCGCCAGCAAGATTAGTTACCAGTTCTGATTTACTTTTTTGTTCAACAAAAAGCACACCAAGTCCTCTTCCAATATTTCCAGAGGTAGCTTTTTGCATCGCTCTTCCTCCTTCCATATCTAAAGTTATATTTACCTGTGCAAATCCACTTTCATCAAAACCTGTGCTGGCATTAGTAACTCTATCACCAGAAACAACTACTGCTTTTTCAAGAAAAGCAGTTCGAAATTCATTTTCTTTAAAGACAAATTCTTCTTTCCTAAGTGGAGATGTTCGAGAATTTGCTTCCAGTCTAAATTCAAGATTTGCTGTCTTACCAATTATCTTTTTTGCAGCTGTTGGATCTTGAACACCTGGTAATTGAACAACAATCCTGTTTGATCCTTGTCTTTGAACAATTGGCTCAGAAACACCAAGTTCGTTTACCCTATTTCTTAGCGTTGTTAAGTTTTGTCCAACTGCATAATCTCTTATTTCTCTTAAAGCAATATCGGTATATTCAAGCATCAAAATATTTGATGCTGGTTTTTCAGTAATAATATATTGGACACCATTTATTAATGGGCTATCGTCTCTAAATCGTTTAAGTGCTTTGTTATAGCTTTGATTGTCTGCCATTTGAAAAAATAGTTTCAAATCTTTTATTGAAGAGTCATCAAACTTAATTCTTTCTTCTTTAAATGATTTTCTGTATGTATCAAGAAGTAATTCAAGCCTTCCCTGTTGAGCTGTATCTATATCAACCTCTAGCAAGAAATGAACACCTCCAGACAAATCAAGACCTAACTTAACAGGGTTTGCACCAAGGTCTTTCAACCACTGAGGAGTTGAAGGCTCAAGGAAAAGTGCAATGATGACCTTATCTAATAAAGTATTTTGTAAGATAGTTTTTGAACTCAGTTGAGTATCAACATCTTCAAACTTTATTACAATTTTATTCTCTCTTAAAAAGATATCTTCATATTCAGTCTTTGAATCTTGAAGGATATCTTCTAATTCATTTAATAAAGACTGATCTGCAGACCTTCCAGAATCTGTGTAGGCAACCTGAATAGAAGGCTGAGTGGGATAAAGATTTGGGAGAGCATAAATCGAACCAACAACCAATATCACTAATATTAGTAAATATTGATATATTGAGAATTTATTCACTTTTTGTTATTTGATTGAATCGATTGTGCCTTTTGGAAGGATATTGGCAATCGCAGACTTTTGAAGTTTAAACACAACATTATCACTTACCTCTAAAGAAATATAATCGCCTTTAATAGCTTTAACTTTTCCTATAATCCCACTTGCTGCTATGACTTCAGTTCCTACATCAAGATTTGTAAGCATCTCAGTTATTTCTTTATTTCTTTTATTTTGTGGTCTGATTATTACTATATACATAAATAGCAATAAGAAACCTAAAAAAAGTAACGGTGAAAATAGTGATGGTGCTGCTCCTTCCATAATAAATCCTATATTGGCCCGTCGGGCATATCTAAATTTCGTTTATTATAAAAGTCTTTTAAGAACTTCGCGAATAAATTATCTTTTATTGCATTCCTTATATCTCTCATCAGGGACTGATAGTAATAAATATTATGATATGTCGCTAACATAGATCCCAACATTTCATTTGTTCTTTGTAAATGATTAAGATATGCCCGACTGTAATTTTGTGAGACTTTACCATCGCAATTTTTATCAATTGGATCATCGCTGTCTTTATATTCTGCATTTCTGATATTTATGACGCCCTCAGATGTGAATAGCTGTCCATTTCTTGCATTTCTTGTGGGTAGCACACAATCAAACATATCGATTCCATATCTAACAGCTTCAACAATATCCTCTGGTGTTCCAACTCCCATAAGATACCTTGGCTTATCTTCAGGCAATTTGTTAGACATGAACTCTAAAATTTCATTTTTTTCTTCTTTTGATTCGCCAACACTTAAGCCACCAAGGGCAACGCCATTAAAATCAATATCTATTAATTTATTTAGTGACTCCTCTCTTAAATCTTTATACATTCCCCCTTGAACAATACCAAATAGAGCAGATTTGGATTTATGAGCAACTTTAGACCTCTTTGCCCATCGCATAGAAAGTTCCATTGATTTTTTTGCGTCTTCATAGCTTGCTGGGTAATCAGTACATTCATCGAAAGCCATTACAATATCGGAACCAAGATTTTCTTGAATCTTAATAGATTCTTCTGGAGTCATAAAAATTTTTTTACCATCATATGGTGAACTGAATTTGACACCTTCTTCGGTTATCTTTGAAAGTTCTCCCAGACTCCATACTTGAAAACCGCCAGAATCTGTGAGTATTGGTTTTTTCCAGTTGATAAATTTGTGAAGTCCTCCTAGATCTTTAATAGATTTATCACCAGGTCTAAGCATAAGGTGAAAGGTGTTGCCTAGGATTATTTCTGAGCCTGTTTCTAATAAATCTTCATTGGTTAAGCCTTTAACAGTTCCATTTGTTCCAACAGGCATAAATGCAGGGGTTTGAATTTTTCCTCTATCGAAATCTAGCTCTGCCCTTCTAGCAAATTCTGATTTATTGTGTAAATTAAATTTCATTTTTTTTAAGTAACATGGCATCGCCATATGATAAGAATCTATAGTTCTTCTCAATTGCGGTTCTATATATTTCTTTCATATTGTCATAGCCAATGAATGCAGACACAAGCATTAATAATGAGGATTTTGGTAAATGGAAATTAGTAATTAATCTATCGACCGCTTTAAATTTATATCCAGGGTAAATAAATAGCTTTGTATAGCCGCTATATCCTTTTATTTCTTCATCCATAAAAGCAGTTTCAAGAGCTCTAGTAGCAGTTGTACCTACTGCAAAAACCTCACATCCTGATTTCTTTGTTGCATAAACCATATCAACAACTTCAGGGCTAACTTCTAAAAATTCTCTATGGATATCGTGATCTACGATATTGTCTGCCTTAACAGGCTGGAAAGTTCCTGAGCCAACACTAAGATTGACTGTTGCTATTTTTACACCAAGCTTTTTTATATCTTTTATCAATTTATCATCAAAATGCAATCCTGCAGTGGGTGCAGCAACTGATTCTTGTAATCTTTTATCCTCATAAACAGTTGCATACCTATCTTTATCAAGATCTTCATCATGTCTCTTTATGTATGGAGGAAGAGGCACATGACCAATCTTGGTAAAGATTTCTAATGGAGGTCTGTCAAATTGAAGAATAAAGAAGTTATCTTCTCTATTAATACATTTAACTTTATAGGAATCAAGAATGATTATTGAGCCTGCTTTAGGAGCTCTACCTGAACGTATTTGAACTAAAGCTTGATTATTTTCTATAACCCTTTCAAGTAATATTTCAACAGAACCACCTGATTCTTTATTACCATAGATTCTTGCTGGTATGACTGAAGTATTGTTTAAAACTAAGAGGTCGCCTTCCTTAAAATATTTTGTAATGTCTTTAAAGGATTTATGTTCAATTTTTTCAGTTTTGACAAGAAGTCTGCTTGAAGTTCTTTTATCTGTTGGGTAATTAGCTATAAGACTTTCAGGTAAATCATAATCAAAATCTGAGGTTTTCATGAGAAGCTGATTTTAAATTAGATAATACTTAGCTACAATGCCGGGCATGCCCCATTGGCGGAATTGGTAGACGCGCGCGATTCAAAATCGCGTTCCTTCGGGAGTATCTGTTCGATTCAGATATGGGGCACCATAATTTGCTAATTGTCACCTGCGTTAGATTTATAACCAAGTTCTTTGCCTGCTGCAATATAATGCTCTAAGCCATTTTCATAATCACCCGCAATAACAGAATCTCTAGCATTGTCATTATGTAACAAATAATAAAACTCATTAAATCCTGGCTCACCTCTAAGAGAGGGATCTATTCCATTGGGGCCTGTGCTTAGCTTATTACTTAGTTTTACTGTTATCACATCTACATTTCCATTATATATAACATCACCGCCAATCGTTTCTGGTGCATCATAATCATGTCTTATGTATGACCAAAATAATTCTTTGGTTGCCGTCATGCCTAATAATGGTGAGAATCCAGGAAAGGGAGCCCATCTTGGAAAATTTTCTCTGATATACTTTATTTGGTTTAATTGGTTGGTTTCTATTATGACATTGAAATGGCCAGTACCATCATTGATAGCAAGTCTCCCATTACATAAATAATCATCAGGAATTATTGGATTTCCTTCAGTACCATACCAATTACAACCTGAATCTTCTGCATAGATATCTAGATATCCATCACCATTAAAATCATTAAAATGCATACTGTGTGTGCCTGGCGAGAAAAGTGACCAATTAAATAATCTTTGTTCTGTTTCATCAACATAGATGCCATCTTTATTAGTTAAAAATTGTATAACAGAAAAACCATATTCATGGCCTTGAGCCCAAATCATTGAAGCAATGATAATGTCAATATCTCCGTCGTTGTCATAGTCTATAGGATGAGATTTAACATCATGCGAAAGCCCAACAGAGTTTTCCCAATTAGGTACTATTGGTATATCTTTAAAAATATCCTTTTCAAAAAAAGGCATAGGCAATTCAATTACATCAACTATTTTAGATAAATCATTGGGAAAGTATTTAGCAATTACATTTGAAAATTCTGCAATGTTGAATGAAAGGCCTATGCCATGGGTATCAGCATAAACAATATTAAGAAAGTCGTTATCATAAAATGCTGAAGCTGACATGTGACCTGGAACACCATTACTTTCAACCATTACAGCCTCAAAATCTAATAAACCTTTATTTTTAAATATAATTGGTTTCCAATTAAATTCTCCACCCCAGCTCTGACATATAACATCTTCATCTCCATCTTGCTCATAATCAAATTTATTTGATCCATGGCAACCAACATTAATTGGAACTTCAGAAAATGTATTATCCATTGGATTAAATACCCAGCTTGTTGCATCACCGGGTTCACCATTTTTAAGTTCTCCTTCATCGACACCAGGAAAAAGAACTTGGTATGACCCATCTGAATTTAATAGTGGATATTGATGCGTACCTCCTGGGATTTTTTTATATATAAAATCTATAAGATTTCTATCATTATCATATACTAGGGCAGCAGCTCTTCCGTTTTCAGGCATATTAAATCCTTCCCAGTTTGAATGAAATACATAAGCTCTATCTTCAAATGCCAAATGAGATCCATACCCGATGCCTCCTCTTTGAAGTTCTTCAAACGTATAAGTATCAACCGTTGTTGAAAAATTTGACTCTGGGATGCTTAATGTTTTGTACCATATTTCTTCAATGTTAATTTTAATGTCATATGGCTGATGTCTTGTCTGTATATCATCTAAAACTAAAGAATGAGAATCCCATTCTGCATATGAATATAAAACTTCTCCAACTACAGAAATACTTGAACTATCAGAGCCACTTGAATTAGTGCAGGTTATTGAAAAAGTTGTTGTTCCTTCGCTAGTAATAACCACATCTTCACTTCCTGAGGTGCTTTTGCTTCCATCCCAACCCCCAGAAGCTGAACATGAAGCAGCGTTTGTTGAAGACCATGTCAAAGTAAAGGAATTACCGATATAGACAGCCGATAAATCTCCACTAAATACTACGGTTGGATTTGAAATTATTGAAGTATCTGATCCACCACCTCCACCACTACCACAAGATGATAATGCAAATACCAATACTAGAAGTTTAATTTTCTTGTTATTGTTATGTATGTATGAGTGGAACATTGAGTGATCTCTGATTATGTGTTTTTTATTG
>Ga0209036_1001362_pt1 | contig 10390 bp, 14 predicted proteins | sample MarorgKNORR_S2LV_3_FD_188222 | JGI IMG/M metagenome (GOLD analysis project Ga0209036, IMG submission 188222) | Marine microbial communities from the Southern Atlantic Ocean, analyzing organic carbon cycling - DCM_A/KNORR_S2/LV (SPAdes) (version 2) | ecosystem: Environmental > Aquatic > Marine >... | reverse complement strand
TTCCATAATCCTTGGAATGAATTTAATACACTAAATACCCTTCTTAAGCCAAATGGGTGGTTGGGTATTATGACTTCATTTTTAACCTCAGACGTAATGTTTGAAAATTGGTATTATCGAAGAGATCCAACACATGTAACCTTTTATTGTGAAAAAACTTTTGAAGTGATAGCTTCACAAAGGAATTGGATTTGTGAGATAAGATCGAAAGATATAGCGCTTATAAGAAAAAATAATGAATAAAACACCGTCTACTTTAATACAGCGTTTAAAATTTATTGGGCCTAGCATTATTGTAACTGGAAGTGTTGTAGGGAGCGGTTCAATTGCTTTATCGCCATTGCTTGGTGCTGCAACTGGGTTCACCTTACTTTGGTGGCTTTTATTAAGTCTTTGGAGCAAACCACTCATTCAAGCTGAAATAAGTCGATATGTAATTGCTACAAATAAGACTTTTTTAGAAGCTTTTTCAGATATGCCTGGGCCAAAAACAAATTTCAGAGGTAAACAAGCCTCTTGGCTAGTTTGGTTTATGTTTATAGGTGTTGTGCCCTCTGTTGCAGGCATGGGCGGTCTTGCAGGAGCTGTTGCAGAAGCTGGGCACATGATGGTACCGATATTAAGCGTAGAAACATGGGTTATAGCAGCATGTTTTATTACCTGGTTTATTTTATATCTTGGAACTTATCAAACACTGGAGAAACTTCTTCTCGGCATGGTTTTCTTTTTTTCAGTGGTGACACTGGTGATTGCTATTGCAATGCAATCTACTCCATATGCAATTACTGGCTCTCAAATTCTAGGCGGCTTTTCGTTTACGTTTCCATTTGAACATGCAGCACTGGCTTTAGCAGTTTTTGGCTTCACTGGAATAAGTTACGGAGAAATTATGGCGTACACCTATTGGTGTCTAGAGAAAGGCTATGCCAAACATGGCGATGATTTAAACCAACTGAAAGCTTGGATTAAAGTCATGCAAACAGATGTTTGGGCAACAGTCTTTTTTGTAACCATTGGCACTCTTCCATTTTTTCTTTTAGGCGCAGCTGTCTTAAATACATTAGGTTTATATCCGCCACCAGATGGCGATATCATTCAAACTCTCTTGAATATGTTTACTTCTATCTTGGGAACCTGGGCCAAATGGTTTTTTATTCCTCTTGCCTTCTTTGTTCTTTTTTCTACCCTACTTTCAGGGACTGCGGCATTTACAAGAACTATTTCAGACTATTTAATCTCAATTGGATTTGTTGATGAGCAAAAAAATACTCGAAAGCATTTAATTAAAATTATTGCATTAGTTGTACCTTTATTTTCTTGCATTGCATATTTTTTGCTTCCTAATCCAATCACTCTATTATTGATCGCAGGAATTTGGGCAGCGCTTGGACTTCCAATAATAAATATAGGTGCTATATATCTTACAAGCAAATTAAGCATGGAATTGCAGCCCAAACCAGTTACAAGGATGATTTTATGGATTACTTTGATCTTACAAGTTTCCATGGCATTCCTAATTTTATATAGCCAACTCATTGGTTTTAGTTAATTTAGATTTTTAAAAGATCTTTTTATACCTTAAAATGCTCGACTAATTTGAGATTTAATCATTGAAAAAAATTCATCAAAAAAGATATATTATTCATCCAGAAGGATGGAAGTTTGCAGGGATTTTATTTGCAAGCTCCATAATTCTTTTTTACTTATCTGCATCCATTTTGATAGCATTAATTGGATTTTTTCTTACTTTTTTTGTTCTGTGGTTTTTTAGAGACCCTAAAAGAGATACCCCACAAGATGAAAATTTAATTATTAGTTCTGCAGATGGAAAGGTATGTTTAATTGATGAAGCTTACCCTCCAGAAGAGCTACCAATAGAATCACAAAAGATGAAACGAATCTGTGTTTTTATGAACGTGTTCAATGTTCATGTAAACAGAAGCCCTGTTCAGGGTAATGTTGATCATATTGTTTATAAAGAAGGTAAATTTCTAAATGCTAGCTTAGACAAAGCAAGCGATAAAAATGAGAGAAGTAGTCTAGTTTTAAGTACTCAAAATGGAACAAAAATTATAGTAGTTCAGATTGCAGGATTAATAGCTAGGAGAATCTTAAGTTTTATTTCACCTAATATGCTACTTAATCAGGGAGAAAGATTCGGACTTATAAGATTTGGTTCTAGAGTTGATATTTACTTGCCATTGGATGCTGTTGAAAAATGTAAGGTTGGAGACAAGGTAGTCGCAGGAGAATCAATCCTAGCGTCTTTAAACTAGAAATGAAGAAATTAGATTTAAAAATTTTATTGCCTAATATTATTACTTTGTCTGGCTTAAGCTTTGGTTTGAGTTCAATTAGATTTGCTTTAGAGTCGGATTTTAATTTAGCCGTTATTTGTATTCTTTTTGCGGGATTATGTGATGTTTTGGATGGTATGTTAGCTAGACATCTTCAAAGCGAATCAGACCTTGGCGCTCAGTTAGATTCCTTGTCAGATTTTTTAAGCTTTGGAATTGCTCCTGGATTGTTGATTTATATGTCCATATTTAACCAAGAAAGCATAGGTGCATTTGCTGCACTGGCTTTCATTATATTTTCTTGTTTGAGGTTAGGTTTATATAATGTCCAGCTTGAGAAATCAAAAACTGATGAAGGAGACCCAGAGCATTTTTTTAGTGGCATTCCAACTCCTGTTGGAGCAATTTTGATTATGTTGCCATTAACTCATTCATTTATGGGTTATAACTGGGCCTATGAAAACCTTAATTTTGTAGCTGGCTATATTATTCTAATAAGCGGCTTATTAGTAAGCAGAATTCCAACATTTTCAATCAAAAGAAAGCAACTTATTATTCAATCTAAGCTGTGGTTTTTAATTTTGTTTTCTATTATTGCTCTGAGCATAATCAATTTTCTTTGGATAACGGTAAATATATTAGCTTTGATATACTTATTTACTATACCTATATCTATAATAGCTTGGCAAAATAGCTCAAATAGAGACTCAGTTTGATCTAGCGGAGACTCATCGATCTAACTTAATTACTTAGTATATTTGTAATATCCTTCTGTAGGAATCATGATGTGAGCATAAACAGTATCCCGCATCATTACATAAGGTTCACCATGCATGAAATCTTCTGTGAAATCTGCAACTTCCTCAGCATCTTTTGGGATAAGCATTAAATGTGGACCTGATTCAATCCACTGTCCTGGTGTAGATTCCTCCTCACTCATAACCAATGGAGTAGTGTTATCCTCACCCACATCGCCATGCAACATCCACATGAAAGTGTAGCGAGATAGTTGTGGCTTTTCATTCTTTGAAAAAGCCTCCATCCACTTTAAACCTTCAGCATCTGAACAAGCAGGCATAGCCTCATGCGCATTTTTCCAGCCTTTTTCTGGAACTGGTCTTGGGTTCATTGGCATGCATGTCCATCCATTTGAGCCCTGTCTAATAACTTCCCCATTATTTCCAATAATAGTTGCCTCATCTCCAAGGAAAGTTGGGGCTGCAGTTGAATAAGCCCATATCTGCCACTTATCAGAAGTATGAGATCCATAGGGCTCATATGCAGCTGAGACAGAAATTGAGACAGAAATTATTAGCAATGATAATAAGCTAATTTTTTTATACATTTTAATTTCTCCTATAAACAAACTATAGTTATTCATGGAGTGACTCCACCATGAAAGTATCTTTAAGGATTATTGCATATTTCTGCATTGCAACAACACCTATACAAATTTTAATTGTTCTTTGGGGTATTCTGGTTGTGCTAACGTCTGATTATGGGTTTATGTCATTATCTCAAATAGAATTTATAAATAACTATTTAACATTTTTGCTTCCAATAGTTGAGTGGTTTTATTCATGGTTTTGGAATGCTTGGCTGGACTTCATTTTTTCATTACCACTTATTATTACCCAAACATTTAAGGCAATTATTAGCACTTGGCTTGGTTTTTGGATACTTAAAAAATTAAAATAATATTATGAAAAACCTTATCTAGACATTAATTCTAAATAGGACACAATTTACCAATGTCAGCATACTTATCCTTAATTGCAGCAATTACTTTTGAAGTTGCAGGAACTTTAATGCTCCCTCTTACAAAAGAGTTCTCTGAAAAAATTCCAACTATTGTAATGAGCATTTGTTATTTCGTTTCTTTTTATTTTTTAACCATAGCCTTAAGGGCGATTCCTCTCGCTATTGTATATGCTTGCTGGAGTGGTCTTGGCGTATTATTTATTGCTGTCTTATCTTATTTAATTTATGGTCAGGCATTAAGCTGGCAAGCAATTTTGGGATTATTCTTAATAGTAAACGGAGTAATTCTTGTTAATATATATTCTTATCAATAATTTTTTTACATAGCATGACTGATTCAATTGCCTCCATATCTCATGAAGACGATATTTCAATAATTACACTTGACGATGGAAAAGCAAATGCTTTTTCATTTGAAATGCTTACTAAAGTTAATGAATTACTTTCACAAGTACCGAGAGATACTGGCGCGCTTGTTATTACTGGTAGAAGTGGATTGTTTTCTGGAGGGTTTGATTTAAAAACGATGGCTACTGGTGACATGGAAAAGATTACAAAGATGGTTCAGATGGGCTATCGTTTGCTTCTTGAGCTTTATTCATTTGATCGACCAATAATTGCAGCGGTTTCGGGTCACTCAATCGCATTAGGTTTATTTGTTACATGCTCAGCAGATTATCGGATTGCAATAGATGGTGAGTATATATGTCAGGCAAACGAAGTTCGAAATAACATGGACATTCCAACACCAATAATGGAAATCCTTAAGGCTAGAGTTAATAAGAACTACTTTTATCCTGCTGTTTATCATTCTGATGCTTATTCTATGCAGGAATCAATTGCGGTTGGCTTTATTGATGAGGTTGTCCCTCACACTGAGTTCATGAATAGAGTAATGGAAAAAGCAAAAGAACTGGCATCTCTACCTCATCCATTTTATGCAAATACAAAAAAATCTGCTCAAGAAGATGTAAGAAAAAAAATATCAAATGCCATAGATAAATATGAAAATTTAACTGGCCTCAAAAATTAGAACTAGATACTAAAACCATATAGACTACTCCAAATGAGTAAATATAAAACTTTTATTCCTCAGCATTTACGTGCATACAGACCAAGACCACTAAGATGGCTTGGTAAAATACTAATGAAACTAACTGGCTGGAAAACAACTGGGCATCTTCCTAAAGATGAGCGAGTGGTGCTTATTGCTGGTCCACACACTTCAAATTGGGACTTTGTTCTTGCAATGTCACTTATCTTAAGTCTAGATGTTCATATTCATTGGGTAGGCAAGCACTCTATATTTAAAAAAGGTTTTCGCAGACTGCTGAGAAAAATGGGAGGAATTCCTGTAAATAGAGCTAATCCTCAAGCTTTAAAGCAAGAAATTCATAACATAACTGAAAAATATAAAGGATTTGTTATTGCCATTTCCCCAGAGGGAACAAGAAAAAAAGTTGAAAGATTAAAAACTGGATTTTTGCGAATTGCAAACGAAACAAATAGCAGGATTATGATGGCAGGAATTGACTTTTCAAATAAAACTGTTGAACTCGGGGATTTTTTTAGTCCCACTGGCGATGTTGAGAAGGACCTCGAATTTATAAAAGAATACTTTGCTAACTTTGCTGGAAAGCGCCCAGAATTATCTTAACAGCTCAAATAGTTGTATTTTGAGTAAAAAAATATGAATACCAATTATAGATTGAGTTCTTTTAATATCTCTAATTGTTGTCAATTTGAAATTGACGCAATATTTAAACTTAACCAGCAAAATACTCCCGAGGTTGGGTCGCTTGAATCTATCGAGCATCTAAAAAGGTTAATCGAACTTAGTGCATATAATTTATTGATGCTTCATGATAAAGAAATCGTTGGATTTATAATTTGTATGAGAGAAGGTTCTATATATGAATCAGAAAATTATAAATTTTTTAAACAGAGACTAAAAAAATTTCTTTACGTCGATAGAGTTGCGATTGATGAGAATCACAGAAGATCGGGTTTAGGTATAGCTATCTATAAAAATATCTTTGCTCATGCCAACAATGAAAATTTACCTATAGCATTGGAGGTCAATACTCAGCCTGTAAATCAACCCTCATTAAACTTTCATGAGAAGATGGGTTTTGAGAGAATCGGTAGACGAGATTTTGATGATCATAGCGTCGCGTATTTTTTAAAATAACATAATGAAATCTATCTTTTCATTTTTCTTATTAATATTTTTGCTAGCAGGATGCAGTGACACCTCTTTGCCTCCAATTAAGATAAGTGATTTTGAAAATGATACTTCTGTTAAAAATTTAGGCATGAGGTTGATGGATCTTCCTTATGGTTTGAATTCGATGGAGCCAAGTTTAGCTGAAGTTCAGGAAATATTTATCTCAGTACATGGAGGAAATAGTGAAGGTTATGAATGGATATACCCTTTAAAAAAAATAAATACAAAATTGAGGCATATGTATTTTTATCGCTGGCCCGATAATAGCTGTTTTCAAAACTCTGTAAAAAAGTTAAAGGATGAAATTACTAGTATTTTGAATCAAGATAAGTCCATAAAAAAAATTTCTTTAATAGGGCATAGTTACGGAGGTATATTAGTTACTCAGCTCCTAAAAGATTGGAATCTTTCGACTCCCATTGATATTCACGTTATAGCATCACCTTTGTTAGGCACCCCAATGTTAAATTCAATGTGTGCCTATGAACCTATTTCAGCAATACCAAAAAAATCAGTTCTTTATGAGTGGAGAACTCAATTTCAGCTTGATAATGTATTTAAAAATCTAAATGAAGATCCTCAAAGAATTGAACTTAATGGAAGTTTGGTAACAACACTTCCAGATACTTATAAAGGTAATAGATTAGGACATAATTGGTCAATCAGCTGGGTTGCAGATGAGGCTTTCTAATTACTCAAGTGCTATTTAATGTTACAGAAGCTTCAGTTAAACTTACTTTTTCAAAAGGACTCAACATGACACTACCAAAAATTTTACAAGATAATTTATCAATACCAGTTATTGGCGCTCCACTTTTTTTAGTATCAGGTCCTGAATTAGTCATTGCACAATGCAAGGCCGGAATTGTTGGCTCCTTTCCTGCTTTGAATGCCCGGCCTCAACATGTACTTGAAGAATGGCTGATAAGAATTAAAGAGGAATTGGCTCAAGCAAAAATTGATAATCCTAGTTTACCAGTTGCCCCCTTTGCAGTGAATCAAATCTGTCATGGTTCAAATGATAGATTAATGGGAGACATGGAGCTGTGTGTTAAACACGAAGCCCCAATTATTATTACATCATTAAGACCGCCTGAAGAAATAGTTACTGCCGCTCATTCATATGGTGGACTTGTTTATCATGATGTTATCAGTGTTAGACACGCTAAGAAAGCTGCAGAGCAGGGAGTTGATGGTTTAATTTTAGTTTGTGCAGGAGCTGGAGGTCATGCTGGCACATTATCACCTTTTGCATTAGTTCGAGAGGTAAGGGAATTTTTCGAGGGAACTATAATTCTATCGGGCTCAATAAGCTCTGGAAGTGCAGTTGCATCTAGCCTAGCTTTAGGTGCTGATCTTGCATATCTAGGAACCAGATTTATTGCTACTGAAGAAGCAAACGCTGATCAAGGCTACAAACAAATGCTCATTGAAAGTGCTGCAGAAGATATTGTGTATTCTTCATTGTTTACAGGGGTTAACGGTAACTATCTAAAGGGATCGGTTGAAAATGCAGGATTAGATCCTAACAATCTTCCTGAGGCAGACAAATCATCAATGAATTTTGGTTCTGGTGGCAATACAGATGCAAAAGCTTGGAAAGATATCTGGGGATCTGGTCAAGGCATTGGCTCAATCAAAGACTCTCCATCAGTTCAAACTTTGGTCAATAAATTAACCTCAGAATTTAAAGAGGCAGTTGACGATTTAAAGCAAAAATCTGTTTACTAAATTTAAATTATAAGTCTCCATCTTTTCTATGCTCACTGCGATCAACTTCAAATTTTTCTCCATACCTTGCTTCAAGTTTATCTTGGTTTTCCTTAATGACTTCATATGGATCAAGTTTTAATGCCATGCAGGCAGTAACCCAGTACCACATAATATCGCCAAGCTCTCTTTTCATATGAAAAATATTTTCTTCTGATGCTGGCTTTCCCTGAAGAAACATCTTTTTTACTATTTCCACAAACTCACCTGTTTCGCTTCCCAATCCAAGTGCAGCTGTTAATAGTCTTGTAGACTCTATTTGAGATGAAGAATCAATTTCCTTCATGCGAGCATCTAAACTCGCTTGATCCAGGCTTGGCTCACTTGTTACCTTAGTAACAAAATCTCCATAACTATTTAAAAACTCTTTTACTTCACTGCTCATAAATTTTTCCTATTTTTTTAAAGTGGATTAATTTTCCAATCAAGAGATTCGAGAAAGCTAGATTCGGTAGCTTTTTCTATATCTAAAACTAAGTTATTTTTTAAATCTATGCCGCTGATTAAAGCATAGTCTTCTAGAGATCTCTCCTTACCAAGGCTCAAAGGTTCTTCAACCTTGTCAGCAAATAAATCATCGAGCCTATTTAAACTTTTCTTATCTAATTCGGTCCATTTAACAGCTCTCTTTTGATCATCCTCTGGATCCCAATGCAGCTTTCTTGGTATATCGCTGGTATCCGTATAAAGATGAAATAAAGGAACATCAGGGATATGGAAAAATGAGTAACCATTAGTAAATGCCCTCATTGCCAGTGAAAGTTCCTCCCCATAAAAATAGTAATTTGGATCATATGGAATTTCTTTGACAAAGGCGCCTTTGGTAAAGATACAGCCTGCGGCCAATAATATTGCATGAGTAATGTCAGTATGTTTTGTTGGAATGCCTATTTGTCTTGAAAATGAGCCTTTTAAAAATAAACTATCTTTTCTGTAAGTTATCACTTGGGTATGCTTATCTCCAGTGTTAAGTTCGAATAAACCCTTTTCAAAATCCAAGACTTTAAAGCTTCTAGGATAGGAGGTAATAATTGGTTTTTTAAAATAATCATCAATTTCTTGGTTGGCAGATATTTTTTCAAGTTGCTTGATAAAAATGGAATCCCATTTAGGCGCAAATTGTGTATGGGAGTCAACCTGCAAAAAGAAATCTTCTTCGTTAAAAAAACTTTGAGCTCTATGTCGGGCCCAACATGGACCTTTTGAAAACAAAGGATCCACATGATCATAGTGAATTTGATCTGAAAATGTTATTCCATTAATATCAATCGTATTATCTGATTGATCGCAGATGCTAAAAATCAGATCATTTTTATTCTCAGCGTTTTCATAGGCACTAAAAATTGTCGATACCAATAAAGGGTCTTGATAAGAAGCGATTGAAATAAATATGCTCATTTTGTATGCGTTCTCTACTTTCTTAGCATACAATTATTTCTACTAATGACTAAGGAATATCCAAAAAAAATTGCTGATAATGTGACAATGCATGCCGCTGACCCAATTCTGTATGTTGTTGATAACTTTTTAAGTAATGATGAATGCGAGGCTTTTATCAAAGCCTCTGAGGGTAAACTCAAGCCTTCAACAGTAATAAGCCCTGATAAACATGTCCAACATGACAGCAGAACAAGTGAGAATTGCTGGATAGAGCATGATGCGAATGAAATTATTCATGAAGTAAGTAAAAGATTCTCGATTTTAGTCCAAATGCCAATAAGAAATGCTGAACAGTACCAGCTTGTTTATTATAGAAAGGGAGCTCAATATAAGCCCCATTTTGATTCATTCGATTATGAAACTGAAGATGGAAAAAATAACTGGGAGCCAGGTGGTCAGAGAATGGTAACGGTTATTGCATATTTAAATGATGTGGAGGAGGGAGGTGAAACAGGTTTTCCAGAGCTTGATATTAATGTTCCAGCAAAAAAAGGAGATGTAGTTGTTTTTCATAATACCCTCCTAAATGATTCAGCAACTTATCCAAAGATTAATCCAAAATCACTTCATGGGGGCATGCCCGTAATTATGGGTGAAAAGTGGATGGTAAATCTTTGGTTTAGAGAAAACCTCAGATACTAGTTACTTTAACTTTAAAGAACTCTGACTAGTAACAATATTAAACAGATGATCTTGAGCCTCTGGCTTAAGTTGAGCAACTCCAACCGCCAAAACATCAATAATTGCCATGTAAGCCAGTCTTGAGGTTAGTGGCCTAGTTAATCTTGCATTTTCTCCAACATCAATATCTAGAGAAATATCGCATATTCTTGAAAGGGGAGTATTTGAGGGCATTAGGCCAATTACAATAACTCCAGAGCTTTTAACTGTTTTT
>Ga0209036_1001359_pt1 | contig 10409 bp, 9 predicted proteins | sample MarorgKNORR_S2LV_3_FD_188222 | JGI IMG/M metagenome (GOLD analysis project Ga0209036, IMG submission 188222) | Marine microbial communities from the Southern Atlantic Ocean, analyzing organic carbon cycling - DCM_A/KNORR_S2/LV (SPAdes) (version 2) | ecosystem: Environmental > Aquatic > Marine >... | reverse complement strand
ATAATTGGTATTATATCTGTTTTAAGCTTTTCATTTGATTTTAAAATTTTATCAATATTTAAAAGCTGGTCTATACTTTCGGTAAAAGGAAGAAATATACCAATAAATTCTTCTTTGGACACAAAATTTAAATCTTCAATAGTGTTGATTCTAATATAAGTTTTTTTTTTATCTATGCTGCAATCTTTAATAATTTTTTTTGCATTTTCTTTTTGATCTTCAGGCACGGTTGACTCTAGATCAATAACCACAACATCAGCGTTTAATGTATAAGCTTTTTGTATTTTTTTTTCTTCGTGTCCGGGAACAAATAAAACCGATCTATATTTCATACTTGCTTAACCTTTTATAATCTAGATCTATACCCAAACCAGGTCCTTTAGGTAAATTATATTTTCCATTCAAAGCTTTTTTAAAATTTGGATAAAACTCCTCGTCGATATCTAAATAAAATCTTTCGATATACGTTTCTTTTTTCATTAACGCCGCTAATTGTAAGGTCGCTAAAAATCCAGGTCCAAAATAAGCAGTATGAGGCATTACTGAAATATTTTTATCTTCTGCAATATTGATTATCTTGAACATTTCATAGATACCTCCAACCTTAATTACAGACGGCTGAACAAATGAAACAGCTTTGTGATCTATCATCGATTTAAATTCATATTCAGTACAAGCGTTTTCTCCACACGCCAAAGGTATTCCAAGTTCTTTATTTAATTTTGCTAGAGTTTGATAATCTTCTGGCGGATAAATTGGTTCTTCAAGCCAAGTTAAATTCATGCTTTTAAGAAAATCTTTTTTTGCTAAGGTTTGTTCGTAAGTCCAAGGACAATTTGTATCTAACATCATTGGAAGATCTCCAGTTCCTTTTCTGCCAGCTTCGATACAATTATTTTCTATTTCGTGCAATTTAATAGCTCTATAACCATCATCTAAAGATTGTTTGCATTTTTGCTCTATAATTTTTGGGTCTCCGTATCTAAAAAGACTTGAATAAGCTTTAAAGATATCATTATTTTTTTTTCCTAATAACTCATGAACAGGTTTATTTTTTTCTTTACCAAACGCATCCCATAAAGCTATTTCAACACCTGATATCGCGAACATTGTTATTCCATATCGACCAAAAAGGTGTAAAGATTTTTGTAGATTTAATAAAAGTTCTGGAATGTTGCTCATATCTTTGCCGATTATCATTGGAGCAACCATTTCCTCTATTGCAACTCTGACAGCTTTCCAGCTAGAAAAACCAAAAGCTTCACCCCACCCTACTATTCCTTTGTCAGTTTCTAATCTTATTAAATTAAATTCTAAACTTTTCCATTCCTTTCCATGAAAAATAACTTTCTTTCCACCATGGCTAAATGGCATACTCAAAGTGATTGCTTTGATTGATTTTACTTTCATTAACGGAATTTTTTAAAATTTGGTTTTCTTTTCTCTAAAAAAGCTTTAGCGCCCTCAGACTGTTCCCCAGTTTTGAAAAAATCAGGAGCAACTTCATCAACCATACTTTTTTGGGTTATTTTTAAAATTTCATCAAATTGTTTTCTAAAACTAGCTTTTAAAATTTTCAAACATGTTGGGGCAGCTTTTAATATTTCATCCCCATATTTTTTTACTTCCTCATCTAATTTTTCTTTTTTTACAACAGAGTTGACTAATCCCCAATTCATCATCTCTTTTGCAGAATACCTTTTGCACGTCATCCACATTTCTCTTGCTCTTTTATGTCCAAGAATATTTGCAGAATGAGCGACGATTGCTCCACCAGCTGGTGAACCAACTCTTGGGCCGTTTTGTCCAAAAATAGAATTCTCACTTGCAATTGTTAAGTCACAGAAATACGCCATATGGTTTCCTCCCCCGATTGCATATCCATCTACTTTTGCAATAATTGGTTTACTACATTTTGTTAAATGGATATGAAATTCATATTCATGGTCTTGAAATTCTTTTGAACTTTCCCAGTTCATATCTCCACCTGCACAAAAAGCTCTATCCCCAGCACCAGATAAAACAATTACGCCAACATTTTTATCTTTTTCAGCACTATCTAAAGCAGTTTTCAATTCTTGAAGAGTAACGGGTGTGAACGCGTTTAATACTTTTGGTCTATTTATAGTGACATGAGCATAATCACTTTTAACTTCATATATTATATCTTTAAATTGCATGTTGTTTTATTTCCTCTACTGACTCTGGATTTAATAAAGTTGAAATATCGCCAGGGTCCTCATTTGTTAAACACGATTTTATTACTCTCCTCATTATTTTCATATTTCTTGTTTTAGGTAAATCCTTAACAAATATTACTTTATCAGGCTTAAATGATTTTCCTAAATCTTTTATAATTAAATCAATAAACAAGTTTTCTTTAAGGTTTTTTTCACTTTCTAGAGGAACTATAGATAAAATTATCTTAGATCCTTTTCCCTCATCTGGAATCCCAACAGCCGCAACCTCTTTAACTTTACCACTTTTCACAATTACACTTTCTAATTCTGATGGACCAATTCTTTTACCTGAAACTTTAATTGTATCATCTGACCTACCGTGAAGATACCAGTGACCGTCTTTATCCTTGCTAGCTAAATCGCCATGAACCCATAAATCATTTTTTATAACCTTCCAATAATTCTGTATGTATCTTTCATCATCATTCCATAAACTTTTAGTCAATCCTATTGATGATTTTCTCATTACCAATTCTCCCATTTGATCAGCAGATACTTTCTCACCTTTTGAGTCTACAATATCTGCGCTCATTCCAGGAATGGGTGCATTAAAAGAACCAACCTTAAAAGGTCTATGCAAGCAACAATGTAGTATAGATCCAGATACTTCAGTTCCACCAGCTGAATTCATTATAGGAACTTTTGATTTACCAATAAATTCAAATAACCACTTCCAAGGCTTTTCTGTCCACGGTTCACCACCTGTGCAAATAATTCTTAATGAACTTAAATCTAAATTTTCAAAAAGTTTTTTATCTTTTGTCATTTGGTTTCTTATTAGTGCGGGGGACAGTTCAGTCCAAGTTACTTTATACTTTTCAATTAATTTCCAAAATCTTAATTCATCTGGAAAGTCTGGAACACCTTCTGCAATTATCATTTTAGCACCGTGTGATGATGCAATAGTTGCTGATTTTGAACCAACCATCCAACCCATGTCTGCCATACATAAATGAACGTCGGTTTGTTTGAAATCAGCCAATATTCCTTCATCAAATGCCATTTTAGTTACAAGTCCTATGTGGGTATAAACACATCCTTTTGGTTTTCCTGTTGTACCTGAGGTAAAATGAATAATAGCTGGATCCTCAGCGTTCATCTCTTCAGTTTTTAATTTGTCTGATACATTGTCAAAGTTTTCCCAATTAAATATTTTTTTACCTTTATCATTCCCTAGAAGAAATATTTTTTCTAATGACTTTACTTGATCAAGATCTCCTTTGATTTGATCAAACATTCTAATTTCCTTAGCTTTTCTAAAAGTTTTTTCTACGGTGAAAATACCTTTAGCTTTAGCAATATTTAATCTTTCAATTACAGCTTTTGAGCCATAGCCAGAGAAAAGAGGTAAAACGATACAGCCTATTTTTAAAATAGAAAAATAAGCAATATAGGTTTCGATAAATTGGGGCATATAAAGTGCGATTACATCGCCTTTTTTAAAACCATTATTTTTTAACGTGTTTCCTACTTTCGAAATTCTTTTATTAAATTCTTCATAGGTAATTGAAGTCTCTGTTCCATCCTCTCGTTCTGAAAAAATAAAAGTCTCCTTAAAAAAATCTTTGTCTTTATGACGATCAATGCAATTAAGAACTATATTGGTCTTTCCATCTACGCACCATCTTGTCCAAGGAATACCTTTACTTTCATCTATAATTTTTGAATAGGGTTTAAAAAACTTTAAATCAGAAAATTTGATAACACTATCCCAAAGCCAACCAGGGTCTGTCAGACTTTTTTTCTCAAGCTCATTATAATCTTTAATTTTAGAAAAGTTTAAAAACTTGGTCAGTTTCGAATTTTCAACTAGATCTTTTGATGGTTTCCAGATTATTTCTTTAGACACGGGTCTAGATATACATTCCCTCTTTGATTTTAATAATATTATACATGAGATCGTTTAGAGGAGTTTTGATCCCATGTTTTTTTCCAATTTTTGAAACAGCACCACTTATAAAATCTATTTCAGTTTTTCTATTCTTCAATACATCAAATGCCATTGAGGATTTATTAGTTTGTCTGGAGTCTACTATTCTATTAAACATTTCTAGACAATCTTTCTCGCTGACATCTACCCCATCTGCTTTAGCAACTTCTCTTGTCTCTAAGATTATTTCTTTGCCTAGATTTCGTGACATATTTTGATTTTTGTTAGATATATAAAGATCAGTGTGGTGAAGATCAAATATTGCAGAAAGTGGTCCTATCGCTGTAAGTGCAAATAATTTCATCCATTTTCTTCTTTTAATATCTTCTTCCGCAATAGTTTCTAAACCGTGTGATGTAAATGTTTCTGCAAGATCTTTTACCCTTTGGCTGTGCCCACCATCATACTCTCCAATCCAAGATGGTAAACTTGCATGATTTTGAATAATGCCCGGGCCTTGAATACTTGATGCTTGAGTAGTTGATCCTCCCAAAACTTTATCTTTTCCAGCTATATTTTGCATTATTTCTTCATGTCCTATTCCATTTTGAAAAGACATGAGCATAGTTTTATCACCTATTATATTTTTTGAATTTGTAAGAGCCTTCTCTAACGCGGTTGCTTTACACATTATAATTATGGCATCAACTGGTTGTAAGGTTTTGGGATCAGTTGTTGCTTTGATTTTTACAATTCTATCGCCACCATGACCCATCATTTTGAGACCTTTATTATTTATCTCATCAACATGGTCTTTCCACACATCAATTAAAACTACACTTAATCCTTTTTCTGCAAGCAAACCTCCGAAGAGACAGCCCATAGCGCCTGCGCCTAGTACAGCGACTTTGAGATTTTTATTAACCATTTATGCTTTCATTTTAACTTGCACGCCAAAGAAACCAGTTGGTTTTATAAGTAAGACTACTATCATCAATAAAAATGCGTAAGCATCTTTATGACTTCCAGAAATAAAAAAAGCACATGATGTTTCAAAAAGACCTACGGTGAAACCGCCAACGATTGCGCCTGGCAAACTTCCGAACCCTCCAACAACTGCAGATGCAAAAGCTTTTAATAAAATTATATAACCCATATAAACTACTACTTGATATGTAGGTCCAACTAAAGTTCCTGCTAATCCTGCAAGAGCACAAGCTATTCCAAATATAATAGATATATAAAGTGGAACGTTAATTCCAACTAAGTTGGAGATTACCTTTGAGTGCGCTACGGCTCGAACACCTAAGCCCATTTTAGTTTTATTTAAAAAGAAATATAAAGCTCCTGCCACAGTAAATCCTGTAACCAACATCCATAAATATGTCATTGGCAACGTCACGCCACCTATATTAATTGGTAATCCTAAATCTGCATGAAAAGGATGTGCTGTTGGATTCCAAATTATGTAAGCTAAGTTTAATAAGACAACTGATAAGCCAAAACCACAAATAATAATTCCCATTCCGGCAACGGTATAACCACCACCTTTTTTTGTTAATGGTCTTAAAAAAACTCTCTCTATTAAAACACCAAAAAGACCCATGATAACAAATGCAAAAAATAATCCAATTACATAACCTACCCATCCGTAAGCATCAGGAAAAATTGCGTAAATTAATTCTCCATCGATTAGAAAATTATAAACTGTTAAACCAGTAAATGCTCCGAGCATGAAAAATTCTCCGTGTGAAAAATTAACTACATCTAGTCCTGTATAAATTAGAGAAATTCCTACAGCTACTAGTCCGTAAATTATTCCCACAGTAATACCGATAATTAATACACCTTTAAGAGACTCTAGGTTCATATCTGGGCTCATACTGATGTATCCTAGAAAAATTAATGTAAAAACTAACATCAAAGTATTTTCAAGTTTTCTTGTAAGTTTAAAACCTTTAAACATTTGCTGTTGTACCTCCCCCACCTAAATATGAATCTTTCACAGACTCGTCGTACATCAATTTTTTAGACTCTCCCTCAACATTAATTACTCCGTCCTTTATTACATAACCGTAATCTGCAAGCAAAAGAGCCATTCTAACATTTTGTTCTACTACCAAAACTGTTAGGCCATCTTTTCTAATTTTATTAATATTTTTAAAAATATCTAAAACAATTTGCGGTGCTAGCGCTGCACTTGGTTCATCTAGCATGATCATCTTAGGATTTGACATTAAACCTCTCCCAATACAAAGCATTTGTAATTCACCGCCTGATAAAGTTGCAGCCAACTGGCTTTTTCTTTCATTTAATCTTGGAAAATAATTAAAAACTTTTTCTATATTATCATTTAATGTTTGCTTTGATTTAAGTGTAAAACCTCCTAATCTTAAATTTTCTAAAACTGTCATAGCAGGAAAAACGTCTTTTCCTTGAGTGACTTGAACCAAACCTTTTTCTACAATGTTGTGTGGCGGTAAATTTTGAATGTCTTCTCCATTAAAATTTATACTTCCTTTCCAAGTTCTAATTATTCCTGAGCAAGCTTTTAATATCGTGGACTTACCTGTCCCATTTCCGCCAAGCAATGCAACTATAGATTGATTATCTACTTTCATATTAGCTCCGTTCAATATTTGCACTGAGCCGTAGCCTGAAACTAAATTTTTTATTTTGAGCATAGCTGTTGACTTAAAATTGTTTATTTAATCTAATACATTTAATTAAATTAATGCTTTGGCGTCAATTAAAAACGCCGAAGATATATAAATTAAAAAAGGGGGAAACATGAAAAAAATAAATATAATTTTTTCAAGTTTATTACTCGCTGTTAGTTTATTGGTCACTTCAGTAGCACAAGCTAAGGACATCAAAATTGGTGTTTCATTTAGAATGCTTTCTGACGTTGGCTATAAACATGGTGAGTTAATTCAAGATACTGTTGCGGAGTGGAATTCTTCTGGCGGTATTAACGGAAAAAAAGTTGATTTGATACTTTACAATGATGAATGTAAATCTGAGAAAGGTGTTGCAAATGCTACGAAGCTTGCATACCAAGATAACGTTCACGTTATAATCGGATCTAGCTGTAGTTCAGTTACTTTACCAATGGTACCAGTAATTACTAAAGCTAAAGTTCCACAAATCATTCCGCATTCAACAAGTTCAAAAATCACATTAACAGGAAGTGAATGGATATTCAGAGTTCCTGTTTCATCTAGATTTTACAAAATAGTACAAGCTAAGTTCACAGCAGAAAATGCTGGTACGAAGATAGCTCATATCTATGTACCTGACCAAGCTAGTATGGACTTTTCTAAATCTATGATTGCTTACGTGAAAGATGAATACGGTGTTGATCCTGTTTATGAAGCGCAAGCTGGAGAAAAAGAAACTGACTTTAGATCTTACTTATTAAAAGCTAAAGCAACAAATCCAGACGCACTTGTATGTTCAGGTTTAGTAGATGAAACAGTTCGTTGCTTAGTTCAATCTTACGAAGTAGGAATACCTAAGAGCGTAGCTAGAGTTGCAAACTCTGTAGCATCAAAAGTAGAAGTACCAACTAACGCTGGTAAAGCAGCTGTTGGTGTATCTTATGCTGCTGCTTTCGCTGCTTCTGACACAAGACCAATCGCTAAAAAATTTGTTAAACATATTAAAAGTACATATGGCGTAGTACCTGGCCATGACTTCTCTCAAATGGAGGACTTATTAACTATGTTAAAACCTGCTTTAGAAAAAGCAGAAAAAGGATTTAGCGGTGATCTTGCATCTGATAGAAAAGCTGTAAGAGACTCTATTGCTGGTATAACTAACTTTACTGGTTTAGCTTCAGGACCAATCAGCTTCTGTGCTGCTGGTTCGCCTGAGTGTAGAGATGGTAACAGAACACCTGTTATGATCGAGTACACAAAAGGTGGTAAAAACTGGAAGACTAAAGTAGCTGGTACAGTTACGTTTAACGCTAGTGCTGGTCTTTAATAACTAAAATTTATGAGCGGTAGTTTAATTACTACCGCTCATTTTTTAATCTTAAGGCAATAAAATAATGGATAAATTTAAAGAAATTATAAGACAATATCCTTTCCTAGGTTTTGTTATTGCTTTTATAATTTTAATGTTAGTACCATCTGTTTTTTTTACAGATTTATATCAATCACATTTAGCAAGTTTAATTTGTATCAACATCATTGTTGCTGCAGGACTAAATATTGTTAAAGGGTTTTGCGGTCAGGTTACTGTAGGACATGTTGGGATATATGCAGTCGGTTCATACACCGCAGGATGTATGTTTTTATATTTAGGTTCTGGTTTGTGGTTAACTTTGCCTGCAGCAATATTAATAGCTGGTTTATTTGGTGTGGCTTTTGCAATTCCATCTTTTAGATTAGAAGGTCCATATTTAGCCTTAGCTACCCTTGGTGGTGGAGAAGCAATACGATTGTTTATTGAAAACGGAGATTTTTTTATGTCAACTTATGGAATTTCCAATATACCTCAGCCAATAATTTTTGGAGTACCTTTTGATACTCCTGATAAATATTACTACATCGCAATGCCTATAATGCTGATAGCAATATATTTTTCATTTAGTGTTTTAAGATCGTCAGTTGGAAGAGCTTTTATGGCTGTTAGAGAAGATCCAATTTCTGCAGCAGCATCAGGAATAAATGTAAAAAAACATAAAATGTTAGCTTTTGTTTTAAGCGCAATGTTTGCAGGAGGTGCGGGTGCAGTATACGCTCATTTACCTCCAGGATATATTCATCCAAACAATTATACTGTAATTGAAATGGTAACTTTCTTAGCCATGGTTGTTTTTGGTGGTTTGGGTCATATTTGGGGAGGAATAATTGGAGCGATTATTATTACGATTGTTTATGATTTAACAAGGCCACTTTATGAGTATCAATTATTTATTTTTGGATTAACAATTGTATTAACAATTCTATTTATGCCCAAAGGTATTGGTGGATTTATTGACAAATACTTTATTGATAGAAGATTTAAAACCAAAACAGGAGCAGCGAGTAAATAATGCTATTAAAAACAAATAAATTAATGAAAGCATTTGGTGGATTAAAAGCTATAAATAAAGTTGATTTTGAATTGCCAGCAAACGAAATTAGAGGAATTATCGGACCAAATGGTTCAGGAAAAAGTACTTTTTTTAATTTAGTATCTGGTGTTTATGAACCAGATCCAGGTAGCTACATTGAGTTTGATGGTAACGATATTACTAATGAGCCTCCACACAAAGTTGGAGAGCTTGGATTAGCTAGAACATTTCAATTACTGAGGTTGTATCAAGATATGTCAGTAATAAATAACGTAATGTCAGGCTATCATACTTTAGTGCCATATAGTTTTATTGATGCTGTTACTGGTAGAAAAAAGATATGGGATCAAGAGAAAACCATTAAAGAGGAAATGATGGAGCTTCTTTCTTTTGTTGGTTTGGCTGACTACGCAGAGTTAAATGCAAGTGAACTATCAGGAGGTCAAAGAAGACTTCTTGTTTTAGCTAGAGCTATTGCAGGAAAACCAAAGCTATTAATGTTAGATGAACCTGCTGCAGGTCTATCACCAGTGAACGTTGATAATTTGATGAAGATATTAATGCGGTTAAAAGAAAAATACGGCTTAACACTAATTATAATTGAGCACATATTAAAAGTGGTTATGGATACCTGTAGTAAAGTTACAGTTCTTGATCATGGTGAAAAGATAGCAGAGGGTACCCCTACCCAGATCAAGGATGATAATGCTGTAATTGAGGCTTATTTAGGTAAAAAAATGGATGACGAAGAAATGAGAAAGGCACTTGCGGTTTAATACAAAGGGTATATGATTTTAGTTAATAAACTAAGATTCTAAGACTGTGAAAAACAAAATAAATAAAGAGCTAAAAGCCAAAGGTTTCATAAGAATAAGAAACGTCCTTAATTTTCAAAAAGATATCAAGCCAGTACTCAATGATTTAGAAGCAAAAGCTGATAAACTAATAGAAAAATACTTTACAACAAAGGAAGCGAAAAGATTATTTAAATTAAAGTTTCAGGATAAATACTTTGCATTAACTAAAAAATCTGGGTTAACTTTTGAAAAGATTTTTAATAATAGACCCCCACAAAACTTTAAAAAACATGAAAATGTTGAATATTTTAATCCTGAATCAATATTCAATCTAATTAAATCGGATAAAATTTTAAATGTAGTTGAGAAAATTATTGGTAAAGAAATTTTTTCAAACCCAATACAAACTTTTAGGGTGAAAAAACCAAATATAAATT
>Ga0209036_1001357_pt1 | contig 10416 bp, 10 predicted proteins | sample MarorgKNORR_S2LV_3_FD_188222 | JGI IMG/M metagenome (GOLD analysis project Ga0209036, IMG submission 188222) | Marine microbial communities from the Southern Atlantic Ocean, analyzing organic carbon cycling - DCM_A/KNORR_S2/LV (SPAdes) (version 2) | ecosystem: Environmental > Aquatic > Marine >... | reverse complement strand
ATGGCATGTTTATTTTGGATAGTGATGTCTGTAAGAGGGGTATGGTCAAATAAAAATTATAATACAACCCTAACGGACAATAATTGAATCCTCATTCCATGGTGTTAATTGTTTTGTATCGTCATTTTGGAAAGCTTCGGGTAGCTCTTCAACCATATGATAAGTTGCAGCTAATCTTCCCATACCTACGAACCAAGCAACAGTTATGGACAATTCAACTATCTCTTCTTCAGAAAAATACTTTCGTAAATTGTCATAAACAGAATCATTAATTGCTAAATGATTAGTTGCAAAAAGTTCTCCATATTCTATTGCCGCTTTCTCAGCATCACTTAAATCCTCAGCTTCTTGAGGTTTATCTAATGAACACACCAGGTCTTCGTCAATACCTGCCTCTACTCCATCCTGATATCTTATTGCCATACAGCTTCTACATTGATTATGAAAAGCAACTCTTAATCTTACTAGCTCAACTAATCGATCAGGAAGAGATCTGTGTGTCTTAAGAGCTCCTCCGAGAGCAACAATTCCCTTAGAAATTTCTGGAGTATGAGCCCACATTCTCATTATACCTTGCTCCAAAGCCGTACCGCTATCTGCTGCAGTCATTTCCCTTAGGTCTTTATCCCATTCATCTAATTTAAGCTTTTTAATGCGTGCCATACTAAACTCCATTTTTTAAGTTATAAATTCTTACCTTATCATGAGTATCGTATCTTATCAGATAGCTTAGTGCCAAGTATAATTAAAGGTATTCCAATAGCCATAATAGCAATTACTATCCAACCAACTTGGGGAAAGCTTGAATTATCAAGTATATATCCCATTACAATTGGAGATAATGCCCCTGCCATTGTTACAAAAGCAGGATGAGCAGCAGCTAGCCTACCAGATTGATCTAAATATGACATAGCCCCAAGAAAAATAGGTGTCCACATAATCGGCATTAATCCAAATATAGGAAAAGCAATAAAGAAGATTATTGGTTTCCATGAGTTTGCAGTGAAATAAACACTCATTAATAAAATAAATAAAAGTATTATGCTTGGTTTTAAACTCCCAAACTTATTACCAATTATACCAGCCATTAAAGGGCCAATAATTATTAAAACACCAGATATAATACCTAAATTTCCAAAAGAATTAGTGTTTATTTTTACACTTAAAGCTATTCTTTCACCAAAAATACCTAAACCAGAATGAGCAAAGAATATCAAGAAAACACCAATTAAAGCTAACCAGCCTATTTTGCCTGAATATGATGTCTTATTTATTTCTTCTTGATTTATGGATGAGGTAGTAAGTTTAAAAATTGGAATAAAAACAAATGCTAATAAAGATGAAAAAACTAAATAAACAAAATAACCACCTTCTAAATTGAAGTTTGTAATTGCTCTTGAAGATATAAAAAAGAGTATTGCTGTGGCTAGCCCGATTCCAGAATTTATATATGCAAAAACCATTTGTGCATTTTGATGTCGTGCTACTGTAGCCATTACCGTAGCAACAATTGCTCCTGTTCCAAGACCTGAAAGAGCTCTTACAAGATAAATAGGAAATATATTATTAAAATATACAATTGATATAATTGTAGAGATATTTCCAATTATTATAAAAATAAAACCAATAATAAAAATAGTTTTTAATTTTATAAAACCATGGTTAATGTAATCAGTATATCTAGCTATGAACATAGACATAATTGAAATAGCCAATGACTCAATTGAAATAACTAGTGCAGCATCCATATAACTTGAATTAAATTTATCAATAATTGCGCCTATATTTAAAGCCCCACATAAAGGAGCAGCAAAAGAAGCTAAAAGTATACCAACTAGGGCAAATTGATTCTTAACAGAAATAACTGGTTTTTGATCAAGAGTTTCAGACATATATTATTGATATTTCAAATATAATTAAATTACATTCTCTCAATAATTATAGCTGGCGCCATTCCGCCTGCAGCACACATTGTAACTAGGCCAAACTGCGCATCTCTTCTTTCAAGTTCATCAACAATTGTATTAACCAAAATTGAACCTGTAGCGCCAATAGGATGGCCAAGAGCCATTGCTCCACCATTAACATTAATCTTTTCTCTATCAACATCCAAATCTCTAATGAATTTTTCAGTAACAACAGAAAAAGCTTCATTCACTTCAAATAGGTCTATGTCTTCTAGAGTTAAGCCAGCCTTATCTAAAACCTTTTTAGCGGCAGGAACAGGTGCATTTAACATTAGAGTTGGTGAATCCCCCATATTAGCCATAGCTCTCACTTTTGCACGTGGTTTCATACCATTTGCTTTAGCATAATCAGGAGATGTTAAAAGAAGAGCAGCTGCTCCATCTACTACACCAGAACTATTACCTGCATGATGAACATGATTAATTTCTAAATCAGGATATTTTTGTAAAACAAGTTTTCTAAAAGTCGTACCATCTTCATCAAGAGGATAATCAGCAAGAGATTCGAAAGAAGCCTTCAACTCTGATAACCCTTCAAGAGTTGTATTTGGTCTTGGAAATTCTTCATGATCTAAAGCTAAAGATCCATCTTCTTTGTAAACAGGAACAAGAGATTTATCAAAATGCCCGCCTTCTAAGGCTTTCGCAGCATTTTCTTGACTAACTAATGCTAGCTTATCGACATCTTCACGACTTATATTTTCTAAAGTTGCTATAGCATCAGCACAAACTCCTTGATGAGGTTGAGGGTGAACGCTTCTCAATCTTTCATTTCCGCTATCCATAAAAGGTGATGAATTGCTTCCACCTTGACCATATGTTGACATCATTTCAGTGCCGCCAGCAATAACAAGATCTTCCATTCCAGACATAACGCTACTAGCAGCAATATTGACACTAGTAATTCCCGAACCACAAAACCTATCTAAAGTTACTGCGCTAGCTTTAATATCGTATCCTGCATCAAGAGCGGCCATTCTTCCTAAATCTCCACCTTGTTGACCTCTTTGAGAACTTGTTCCCCAAATGATATCATCAACTTCCGCAGTATTAAGATCATTTCTTTCAGCAAGAGCTTTTAAAACAGTAGCGCCGAGGTGTTGAGGATGAATTCCAGACAAAGCACCCTTTCCTGGTTTTCCTATGCCTCTTGGCGTTCTACACCCATCAATAATCCATGCTTCAGTCATGTTACTCCCCTTTTTTCTAGTATTTAAAAAAACATCATTACAATATAGAAAACAATTATTTAGTCTATAAATAATTAGTTTGCCATATTTTCTTCATATTGTAGGCTTTAAATAATAATTATAAGAAAGAAATTAATGGAATTTTACTTACCAATTGCCGAAATGTCTATCAATCCAATAGGCTTCCTTATTTTAGGAATAATTGTTGGTACATTGTCAGGAACATTTGGCGTTGGTGGTGGCTTCTTAATGACACCATTATTGATTTTCTTAGGCATACCTCCTGCAATTGCTGTGGCATCAGAAGCAAATCATATTGTTGGGTCATCATTATCTGGAACAATTGGACATCTTAGACGAAAAGCAGTTGATATTAGAATGGGTAATGTATTGCTTGCTGGAGGAATATTAGGATCATTTCTTGGAATTTATATTTTTAATTCTCTTAAACAGGTTGGACTTGTAGATTTACTTATTACTGCATCTTACTTTCTATTTTTAACGGCTATTGGACTTTTTATGCTTTATGAAAGTTTAGATAGTTTGGGTTACTTTGGGCATAAGAAAAGATCAAGATATTATCATCATTCATGGATAATGGGCCTACCTCTCAAAATAAGATTTAGAAGATCAGGTTTATATATATCGCTCATACCTCCATATATTATTGGTTTTATAGTAGGTATTTTCTCATCAATAATGGGTGTTGGTGGTGGCTTTATTATAATTCCAGCCATGATTTATATATTAAGAATGCCAACTAATGTTGTTGTCGGTACCTCACTCTATCAAATAATATTTATAACATCTTTTGTTACTATTTTGCATGCTTCAACCAATCAATCCGTTGATATAATTCTTGCATTAATCTTACTATTAGGTGGAGCTATTGGAGCACAAATCGGCGTTAGGTTAAGCGGTAAATTGAATGGTGCTTGGCTTAGAATAGCTCTTTCAATTCTGGTTTTAGCTGTTGGATTGATTATGGCCTCTGAACTAATTATCAAACCTGATAATGTAATTAAAATTATTTCTGGGAGTAATTTATAATGCTTAAAAAATTACTCATACCTATATTCAGTATTTTCATCTTAATGGGTCAGATGCCTCCAAATATCATTATTGATGAAAATGAGAAAGATATAAGAATTAAACCAAATATTGCTGGAACTGAAGTCGTTTTATATGGAGCCATGCCATCTGGGAAAAAAGATATTATTATTGAGGTTGTTGGTCCTGCAAGAAATATAAGTTTAGAAGAGAAAAGAAGGATTTATGGTTTTTGGCTTGGTTTGGGTAGAGCCGATTATTTCCAAGTACCAAGTTATTATAATATTATGAGCTCAAAAAAGCTAAGTGAAATTGCTGATCAAAGTGTTTTTGATAAGTTACGCTTAGGGGTTATTAATTTACCACTTGGTAATGCAAAAATTTCGAATAGCAAAACTTCCCAAAATATTTTTAATAAAAATTTAAAAAAATATATGTTGGATAAAGGTCAATTTAAAATTGGTGAAAATGAAATAAGTGTTAAATCAGGCCCAGGAAAAGTAGGCATTTTTTCTACAGAATTTTTGCTACCTTCAAATTCTTATCAAGGAAAATATTTTGTAAGATATTTCATTTTCCAAAATGGTGAATTTATATCTTATGCGGAAAATAAGATTGATTTAAAGCAAGCAGGATTTAGTAGGGCAATATGGCTTACAGCAACAAATTTTCCGTTGCTTTATGGAATTCTTGCGGTAATCTTATCAGGTTCAATAGGATGGTTAATTTCAACCATCTTTAGACGTCTTAAAATATCTTAGGAGAAACATATGTTCAAAGACACACTTTTAGAAGGAAAAAGAATTTTAGTAACTGGTGGTGGTTCTGGCTTAGGAAAAGAAATGGCAAGTGAATATGCTAAACTTGGAGCAGAAGTATACATTTGCGGAAGAAGAAAGTCCGTTCTTGATGACACAGTTAAAGAAATAACTGATGCAGGAGGAAAAGCTAAGGCACATGCTTGTGATATCAGGGTTTCAGAAGCTATAAATGATATGATTGATGAGATCTGGGCTGATGGTGGTGCACTTACTGGTTTAGTAAACAATGCTGCAGGAAATTTTATTTCCCCTACAAAAGATCTTACTCCTAAGGGATTTGAGGCAATTTCTAATATTGTTTTTAGAGGTTCTTTTTACATAACTCATGCTTGCGGTACGCGTTGGATTAAAGAAGATATTAAGGGTTCAGTTATATCAATTTTAACAACCTGGATCTGGAATGGCGGTCCTTTTACTGTTCCTTCAGCAATGTCAAAAGCTGGAGTAAATATTATGACAAAATCACTTGCAGCTGAATGGGGTAAATACGGAATAAGATTAAATGCAATAGCGCCTGGTCCATTTCCAACAAAGGGAGCTTGGGAGAGATTAAGTCCTGGTCAAGATGCAGATGATAGTGCAACTAGCTCAGGTAACCCAATGGGTAGAAACGGAGAAATGCAAGAATTAAGAAACTTAGCTACATTTTTAATGGCTGATGGTTGTGATTATTTAACTGGGCAAACTATTGCTATCGATGGCGCAATCCACCTTGCTTCAGGAGGAAATTTTTATCAAAGTTTAGATAGGCTCAGTGATGATGACTGGGATGGAATAAGAGATATGATTAGGTCTTCAAATGATGCGGATAAAGCTAAGAGATCTGTATAATCAAATAAGTAAAGAGTCATAAATAATATTGCCTATATCATTATTAGTGTCTGTTGAGTAAGCTGGTTGTAAATCAAAAGAGTAACCATAACCTCCTCCACTACTACCTGAATTAGTAGAGGTAAGTATTTCAACTCCATCGTTTTCCACAAGATTTATGGTTCCCGTCATAGAAGCATGAAACTGACAGTTATAATAAAGCGTGTCGGACCCATCCAGTGGAACTGTAAAAGTAATTTTACCGTTTGTAGTTCCATTATTCGTTATTCCTGATTCTAAAGCATTCGAAGATCCAGTAGATTGCGTCGTTTTTATCCAAAAGGGGTGACCTGGTGAGCTGACATCAAATTCATAGGTTTTACCCCGTACAAGAGTTATTGTTGGATCATTATAAGTTACATTATTAGATGATTTTATAGTGTAATCACTCGCACCATTGTTAGAAATATCTAGGGTAGCTTCAATTGATGGTGTGGTTACAGGGGTAAAGCCATCAACAAGAATATTTGCATTATTCGACATACCAGAATGAAATAAACAATAATAATATAATTCTGTATCTGTATTAGATGGCTCTAAAACAACAAATCCATTATCAAATGTTGTTTCATCATTGAAATTATCAGAGTATTTACTTTCAGTAGTTTTGTACCCATTAATATAAAAACTAATATTATCAATTGATTTTCCGTCAGAATGGATACCATTTTTTGTTGTTGAGAAAGATATTGGATGCTTGCTTGCTGTCACATCATTTTGATCAAAAATATATAGTTCTTCAGAAGATAAGTTCAGACTAGGCGCAAGCTCACCGTTAATATAATATTTATTACCATCATCTTCTTGATTTACTGTCACTTCGTAGAGTTGATTTAACTTATCTTGAAAAACAATCTTACTAACTGATTTTGTATTCGTTCCGGAACTAGGCAAGTCTAAATCAAAAAGCGAGACGAATTCTTCATAAGATTTTATACTGCCTATTTCATTACTTGTTTTGTTTCCTCCAACATCATAATTAAACTTATCAGCACCGTTTATTGTAAAAACAGTCATATTATCGCAAGTAATTTGAATTGCATTTTTTGCAACTACTACAGATTTTATTTTTGACCACTCGGGTAATTGTATTGTGTTTTTTCCGGTTGTGTCTGTTATTGAAACTTTTGCGTTACCTTCCTGAGAAACGAGTATGTATGTATCATCGCCATCTTGTCCTCTATATGTTGTCCCATCAACTGTAGGAACTATAACATCGTTATTTTCTGAAAAATTTAAAGCCATTTAACTAACAGATACAATTAGTATAATTAACGAGAGAACTAATTGGATTAAATTTATTGAAACACTTAAAGCATGAAGTGATGAAAAACTTTTTTTTGCCATTTCTTCACCTTCTAACATTAGATCTCTACTCTTATTTATTTTTGGCACTAATATAAATCTTGAAACACCAGATAAGACTGCAACAATCATTAAGGTTAGTGATTTTAATAATTCGCCTGATAAGTAAAAAGCTGCTGAGCCTAATAGACCGAGAATCAGTCCCCAAAAAAAATATTTTGGAAATAAAACTCTTAATAATTTACCAGCATTATCAGGTCCTAGTGTACTATGGACATTCCTCGCTATTGATAAGCTGAAGAATAACATAATAAAAAATATACCTGATGTTATTATGGTACCTAATGTGGACATGGCGTATATATGGTTATTTTAAATGCTAATTTCAATAACTTAATACACATGCGGTAATTCGCCCCACTTTGTTGTATATCTAGGTGAGAGATGATGTGTTCTTGACTGCCAATCACCGTCCTTCTTTAAACCTGCTGCGGCATAAAAAAGTGTCCCAGGTCCAAATTTTTTATTTATTCTATCCACCGCAATCATTCTAGAATCTGATCTTTGATAATTATATCTTTCAAATAAATTTCTTTGGTGAATATTATCCGGCACTAAATCAACCAGCATTACTCCTCCTTTATGATATAAATACCCTTCTTTATAGATCTGCGATAAATTTTTTTTAACTAGATTAAGAATATGTCCAGTATCACTACAAGGGTTATTAAAGCCTGACATAACACCGGCACTATATTGTTTATCTTTTTTAGAAAAGCTATTCGTCCTCAGAAAAGTATAAACCGTTTGAGTTCTGCTACTTTGTGAACGCATCTTCTCACATGCTCTGACTGTATAAAGTGATATAGCTTGTTCTAAATCGGTTAAATTATTAATAGGATTACCAAAGCTCCTAGAAACCATTATATTTTTTCGTGATTGTATTTGATCAATATCTAAACAAGATACACCTCGCAATTCATAAACAATTCTTTCCAAAACCACACCTAAGTATTTCCGAATCTTTTGAGGTGAGGCATTTCGTAATTGCAAAGCATTACCTATACCTATAAGTCTTAACTTAGCTCCCCATCTCTTTGATATACCCCAAATACTCTCCACCTGAATATTTTCAAGCGCCTCAATCTGAGCTGATGGGGAACTCAGATCATAAATATGTTCAATTTTTGATTTTTTAGCTAAAGAATTAGCTATCTTAGCCAATGTTTTTGTTGGCCCTAACCCGATTGAAACTGGGATGCCGGTCCATTGAAAAACACTATTTTTAATAGTTTTCAAATATTCATAATAATTTCTTCTATTAGAGTATTTGAATTTTACAAATGCTTCATCAATTGAATAGACCTCAACATCTGGACTAAATATTTTTAAGGAATCCATTACTCTTCCTGACATGTCACCATAAAGTTGATAATTCGAAGAATATATCTGAACACCCTTTTGCAATAATGTATGTTGATAATGATGGAATGGCGCGCCCATTGGAATTCCTAGATCTTTTACCTCATTTGATCTAGCAATTATGCATCCGTCATTATTTGATAACACAACAACTGGTTGATTTATTAAAAATGGATTAAAAACGCGCTCACATGAAACATAAAAATTATTACAGTCCACCAAAGCAAAAATATTTTTATCGTCAGACTTTGTGAATGACATTAGTCACAACACCCCAAATCTTCACATCATTATTCTCGTTTAGCTCTATCGAACGAAATTTTTTATTTTCTGGAACCAGAAAAGTTTTTGATCCCTTTTTTTGTAGACGTTTCACTGTTAGTTGTCCATCAACAGCTGCAATCACGACCTTTCCTTTCCGTGGTTCAAGACTACGATCAACAACAAGGATGTCTCCATCATGTATACCTGCTCCCAGCATAGAATCACCAGACGCCTTTACGAAAAATGTCGCTGTAGGATGTTTCACAAGGTGTGTGTTTAAGTCTAGCTTACCCTCCATATGATCATCAGCAGGCGAAGGAAACCCTGCTGGAACCTTACTGCTATATAACGGAAGAGATATATTACTGTTGTTGATAAAATTCATAACGCTGTCGATTTTACTAATAGGAATACGCATTGGTTTGGTTTTTTCTCCAAATTTACCTTGCCCCTTAGGCCTGCCTGCTCCAGCTCTTACTCCTCCTCTTGGCAATATCACTCCTCTCTTTTTAAAAATAATTAAATCTTTTTGAATAATGTACACTATTCAAATAATTATTCAATAAAAAAATTAGCTTAGGGTTTAATGCAAACCTTTCCTATAACCGTCCTGTTCCTTAATTCATTTAAGGCATCAATTGTACTCTCAAGAGAATATGTTTTGTGTATATGGGGATTTAATTTTCCTTCGGAAGCTAATTCATCGATTGCTTCTAAATTTTTCTTTCCCATTTCTGGGTCTCTTCTTCCATATTCACCACCCCTTACCCCAACGACAGAGAAACCCTTTATAAGAGGCATGTTCGCGCCAATGCTTGGAATTCGTCCAGAAGTAAATCCAATGACCAATAAACGACCATTCCAAGCAATACATCGAATAGACTCATCAAATACATCACCTCCGACAGGGTCATAAATAATATCAGCACCATTACCAGGAGTAAGTTCTTTGACTTTGTCTTTAAATCCACTATCCGGTAAGACATGGTGAGCTCCATAAGAAGATAAGAACTCGCGTTTACTAGAAGATGCAGATGTAGCAATAACTTTCGCTCCATAATGTATTCCAAGATCGACAGCTGCTAAGCCAACACCACCCGCAGCCCCATGCACTAAAAGACTTTCTCCATTTTCTATATTTCCTCTACAAACAAGAGCAACATAAGCAGTGAGGTAGGCAACAGTGAAAGATGCTGCTTGCTCCCAATTTAAGGCATTCGGTTTAAGCCTTAATAGATCCTCAGTCACAACAATTTCTTCAGCGAAGGAGCCTGTTTTTCCACCTACAATAACATTATCATCAATTGAAAATGATTTTACATCATCTCCAATCTCAATAACTATACCCGACGACTCCATACCAAGTGTGAATGGTGGTTCAGGTTTATATTGGTATAAACCTTCGGTCATTAGTAAATCAGGAAAATTAACAGCCGCAGCTATTATCTTGATACGAACTTCATTAGGTTTAAGTGATTTTCTTTTGAGTTCAACAACTTCAATAGAAGATAAATCATTTGTCAGAGA
>Ga0209036_1001353_pt1 | contig 10440 bp, 3 predicted proteins | sample MarorgKNORR_S2LV_3_FD_188222 | JGI IMG/M metagenome (GOLD analysis project Ga0209036, IMG submission 188222) | Marine microbial communities from the Southern Atlantic Ocean, analyzing organic carbon cycling - DCM_A/KNORR_S2/LV (SPAdes) (version 2) | ecosystem: Environmental > Aquatic > Marine >... | reverse complement strand
GGATTTCAATTGGATTATCAGGGGTGACTAGTACTGTTGCCATTCCGGGGTGAGTTGTATTGGTGATATCCCATGACCGACCGCCATACAACAAGGTTAACGGGTCTGCACGGCGTTGATTTTCCCTTGCTGTTTCTTGTAGACTAATGACTGGTTTGTAGACATGTAGGCCATCGTTTCCTACTGCATAGAATCCGCTGAAATCAATATATCCTCCTTGTAGACCTGTGACCACCCGGTTACTAACTAGGTCATGACTTCCATCTACATCTACAACATCAAGTCCTCTCGGACTCATAACTACGAGATGTTGACCATCACTATGCATTTGGTATGGAGGCCAAGATAGTAGAGAGCTGGTGCTGACTCCTGTCTCCATTTGCATCAAGCTACCATTCCAGTGAACCAGAGGAGCAACATCAGTTGCAACGTGTACTCCCCAGTCATCAGCGACAATCGCCCGAACATCGTTGCTCGGAATCATGTCGATGTTGTAGCTGCCGTTTGCCATATCGGTGTTCAAATCCCAAGCTGCTACTCCGGGTCTTGTTGGTCCTTGTCCATTGTGAGAAATGAATATCGCCGCGTCGTGGTAAAGAGTGGAGTTTGTTCCATCAGGATTCTGTACGACGCGTGAAATTGGTCCTGCTTCTGTAATCCCGCTAACGGTATTACCCATCAAGCCATCATTGAATCCTAAGGTATTGAGAACTGTGAGATTAGATTCATGCAGGACTGTAACACCTGCGGCACCACCGGCCAGAACCTTTCCGCCACCCTGAATCGTAGTATTGATTGAATGTAAGTGAGTGATTATTGGTGAAGGTAATCCATCCATAGTAGTAATCGGATTATCCCAATCATCACGAGTGGTGTTGTACATTCCAATTCCACCATGAGTTGCTATCATGATGTGGTCGCCATAAACCAAGAAATCACGTACGAGATTACTTGGTAGTCCAGCGATTAGACTTCCATAGCCCCATTGCCGGCTTGGTGTATCGAATGTTTGGAATCCGGCCGCTGAGCCCTCACTACCCATTAGTCCAACATACATTGTGTTGTTTTCGATTATCATTCCATCCATCTGTGCGTGAAGAGCCGGTGGAGTGGATAATATGCGGCGTTGCTTCAAGTCAATTGCCTTGAGACCACGGCCGGCTGTACTTACCCACAGAGTCTCTCCATCCAAGGTCATTTCATTGACAACGTCTTGTTGGAAATTGTAACCATATTCCCATCTTACAGAGCCGTTTGATAGGAGTTCTCCCTGAAGGATGGAGGAGCCGTGGTATGAGCCAGAGTCCAACGCGGAGGTAATCCAAACATGAGTATCGTTAGAGACGATTTCTAGAACACGGCCACTGGTTAGTCCGGCTAATTCGTCATAACCACTTGCAATCAATCCTGAACTATCCAATCTATCGACTCTGTTCAGACCCGTTGTTTGGCCTGACCTTCCTACCGCGTAAATCACTTGTCCCGTGGATGATGGTGCTCTATCTATCGAACAACCATCCATTCCAGGGTCTAAGACCTGCCCGTTTGCGGTTGCTGTTCCAGAAGTTATCAATCGAGAGATTCCGCCTTGGTTATCGTACTGATGTGCAGCAAAGAGGACGTTATTGTCATGTAACAATCCACCAGGGAAAATTCTGTCTTCACTGATTCCATCGGCAGAAGTGAGTGTTGGAAGATAAGTGTCGGTATTGTAGTTGTAGCGATCAAAACCAATTCCCTCTGTGTCGTATGCAATATAGAGGATATCATTAGCTTCGTCACAAGTCACAGCTCTTGGATCATTATTTGATAGTCCTGAGTTACCAGATGTCATCGCACTAATCCATTCGTTAGTTATTGAATCAGAATCGTGGTCTACAAGGTCGTACCGGGCGACACCACCTTGATTGCCCCACCAAAATCGGGCTCCGATAGCAACGTGGACAATGTCGTCGCAAACCTTGATGTCTGCTGCATATCCACCTGGGATATCTCCAGTCCCTAAATCCCATGAAGACCAATTGCCAGTGGTTCCATCCTTTCTCAATACCTGTGCATTTGAGTTCCATCCGCTCGATTCCATATTTCCAAGCCATAGGTCGTTACCGACGACCTCCATGGAGTAGAATTCCTCTTCCGTGCTCGATGGTAAGCCATCTCCTGGAGTCCATGAATCCAGCCAAGTCTCGTTTACAGGGTCCCATCGAAGGATACCGTTCATACTAGCAAAGAGGTATTCGCCTTCGAATTCTTCCATTCCACGAATAGGGCCATCCACATCCGTCCACTCGTCGAGTAAAGTCATGGTGTCTGCATTGAATCTCCTCAGAATGAAATTTCCATAGGCTACCCATAGTTCACACGAACTTGTATTGAGTGGAAAACATTCACCAAGGAATCTAGCATTTACTCGCAGCACATTACCAATGGTTGCTAAATCATCTTCCCATGATTCGTTTGTCATGTTCCAACGAACAATCGTTCCATCTCCATCATTCCAGGTCTGCGTTGGCCGAATACCTATCCATAATTGATCGTCAACTATTCCAATTCCATTGATTACTCCATTCCACCCAGTTCGATCGTCTACCTCTATGGTTGTCAGGCTAGTGTTCGTTGTCAGATTGATGCGATAGATGCTATCGGAGCCACCACCCCACCAACTGGTTGAACGCTGGGTTGAGTAATGCAAAATATCGCCATAGATCTCTATGTCAGCAGGGATTGAATTAGATAAAGTAGGACCATTTGAATTAGAACCTCTATCCCAAGAAATGAGTACCACGTCATTGATGACATCAATTAGTGTGAGTCCGAAGTCACCCCCGGCCCAAATCGTACCATAAGTCAGACCAGGCACTAGAGCGGTTACATCATCATCATCGATGTATCCTTGATCGCCATCCCAAGTGGTCAGCCATTCATTGTTGATTAAGTCGTAACGAGCTATACCGGTGTTTTCGAAACCAAGGTAGAGAATGTCGTCAACTTTGACGGTTCGAGCGCGCTGAGTATCGTCACCCGCTGTCCAAGTCTCAATGACGGAGAAGTTGTCCATATTCACGATGCCAGCGCCTTGGTTCCCTCCAGTATATGCCCTATCTGGAGCCAGCATCTCTATTGTGTACACAAAGCGACTTTCAAGACCGTCACCAGAACTTACACAATCTTGGAATTGGTATTGCCAGTTCCATTTACAGGCTCCTCTGTTTGTGCCAGCGTATAGTCCATCTCCATCGCTAGTTACGTCGTAGAATACACTGGGTCTATTCCACCATGAACCACTGGTCGTCAATGTTGTCCAAGTGCTACCATCATACCGAGAGAATGAGCCTTCTGTACCGACTAATAGGCCTCCGAAATCATCCATTTCTAGAGATAAGACATCATCATCAGGAAGCGTATTTGTGTCCTGATTCCAGAGGTCGGAAATATCACCAGTTAACCTGTCTACAACAAGAATTCCAAACTCGTACAGTCCAATGTATACTATATCGCCATCAACTGCAACTGGGGTTGCATCCAAATCGTCGGCGCCAAGAGATTGCCAGGATCCGATGATTGTTGAAGTGGATAATTCTACTCGCATTACTCCCTTGTCTGGGGTGGCCATGTATGCTATTCCGAACCTAGTCGTGACTGAATTAACAAAGTCGGAATCTAGTCCATCTGAAGTAGTAATTGTATCTACTAATGTCATCTGATTAGTATCGATTATGGATATTCCAGACTCGCTATGTCCAACTACCAAGTAGCCATTTGTATCGTCAAAGGCTAGGGAACTAACTTCGTTTGAGCTTAATCCAGATACAGTTCCGATGTAACTTCCATCGGTATTTTCTAACCTCAAAACTCCAGCATTGCTTGTTCCAATCCAAACCTTGCCGTTATCATCTTGTTGAATTGCAACAATTTGGCCGGGGTTGCTGACATAATCACGAATATCGATTGGTATATTCCAGGCACGATCTGCCTCATCATATCGATCGATTATTCTGCCGCTTGCAACCCAAATCTCCCCACTCTCGCCATCATTGATACGAGAGACTACATTCATTCCATCGATTGAGGGGCCACTAACTAGAGTCAGAGTACCAGCGGGATTCTCTGCAATTTGCATTCCAAGAGTTCCGGAACCATCACTGAATAGGGCGGTAGAGGTAATCGGTCCTCGGAAGGGGTGGGCCGGCCATGCTATGGCCATTGCACCATTTCCATACAAACCAAGTTGCGATAGTTGATTCTGAGATTGGAAGATTAGCGTGTTAGTGTCGTAAGCATGAACTGTGGTACCAGCAAGAATATGCAGCCAACCTGGTGTAAGAGATAAACCGTGAATTTGATTGGAGGCCAACCAGTTATTTGTCGACCAAGTGGCGATCCAGGATTGTGTAGTTAAGTCCCTACGATTGATGCCTGAATCAGAGGTTGCGATTAGGAGACAGTCACCGGCAACCTCGAGGTCGGTAATTTGGTTCGAGGAAAGAAAATTCTGGGTGTTCCAATCTGTTTGGGAATCAACAGATACAGAAACACTGCCGGAGGAAGATGAAGTGATGTAATTGAGAATGTGAACTCCAGCATTTGTTGTTGCCAAGTAAACACTATCGCCGATTATCATAATGTCAGAGGGCGTCTCAATGTTTTGAGTCGGACAGTAATCGTACTCATTCCAAACTACTTCGCCCACAGGCTTGAAGTGAATTGTACAATTTTCAGCCGCCCATATTGTTCCATAATCATCGACTGCTAATGCATAGATTCCAGCGTTTTGAGAACCTGTAGGGCCCTTTTGATTTGGCATTTCAGAGGAATCGTACAAACTGCGTGAAAGTACTGAGCCTTCTTCTGTTCCAATCAGTAAAGTTCCGGCGTCACTGTCTATAGCTAACGACCTGCCTATGATTCCTGTTTCAATATCTACTATTGGCTTTTGAGAACGAGCATCCAGATGGAGTAGGTCATCATCGAGTAAAATGTACAACCGACCATCGTGGGGATTAACGGCTGATGCATGAATGTCTATGTTCACTGAAGAGTAGGACACCATTGGGTCGGCCGGCCTTAACGCCTCAATTACCATGTCAGTGAGCGTTACTCCGGCCGGTAATTCCCACGAGGCATCAGAAATTGAGTTGGGTTTGAGATGGGTGCTTAGAGTACCATCGAGAACGCTAGGGGGGTTATTTTCCATCTCATTCTGCTGACCTAAGTCGCCATAACCTCTCCAATCTAGAATAGGAGTTTGAGTATCCATGAGAGTAATTTGCGGCTCATTTGCATAATATCCAGCTGAGCCGTTTACTGCAATTTCGAAGGTTAGATTCGAAATTTGAGCGCCCGGAGCAAATGGCAAGAATAAGTCACTGTAGGCATAGCTTCCATTATCTGGATCGGCACCAGTGGCGACCAAATCAATCCATCCGGTATCATTGCTTCCTGAGGCGCCCCATGCAGCCTGCGAAACCTCACGGGTTCCTTGCTCAGAATCTAACTCATTTACGCCGGAATATGCAGACCAGGGCAACAAAACCATCAACGTTGCAAGAAGCAAAGCAGACCTGCGCTTGCTCAGCAATTGACGTGGATTAGACATGGCTACGAACCATCGGCCTACTTGTTCCCATTAAGAAAGGGTGGGTTAGTTGATTTATACATGAGTCTCCCTCTTAGGAGGGAGTGTAGTATCTAGAAAGCGCATTTCAATGGGCTGATAAAACACTCGAATTGTGTAGGATAGCATCAAAGAGGGGTGTATGGCCCGAAGATTCTCGAGGGTCTGGTATGGACGAGGAGCGATTGCGTCAGGAGGCGTTAGAATATCACGCTGCTGAACCAGCCGGAAAAATCCGAGTGGAGCCAACAAAACCACACGGAACTGCTCGTGAACTCTCGCTAGCATATTCTCCGGGTGTTGCATATCCTTGCGAGGAGATTGCTGAGAACCCAGATGATGCTTACAAGTACACCTCGAAGGGAAACTTGGTAGCAGTTGTTAGTAACGGTACAGCAGTACTTGGGCTGGGTGATATTGGTGCGCTTGCCGGAAAACCGGTAATGGAAGGTAAAGGACTCTTGTTCAAGGCATTCGCAGACATCGACGTTTTTGACATCGAGGTAGACAGAACTGATGTCGACGAATTTGTCGAAGCGGTGAAAGCGATTGCCCCTACTTTCGGAGGAATCAATCTCGAGGATATCAAGGCCCCAGAATGCTTCGAAATCGAGCGAAGGCTCGTGGACGAATTAGATATTCCAGTAATGCACGACGATCAACATGGTACTGCAATTATCTCCGGTGCTGCTCTAATCAATGGGTTGGAAGTCGTCGAAAAAAATGTCTCAGAAGTTAAGGTAGTGATTTCAGGTGCTGGTGCTAGTGCGATATCTTGTGCTCAGCACTACCTTCGTCTAGGAGTTAATGCGGATAATCTGTTGATGTGTGATAGCAAGGGAATCCTTACCAAATCACGTGGTGATGCTGGTGAGTTAAATGAATACAAACTCGTCTTTGCTAGAGATGTCGATGATGGAGGATTGGCAGAGGCAATGATTGACGCTGATGTATTCCTCGGTCTTTCGAAAGGTGGGCTGGTCTCCGGGGAAATGGTCGAATCTATGGCCGAACGCCCATTGATATTCGCTCTTGCAAACCCTGACCCAGAAATCTTACCAAACGATGTACAAGCTGTTCGAGATGATGCAATAATTGCTACCGGTCGTTCAGATTTCCCAAATCAAATAAACAACGTACTCGGATTCCCATACATCTTCCGTGGCGCATTAGATGTGCGTGCTACAGAAATCACGGAAGGAATGAAAATGGCCGCAACCAAGGCTCTGGCGGCTTTGGCGAAGGAGCCTGTTCCGGACGAAGTCGCCGCTGCATATGCGGGAGAACAAATGCAGTTTGGGCCTGAATATCTGATTCCTAAGCCATTCGATGCTCGTGTATTAATTTGGGAAGCCAGCGCAGTAGCTCAGGCGGCTGTGGATGAGGGAATGGCCCGAATTAGCGCTGAGGATTTCGATGTCAGTAAGTACCGAGAGGATCTTGAGGCAAGATTGGGATTAACTCGTTCTATTATGAGGCACGTGATCAATCAAGCAAGAAAAGATCGCAAGAAAATTGTCTTTTCAGAGGGTGATGAACCAACGATTATCAAGGCTGCATCACAATGTCTTGTGGAAGGGATATGTGATCCAATTCTTTTGGGGCATCCCGAGCGAATCGAAGCCGTAAAGGAAGAACTTGGACTTACTTTTGATTGCGAAGTTATCGATGTCAGATATGATCCTCGCAGGCGCGGAGATTATGCTGATGAATTACACAAACTTCGTGGTCGCAAGGGATTAACTCGAAGAGACGCCATCAACCAATTGAAGTCACCAAATTACTTTGGTCCAATGATGGTGCACTGCGGAGATGCTGACGGTTATCTTGGAGGCATTGCTCACAATTACCCAGATATCGTCAAGCCATGCCTGCAAACAATTGGCCCTGACCCTTCATCTCACCGAATTGTGGGTCTATACATGATGACAGTGAATGGTCAGTTGATGTTTATTGCTGATGCTACAATCAATATTTATCCCGATGCTAGAACCCTTGCAGAAATCGCTATTCAAACTGCCAAGGTAGCCCGAAGATTCGGAGTCACTCCAAAGGTTGCTATGCTTTCATTCTCCAATTTCGGAACATCAAACGAATTGCGCACTGATAGAATTGAGGAAGCCATTGCAATGGCTCGTGAATTAGATCGTGGTCTAGTTATAGATGGACCAATGCAGGCTGATACAGCTCTTGTTCCTGACCGTCAGAATGAGTTCCCGTTCATGGAATTTGACGGGCCGGCCAATGTATTGGTATGCCCAAACCTTGCTTCGGCTAATATTGCCTACAAATTGCTACAGAGGGTTGCAGGAGCAGAAATGACTGGTCCTATTCTAGAAGGCCTATCCAAGCCGGCACACGTTCTTCAGCGTGGAGACTCAGTTAGGCAGGTTGTCCACATGGCCGCAATTACCGCAGTTGATGCTCAAAGACACGCAAAACAGCGTTTATGATTACATCAATAGATACCGATGGCAACATAAGGCTGATTGCCTCTCCCTATTCCATGAAGCCGTTCCTAGAGCACCTGAACATGACATCCACAGATGTGGATGAGACCATCCGGTTTCTTCTGACTGCAATGCCAAAATTCAGTATCAGAGGAGAAGGGGGAGGGGAGAAAGCACAGCGCTGGGTGCATATTGGCACTGAGGATTCCTACCTTTGCATAGAAGATCGTGGGGCTACTGAGAAAGGTCCACATCAGCCGTACGTTCATCCTGGGATGAACCACATGGGATTCGTGGTCAGCGATGGAGCGGCTTTAGCTGAGCGCATGATTAAGGCCGGTTACAAACAAGGAGCGACCTACCTAGACCATCCTCACAGACACCGCTACTACTTCTTCGATCACGACAATAATGAGTATGAGTTCATCCAGTACTTCAGTGAAGAACCAAGTGAGAGGAACGAGTACGAATCATAGGGTACCCTATGATTCAAAATTTTCAATTTTCTTTCCTAGATTTTCTCACGAAATATGCGAATATTGCGAGTAGTGCAACTGCCCAACCAGGAATAATTAGGAGAATTGCAATTATTGCAGCAATCATCTCAATGACTGGTGTTGAGTCGTCTTCAGTAGGTTCGTTATCTGATTCCTCAACAATTTCCTCGTCTCCTGAAGGGTCGGTTTGTTCTGGCCAACCATCACATAGTGAAGTTCCCAAGCAATGGTTTCGTAGAAGTAGACGGGTTGGTGTGTTAGCTCCAAACCTCATCTTGTCTATCTGTTCACTTGACAAGCCGTTACGAGAGGATACATTGTCATAATCAGGAGTAATGTAACTCATCAAATTGGAAGATGTTCCATTCTCGAAAAACATGACATCTTGTATTGTTGAATCATTGTAGTCAAACACTTGCATTGGTTCATGATAACGACATTGACCTTGTTGTGCCAAATCATTCCAAATGCAGTTGTTGCCCCACCATTCAGGGGCTTCATCTTCTAAGACATAGTTACGTTGGAAGTTCTTGCGATAAATGGTTTCTCCAGCCTCCCCAGCGGCGATGAATTCTGCAAGATTGTCAAAATCCTGATGATCGCCATGATAGGTTAATCTCCACACTGGCCATACCAATGACTCTGGGATTAGCTGATTAAATTCCTCTACCTCCTGATCGCTTGCAGAGTATGGAATCCATTGTTCTCCGAATGGCTGAGAGTAATCTTCCCCAACTGCACGACGTAAGGCATCTCCACCGAATTCCATCCTACTCCATAGGTTGTTGAAATCGAACTTTGCTTCGGGGGTATTGAATCCTAAGACGTGGGTATGGCTGAGGCCAAAGTAGTGACCCATTTCGTGCGGTAATGTGGTTAGTGCACCACTGCTGAGCAAATTTGTGTTTAATTCGACTGCTCCACCATCGGCAGATTGGAATTCATCATTAGGACCTCCGCTCTTTCCTCCTGCGTCTAAATTTGGTCTAATGACCACGGTGATATCCTCTGAACGTGCCCTTGATGCAAGACGAAATGCGCCTGCTGTGTTGAATTCTTCATCTAGTGTTAATTCATCCAGAGACCGTTGTGAAACGTGCCTTTCCGCCAACTGTTCCTTGAGATCAATTAGTGCTTGTTCCTCTTCATCGGACAGTCCTAACTGAGCTCGAAGATCTGGTAATATTTCGCGCAAAGTCCACTTTTGATGATAATCATCCGATTCTGCTATGGCATCTTCAATGACGACCCGTTCACTAGTTTGAAAGCGAAAATTCCATTTTGAAAATACAGCATTTAGATTGTTGAGTTGGATATCTACCCAGTCATTAGGGATCTTATCCTGTGATACATTTAGGAACACCCAACGGATTGCATAAAGTCTCTTTTCTGGAGCAATTGAATGATGTTCATTACAGAATTCGTACATTTCTTCTGAAATCTGATCCTCACTAGCCCAGCAGTCGACCCAAGTAGGGGTTGGATTCTCTACTTGTGCTGAACTAATTGGCAGCGCCATCGATAGAAAAAACAGGGAGACAAGAAAGAAACCGGTTAGAGCACGTCGCCTCATACCATTAGATGGATGAGGGGTTATCTTGTAAATTGTGTTGATTCATTGACCGGGAAGTCTGAAATCTCCGATATCTGCACTGCAGATATCGTCCATCTCTTCCACTGAGATCAAAGGGGTTAGCTTTCCACTGAAAGTACCAGAAGCTCCGATATGAAGTGCTAGCTTAGCGATTTTTGCACTATCTGGTACATCCATGATGCACATGAAGTCTGTATCTCCATAGCACCAGTAGTACGCATCTAGAGTTCCGCCGAGCATTTCTGCAATCCTCACGGCCTCATCTCTTCGGGCTGTTCCACCTTC
>Ga0209036_1001352_pt1 | contig 10440 bp, 8 predicted proteins | sample MarorgKNORR_S2LV_3_FD_188222 | JGI IMG/M metagenome (GOLD analysis project Ga0209036, IMG submission 188222) | Marine microbial communities from the Southern Atlantic Ocean, analyzing organic carbon cycling - DCM_A/KNORR_S2/LV (SPAdes) (version 2) | ecosystem: Environmental > Aquatic > Marine >... | reverse complement strand
CAAAAAAGAATAGAGTGGTGGGAAAAACAAGGTGTACCCACAGAAAGTATTGAGCTATATGAAGTTCCTAAAGATGAACTAGCCCATTACTCTAAAAGAACAGTAGATTTAATGTATAATTTTCCACATGGCTTGGAAGAGCTGGAGGGTATTGCTAATAGAACTGATTTTGATCTTGGGTCCCATTCAAAAAAGCAAGAAGAATTAGGCATAAAATCTCAAGTAAAAAATAATAGGAATTCGAACTCTAAGCTTGCTGTACAAAATGAACATGGTGATTGGTATGTACCGTATGTTATAGAACCATCTGCTGGAGTAGAAAGAGGTTTTCTTGCAATACTTAATGAAGCATTTGTAGAAGAAGATCTAGATGATGGAAAAACAAGAACTGTTTTGAAGCTCAAGCCACATTTAGCTCCTGTCAAAGCAGCAATAATCCCACTAAAGAAGAATAATGAAGAAATTGTTGCGTTATCTAAGAGTACCAAAAACTTACTTCAAGATCTTGGCCTGGGAAGAGTTATGCTTGAAAATACAGGCAATATTGGTAAGGGATATAGAAGGCAAGATGAAATAGGTACGCCTATTTGTATTACTGTAGACTTTGACTCATTAGAGGATAACACTGTAACCATTAGAGACAGGGACACTATGGACCAAACTAGGTTAAAAATTAGTGAGCTCCCTAACTTTTTTATCAATAAGATTAGATAAAATTGCTAATCTTAAGAAGCTTAGTTTTTAATACATTACTTTATTCATCCTTAATACCTGTTTCCCTTTTAATAATATTTCTATACCCGTTTTTTGCAACAACGTATATTCAAAAAATTGCATCAAGTTGGATAATGTTTATTTTATGGAGTCTTAGGGTTATATGCGGTGTTAAATGGCAAATAGAAGGCATTGAAAATCTTCCAGATGGACCATTCATACTGGTTTCAAACCACCAAAGTGCTTGGGAATCCTTTTATCTTCAAACACTTCGAATACCATCAGCAAGCATTATTAAAAAGGATCTTTTATATATTCCATTTTTTGGCTGGGCTTTGGCCTGCATGAAGCCGATTCATCTTAGGAGAAAAAATAAGATTCGCAGCTTAAAAAAAGTTCTTTCATCTGGCTCTAGAAAGTTAAAGAATGGGTTTTCAATTATAATATTTCCTGAAGGTACAAGAGCTAAACCTCATGAAGGTTTAAGAAAGTTTTCAAATAGTTGCGGCTCATTATCTGTAAATAATAACGTGCCTATAATTCCAATTTGTCATAATTCTGGCCTCTATTGGCAAAATAAGCGTTTTATAAAGTACCCAGGTACGGTTATAGTAAGAATTGGGAACGAAATGTATGGAAAAGACCCTAAAGAACTAACAAACAGGGCATATAGCTGGATAAAAGAGAACTTTAATAAAATACACTAAATATCTAACTCTTTGATAGAAAGTGCATTTGCATCAATAAATTCTCTTCTTGGCTCTACATCATCGCCCATAAGAATTTCAAATGACTCGTTAGCATCCTGGATATCTTTTATGTCAACTCTCATCATTCTTCTGTTTGAAGGATCCATGGTTGTTGTCCAAAGTTGCTCCGGATTCATTTCTCCAAGACCTTTATATCTTTGTACTTCTAGTCCTCTTGTACCATTTTTTGAAAATAATTTAATTGCATCATCTTTCTCTTTTTCATCTGATGCATATATAAACTCTTTGCCTTTGGTAATCTTATAAAGAGGAGGTAATGCGATATATATATGGCCGTTATCAACAATCTCATACATTTGCCTATAAAAAAACGTGAGTAATAGGGTTCTTATGTGAGAACCATCAACATCAGCATCTGTCATAATAATTATTCTATGGTATCTAAGATTATTAATGTCAAAATCATCCTTTCCAATTCCACATCCTAATGCCTTTATAAGAGTGCCCACTTCCTGAGATCCTAAAACTTTATCAATTCTTGCTTTTTCAACATTTATGATTTTTCCTTTAAGAGGAAGAATGGCTTGATTTTTTCTATTTCTGCCTTGCTTTGCTGATCCGCCAGCAGAATCGCCCTCTACAATGTAAATTTCTGACAATGAAGGGTCTTTCTCCTGACAATCTGCTAATTTACCTGGCAAACCAGCAATTTCTAAAACCCCTTTTCTTCTAGTCATCTCTCTGGCTTTTCTTGCTGCCTCTCTGGCAAGTGCAGCTTCTGAGACTTTAGAAACAATACTCATGGCATCTTTAGGATTCTCTAATAAAAAATCGTTAAAATGCTTACTAAACACTGTGCTAACAACACTCTCAACCTCTGAAGATACTAATTTTTCTTTTGTTTGTGATGAAAACTTTGGATCTGGAACCTTGACTGAAATAATTGCAGTAAGGCCTTCTCTTACATCTTCCCCCAGAAGGTCTGTAGGTGTTTTTTTGGCATTTTCTTTTTTTATAAATGCTTTGAGAACTCTAGTTAAACTTCCTCTAAAACCAGCCAAATGAGTTCCACCATCTTTTTGAGGAATATTGTTTGTATAACATAGTACATTTTCAGAGTACGAATCAGTCCACTGAAGAGATATTTCAACACCAACATCATTCTCTGTAGCAGAGCATTCAAAAATGTCCGAAAGTTGTTGTTTTCTCCCTCTTAAATGAGTTACGTAGCTAGACAGGCCACCATTATTTTTAAATTTTTTACTTTTCCCGGTTCTTTTATCTTCTACATTTATGGATACACCTGCATTAAGAAAGGAAAGTTCTTGAATTCTTTTATATATTCTTTCTATTTCAAAATCTATTGATGTAAAGATCTTATCCGAAGGAAAAAATGTAATTTTAGTTCCTGTTTTATCAGATTTTTTAAGTTTCTTTAGCTTTGCTGTTGGCTTTCCCTCTTTATACTCTTGAAAATATTCACCGCCATCTCTGTGGACCTCAAGCAAAAGTTTTTTTGATAAGGCGTTTACAACCGAAACGCCAACGCCATGCAGGCCTCCTGAGACTTTGTAACTATTATCATCAAACTTACCTCCTGAATGAAGGGTGGTTAAAATCAATTGTGCAGCAGATATTCCTTCTTTTTTGTGAACATCAACAGGAATACCCCTTCCATTGTCTTGAACAGTAACAGAACCATCCTTATTAATTATTACATTGATGTCTGAACAATGGCCTGCCATAGCCTCATCAATACAATTATCTAAAACTTCAAAAACCATATGATGCAGACCAGAGCCATCATCTGTATCACCAATATACATGCCCGGTCTTTTCTTTACTGCCTCTAGGCCTTTTAGAACTTGAATGTTGGATGAATCATACTTGGCGTCACTTGATTTTTTTGCCATTTTTTATCCTAATTGTTCCACGTGGAACTTTTTAAAATCATTGAATTCAGGCTCTATTTTACTACTAAAATGATCATCTATACAGGAAAAGATTACCTGATTTTCATTGTATTTTAGTAAGTCTATAAATAATTCGAACACCCTATCATCGAGCTCTGATTTAATATCATCTATTATTAGTGTAGGCCTAAGGTCATAATGTTTTTTTAGAACTTCGTGTTGTGAACAAGACCACAATATTGAGAAAAACTTTTGCTCACCTCTAGATAAAAGTTGACGCGCATCAATATTATTAATTAAAAATTTTATATCTGCTTTATGGGGGCCTTTTGTTGTGGTTTTTCTATTTGTATCAATTTGAAAATTTTTCTCTAGCGTTTCTTGAAGATTGCTATCAGCATCCCATCCAGCAAAAAATGAAATGTTAATATCATTAAAAAAATTAAAAACGTTACTAGGTTTTAATAAGTCTAGAAAGTTATTAAATTCCAATAAGGTGAGCTTAAAGAAATTAGCTCTTAAAGCTGAGATAGCATTTCCCTCTTTAATAAAGGCATCGTTCCAAGCTGAGATTTGTGTCGTAGCTCCTTTTTTCAATAGGCTATTACGTTGCTTTAAAGACCTATAAAATGAAAACCATGAACTTGAAAAACCATCATCAGCAATAAATATTGATCGGTCAAGAAGCTTTCTTCTAAAGTCTGGAGATGCATCAGCAAAAGAAAAAGTATTGTTATGTATTGGCGAACATGGGAATTCTCTTATAAGTTTGCTTGTAGTAATCTTAGAGTTATTCAGCTGAACAGATATGGGTTTATTAATATCTTTTTTAATTTCTGCTATATAGCCCCTTTCGGAATCAAATGCTTTAAGGTTAAAGTTATCAAATTTAAAGTTTATTAAGGACGATATGTTAGAGCTTTTAAATGACTTTCCGCTTGAGAAAATAAATATTGATTCGAGGATGCTTGTCTTGCCAGAACCATTAGCACCATAAAAAAAATTTACGCCTGGGGACAGGTCTAAACTTAGTTCCTCAAAACATCTAAATCTTTTGATAGAAATCTTGGAAAATGACACTTTATATAACTAAATTAAAAGCGGCATCACTACATATTTAAGGTTGCTGTTATCTGTATCAGTAATTAAGCAACTCTTATCTGAACCAAAAAAGTTAACTTCAACTTGTTCACAGTCCAAGGTAGAAAGTATTTCTTGTAAATAGTTAACATTGAAAGCAATGTCTACATCTTCCCCTGAATACTTGCAGTCTATATTCTCTTCGCCTTGCTCTTTCTCAGGGTTATTAGCAGAAATATGAAGTAGATTACCTTTGGTGACAATCCTTACGCCTTTATATTTCTCACTTGATAAAACACTAACCCTGCTTAAGCTCTCTGAAAATAATTTTTTGTTGATTTGAAGAAGTGAGCTTTCTCCTGAAGGGATGACTTGTTGATAGTCAGGGAATTTTCCTTCGATCAGTTTGCTTACAAATTTAGTGCCTCCTAGCTCAACCAAAACTGATGATTGAGATATTTTCATTACAACATTGTCCGTATTATCGCCAACAAGCTTTCCTATTTCATTTATAGATTTTCTTGGAACAATCCCGCTCGTTGTTTCTGCTGCGGCTTCGTTTAGAGAAGCTGATGCGAGAGCAAGCCTGTGTGCATCGGTCGCTACAGATGTAATGTTTTTGTCATCAATAGAAAGGAAAAGGCCATTAAGGTAGTGTCTCCAATCTTGATTTCCCATTGCAAAAGCGGTTTTAGATATCAGTGTTTTAAGATTTTCTGATGATATATTTACCTGTGATTGTGTGTCTTCTGTTTCAAATATGGGGAAGTCATCACTTGGTAGTGTTGATAAATTATATTTACCTGAGCTAGTTTCAATTTTTAGATTATCACCATCAAGAAAAAAATGGATTTCAGTTAAATCAGGAAGAAGTCTGCAAAGGTCGCTTAGCTTTCTTGCTGGAGCTGTTGTTTTACCCCCACTTTTAAAGTTTGAAATTGTTGATGTGGTTGAAATTTCACTTTCTAGGTCAGTCGCTGTTAGCTTAAGCGATGATTCGTCAACCTCTATAAGAACGTTTGATAGTATTGGAAGTGTTTGTCTTTTTTCAACAACGCCGAGTGTTAAATTAAGAGACTTAACAACCTCTTCTTTTAAAATATAAAAATCCATTAATTTGTAAGTGCCCTGTTGAGATTTCTATAATCCTCTTCATGAGATGGATTTTCTTTTCGTAGATCTTTTATTTTTTTACAAGCATGTAGGACTGTTGTGTGGTCTCTGCCATTAAATGCCTCTCCAATTTCAGGAAGGCTATGATTAGTAAGTTCTTTAGTTAATGCCATCGCCATTTGTCTTGGTCTTGTGATTGAGCGACTTCTTCTTTTGGACAATAAATCAGAAAGTTTAATATTGTAATATTCCGCAACAGTTTTCTGAATATTTTCAACACTAACCATTTTTGCTGAAATAACAAAAAGATCTTTAAGTGCGTCTTTAACAAGAGCTAAATCTATTTCTTGATTTGTAAATCTTGCATTTGCAACAACCCTTTTTAGAGCACCTTCTAATTCTCTTATGTTTGATCTAATTCTTTGAGCAATATAAATAGCGCAGTCATTTGGAAGTATTACACCCATTCTGTTTGCTTTATTTAACAAAACAGCTGCTCTTGTTTCAAGCTCTGGTGGATCGATTACAACAGGTAGGCCCCAACCAAGTCTTGATTTTAGTCGTTCTTCTAAGCCGTCTATTTCTTTTGGGTATTTATCACAGGTTAATATCATTTGATTGTTTCTGTCTAGAAGAGCATTAAAAGTATGGAAGAATTCTTCTTGTGACTGCTCTTTACCAGCAAAAAACTGAATATCATCTATTAATAAAGCATCTGCATTTCTGTAATAAGATTTAAACTCGTTCATAGCTCCTAGTTGAAGTGCTTTTACCATGTCGGATACAAACTTTTCAGAGTGAACATAAACAATTCTCTTGTTGGGCTCATTGTTTAAAATCTGATTGCCTACCGCATGCATTAAATGGGTTTTACCAAGGCCCACACCCCCATAAATAAAGAGTGGGTTATAGTCACCCTTTGGATTTGCTGCGACTTGCTTGGCTGCAGCTAGAGCAAGATGGTTAGACTTGCCTTCTACAAAACTATCAAAAGTATAATTTTCTACAAGTTTAATTTCAGAGTTTTTGCTATTATTTTTATATTTATCAACAAATGTTTCTTTTGTAAGGGTTTTAAAAACTAGACTTATGTTCTTTTTCGTGTTTGCTTTAACTAATTGTTGTATTTCTTCAGAAAAATTTTTTTCTATATAGTTTAAAATGAAATCATTTGGAGCTAAAAGTTCTAGCGTGTTTTCTTCTTGGGTTGCTTTTAATGGTCTGATCCAAGTGTTAAAGTCCTCTTGCGATAGTTTATTTTCTAGCTTTTCTGAGCACTTATTCCAAAGTTCCAATATTATCTCCTATTAAGTTAGATAGTCTATTAAAAAATTAACAAGATATCTACAGGATAAAGGTTAGAATTTTCTGTGGATAACCTGTATATAAAAAAGAATTGCTTTATTTGTTTATTTTTGTGTTTTTAAAAATATATTAGGATATAATTCTCACCAATTTTTTGACCTTAAAATTATGAAGAGAACGTTTCAACCAAGCAACCTTAAAAGAAAGAGAACACATGGCTTTCGTGCAAGAATGTCTACAAAAGCTGGTAGAGCTGTTTTATCTAACAGAAGAAAGAAAGGCAGAAAAGTTCTTAGCGCATAGTTTGTCAAACCCAAAAAAAATCAACCAAAACCTTAAGAGGGTTTTTTCAAATAAGTATTTTAGAGTTTTTAAAAAGTCCATCTCATCAAATGGGTTAGAAATATCTATATCGAAAAAATACTTTAAGTTAGCTGTTGATAGAAACGCCTCAAAGAGAAGAATAAAAGAAATTGTTAGGCGGAATGGGTTGGGTGATGTTTTGGGTGGTGATTATGTTTTTTCTGTATTTAGGCCCTTTGCAGAGTTATCATATATGCAGGCAGAGGCAGAAATTGCTATAGCAATAAAACAAATTACAAAAGAGTAGTTTTGAAATGAATATAAGAAATTTTTACTGGTTGATGATTGTGGTTCTTTCAGGGGCTTTGTTGTTTGAGTGGACCTCAGGGAAAAAAGCTGCCGCCATTGAAAGCCATTTAATGGTTGCAGAATCAATGAGCCAGGTTGGGTTGGGTGAGAATTATGTTGCTGTAGAAAACGAGGAGCTTTTCTTGGTTGTTTCTGTTGAAACTGGTTCAATCACAGAAGCTCGATTAAAAAAACATCCAGTGGAAAACGTTTCAGGCTCTTTGGGTTTTAGGGTTTTTGGAAGTGAGTCTGTTTTTAATTATTATTTCAAAAGCGGTTTCACTGGCACATCGCCATCATATGTGTTGTTGGATTCTGGCGATGGTTACGTAAAGCTCATAGATGGTTTGTTGGGTGTTAGTAAGACTATTGCTTTATCGGACACGCCCTATGAGATATCTGTGGTAGATTCCGCAGAGGCTGGTGTTAAAGGAAAATCATATGCGGGTTTGTATAGAACCAGTGGCAGGGCACTAGATCTTAAGCAAGATGCCCTAAGTGGTGGAATGATGAATAATGGTTCTTATTTGGGTGTTGCTGTTAGCACGGACAAAGAGCCTTATGAAACAATAAAGCTTAATCAGGTTGATGATATGGGGGGTTATGAAGCGCTCTCTAGATCTGGTTGGATAGCTTTTGTGCAGAAATATTTCTTTGCTGCTTTGTTGGGCACCGATAAAAATATTTATAATTTCTATGCTTTGCCTGGTGAAAATGGCCTATACCGAATGGGTTATACAGTTGAAAATTCTTCAGCTGGTTCATTGGTTTATGAACACGAACATAGAATATTTATAGGTCCAAAAATCAGAAAGGATTTAATGGTGAGAGCTGACAGTTTGGAGCTTTCAATTGAGATGGGGTGGTTTTGGTTTTTGGCTCAACCAATGGTTTGGGTTATGGACAAAATAAATGGATATGTTGATAACTGGGGATTAACAATTGTTATTTTTACTTTATTAATTAAGTTGGTGTTCTGGCCGGTTACTGCAAAAGCTTTTTCATCTATGGCTGCTATGAAAAAAATTACTCCAGAGCTTAATGAAATCAAAGAGAGATACAAAGGAGACGCACAAAAAACACAAGCTGAAACCATGAAGTTGTTTAAAAAACATGGGGCCAATCCTTTGGGTGGTTGTTTGCCAATGTTTATACAAATGCCTTTTTTTATAGGTTTCTTTTTTGCTTTGCGTGAGATGGTTGAGTTAAGACATAGTTCGTTTGGTATATGGGCTGACCTTTCTGTTCCTGATCCTTATTTTATATTCCCAATACTATTTGCTATTTTGATGACCTTAACTCAAAGACTTAATCCTCAGCCTGCTGGAATGGACCCAACACAAGCACAGATAATGCGCTATATGCCAATAATGTTTTCTGTCCTTTTTGTTTTTATGCCTGCCGCATTGGGTTTGTACATGGTTGTGAATACGGGCGTTCAATATTTACAACAAGCGTATATGTATAAAAAAATCAATGCTCCTCTCGAGTAACCGAGAATGTCTATTGTTTATGCGCTAGCCACCCCTCCGGTTAAGTCTGCTATATGTATATTTAGGGTTTCTGGTAAGGGGTGCCACAAGCATATTAAGGCTTTGTTTGGGTTAGATCTTTTTGAGCCCAGAAGGTTTTACTTATCAAACTTTTATGACGGCGGTGTTGTAATAGACAAGGTTGGGTTAATTGTCTTTAAGGGTCCAGAAAGCTATACGGGTGAAGACTCGTTTGAGGTTTATTCCCATGGCAGCCTTGGGATAATGTCATTGGCTGTGGATGTTTTTAAAAGCTTTGGTTTTGATGAAGCGGCTCCTGGTGAGTTTACCAAAAGGGCTTTTTTAAATGAAAAAATAAGTTTGAATGAAGCGGAATCATTATCAGATTTAATAGAAAGCACGACTTCTAAAGAGGTGTTTTTGTCTGGTTCTTCTTTGTTTGGTGATCTGTCAGAAAAACTTATGGGGTTTTCTAATAGAATAAACGATGCTCGTGTTCGGGTTGAGGGTGAAATCGATTTTTCAGATGAGGGCGAGGTCTTTATGGACGAATCGCTAATATCAGACCTGGGCCTTCTTGTGGAAGACTTTAATTCGTTTGTGTCTATGTGCGCAAACAAAAGAGATCTTTCTAGTAAGAAAAATGTGTTTTTGGTTGGTCCAACGAACTCGGGGAAATCTTCGGTTTTTAACAGGCTGGTTGGTTATGAAAGGGCTATTGTTACAGACAGGCCTGGAACAACTAGAGACATGATCAGCTCGGAGGCTTTTTTTGAAACCAGTGTTTTTTCTGTTTTTGATACGGCTGGTGTTCGGGAGACTGATGATGTTATTGAAGAGAAGGGTATCGAAATGTCTTTAAGCCAGCTTGGGGATGCTGATGTCGTTATAGGGGTTTTTGAAGAGTATGACGAAGAAATTGTTGATGAGTTTAAAAAAAGATGTTCAGACGGTTCTCTTTTTGTTGTTCAAAATAAAATTGATGTTAATGAGGCTAATTATAAGTTGTTTGATTTTTGTGTTTCTGCAAAAACAGGACTGGGTTTTTCTGATCTAAAAAAAGCTGTAGTTAGTTTTTCAGATGATGAAATTGAAAAAACAAATTCCAATTATTTAGTTAGGGGTAGACACGTTAAAATTTTTGATGACGTTACTAAAGATCTTGAGGCTGCATTGCTTGGTTTAAAAAATAATAAGACTCTAGAGCTTGTAGCTGAGGATTTAAAAAACTCACGCTCAGGTCTAGACGAGTTATTAGGAAAAAAATTCTCAGACTCTTTGCTTGGAGATATATTTAGTTCGTTTTGTATTGGTAAGTAACTTGTTAGTATCGTGTGCTTAGTTTTTTCAATAATTTTTTATGTACAGTTTATTAAAGGCTTATGTGGGTTTTAATTAAGAGCGTATTAAATAAGTTGTTTTGAGTTTTTTTGTTATTTTGTATGGCTTTCAAGCAGTTAT
>Ga0209036_1001349_pt1 | contig 10457 bp, 9 predicted proteins | sample MarorgKNORR_S2LV_3_FD_188222 | JGI IMG/M metagenome (GOLD analysis project Ga0209036, IMG submission 188222) | Marine microbial communities from the Southern Atlantic Ocean, analyzing organic carbon cycling - DCM_A/KNORR_S2/LV (SPAdes) (version 2) | ecosystem: Environmental > Aquatic > Marine >... | reverse complement strand
ACATCCTTGGAGACGTGGCCGAGTGGTCGAAGGCGCTCCCCTGCTAAGGGAGTAGGCGAGGAATCGTCTCGAGGGTTCGAATCCCTTCGTCTCCGCCATAACCTTTTTTTAATATAATAGAAACAATAGGTTGTGGATATTAATTATTATTCGCCCCCATATTCGCCCCCACAATATTGACTTATTACAGCTTTTATGGCACATCCGCGCGCCCGTGCGCGGCTTGTCTCTTCTGTGTGTGTAACGTGAATTGTAGGACTATTTACTCTACTTCATTGCAGTAAGAATGGTCTATATACTTTAAAGGTTTAGATCTACTGGAAACACCTTCGATTCTAATTAGTTCTAATTTTTTCGCGTAATAATCTTGAGTTAGAATTAGAACCTCTCCTCTATTTATTCTATCCGCTTTGTCTTCTTGAATCCTATAAGCCATTACAGGATTGCTATTTCTTCTATTAATAAAGTCTTCTATATCATAAGCTCTTAAAACATATTCAGGGCCACTGCGATCTATTGTAAACCGCCCTTCAGCAACATGTGTAAGTGTAAATGGTTGCATAGGCTCGTCTCAATCCCAGCCACTACAAGCCCATAGCAAGAATTCATCTTCAGCAATCGCTTGGTTAGCACAGAGAATAACAAATAATATCGCAAGCAGTTTTTTCATTTAAGCAGTGCGTTCCGACAACAAATCAGGATGCTACGACCCACGAATCTTTTGACCACTAAAAGGTAAAAAAATATTATGTTCATACCATAAGCAATACAATATTTGATAAATCTATATGTTATTTTAATAAGATTACGAATATAGTATCATCTATAGGAAAATTTGTACTAGTTTCGTTTGGTGAATTTTTGCGATGTTAGTAGCATTGGGCCAATACTGGTCTGTTCTAAGGGAGGAAATAATGAAAACAATTCGCACATCTGCATTGGCAGCGACAGCCGCGTTTGGGCTGGCTATTTCTGCAAATGCAACTGAACTAACAATTGCGATCGTTAACAACGGTCATATGATCAACATGCAAAAGGTCGCTGAGGCGTATACTGCTGAGACAGGCGTTTCTTTGAATTGGGTCGCTCTAGAAGAAGGTGTTCTTCGTGAGCAAGTAACTTCTGATACGGCCACGGGTGGCGGCCAGTACGATATAATCAACATAGGTATGCAAGAAGCCCCAATCTGGGGTGCTGCAGGTTGGATTGAACCATTGAACTTTGGCTCAAGCTACGACATGGATGACATTCTACCCGCGATCCGCGCAGGTTTGTCTCACGAAGGAACTATGTATGCCGCACCGTTCTATGGTGAATCATCCATGGTTATGTACCGTAAAGACCTAACTGACGCTGCAGGTGTAACAATTCGTGACAGCGATTCATGGGCAAACATCAAAGGTGCTGCAGCAGCGATGCATGACCCAGACAGCGGTGTTTACGGTGCGTGTTTGCGCGGTAAGCCGGGTTGGGGTGATAACATGGCGTTTATCACAACTGTTGTGAACTCATTCGGTGGAGCATGGTTTGGTGCAGATATGCGTCCGACAATTGACACGGCTGCTTGGGAAGAAGCGATTAATTTTTATGTTGATCTATTGGGTAACTATGGACCTCCCGGTTCCGAAGGTAACTCGTTCAATGAAATCCTTGCGCTCTATAACGAAGGCAAATGTGGCATGTGGATTGATGCAACAATTGCTGCATCATTCCTAACAGTCGACGGCGTTGCATATGCACAATCACCCAATGCTGGTAACCCAGTTGGTGCAAATTGGTTGTGGGCGTGGGCGATGGCGGTTCCAGCGGGGTCACCAAACGCAGACGCGGCAAAAGCGTTTATCGAATGGGCCACATCAAAAGACTACGTCCAGGCAGTTGGCAATCATCCAGACTTTGGTTGGGGTTCTGTACCAACAGGTCAGCGTGCATCGACATATGCATTGCCAGAATTCCAAGCAGTTGCAGGTTTTGCAGCAGCTGAGATGGCAGCGATTGAATCAGCAGCGCCAGCGGCAACTGACCTAAAACCATACGTTGGTGTCCAGTTCGCGGCGATTCCAGAATTCCCAGAAGTCGGCATTGCAGTTGCACAGGAAATGGCAGCAGCATTGTCAGGTGCAAAATCTGTGAAAGATGCACTTGCTGCATCACAATCAGCGGCTGACGCAATCATGTCAGAAGCAGGTTACTACTAACTATTCTACCAAGAAACGGGAGGGCCAGATACGCTTGGCCCTTCCACAAATTCAGCCGCAAGAGCTGATGTTTCATAAAAGGTATTCTCCATTCTAATGTCTCAGCGCACCTTACCACGCCTTATGCAGACCCCAGCTGTCCTACTTTTACTGGTGTGGATGCTAGTACCGCTTGGAATGACAATTTTCTTCTCATTCATTCGCTACGTTTTGAACAATCTGCGCAAGCCTGAATGGACGACACCCAGCATCGATAACTGGCGCGGTTTTGGAAATTACGAGTATGTTTTGTATAAATCCAAAGATTTTTGGTTTGCAGTTCAAAATAGTGTTTTCATCGTTGGCTCAATTATTGTGCTTACCGTTGCTCTAGGGCTCGCCATCGCGGTGTTAATCAATCGGTCTTTTCCTGGTCGTGGCATGGTTAGGGTTCTTTTGATATCTCCATTTTTTGTGATGCCGGCCGTGAATGCGGTACTTTGGATCAACATGCTGCTTGACCCTGTTTTGGGTCTAAATGGTTTGATAGTGAATGGTTTGAACGGTGTAATCGACGGATTGCGCGATTTTCCACTACTTGGAAATTTCTTTTCCTTTTGGCCAGAGCTTCAACCAATCTCATTTCGTGCAACGCAAACATCTGCTTATGCCGTTATTGTTATGGTGACGTGGCAATGGACACCCTTCGCCATTCTGATCTTTATGACGTCATTACAATCTGAGGATCAACAGCAAAAAGAGGCCGCAATTTTAGATGGTGCAAGCGCATGGTCGCAGTTTGTGAACCTAACAATACCGCATCTAGCGCGCCCAATCGCTATTGTGATCATGATCCAAGCGATTTTTCATCTTTCACTTTATGCAGAAATTGAAATTGTATCGCGTGGAAACGGCAATAAAAACCTACCCTATTTGATTGGAGAATTTGCCTCAAATAACATAGGTGCGGCGAGCGCAACAGGCATATTTGCGGTAATTTTGGCCAATATAGTGGCGATATTTTTGCTCCGCATTATTGGCAAAAGCTTGATGGATTAGGAAAAAAGGTGGTTGCAGTTGTAAATAAATCCACGTTCTCCAAAGTGTTCTGGCCTGTACTTGCTTGGACAGTGGCGATTGTGTTTTTTTTTCCGATTTTCTGGATGGTTCTGACCAGCTTTAAAACTGATGCAGATGCGGTAAAACCTGAACATTTAATAGTGTTCACGCCAACGCTAGAGAATTATTTGAACATGATCGAAAACTACGATTTTTGGAGATTTGCCAAGAATTCGGTAATTACATCCCTTTTTGCAACGACTTTTACACTTTTTGTCGGAGTACCTGCGGCTTATGCCATGGCATTTAATCCATCGCGGCATACCAAAGATATTCTTATTTGGATGCTTTCTACTAAAATGCTACCCGCGGCCGCAGTTTTATATCCGATGACCTTTTTAACCAAAAACATCTTAGGCTTATTCGATACGCATTTCTTAATCATTATTGTATTAAGTTTGATCAATTTGCCCATCGTCATCTGGATGTTGTTCACGTATTTTAAAGAAATTCCCAAAGAAATCATCGAAGCGGGAAAGATGGATGGTGTGTCTATTTGGGGCGAAATTAAAGATATTGTTCTGCCGCTTGCATGGGGCGGCCTTGCCTCGACTGCGCTTCTTTGCTTCATATTTTGTTGGAACGAGGCATATTGGACTGTCCGTTTGACCACTATAGATGCCGCAACACTTTCCAAATTGATTGAGGGCAATCGGGCGCCAGAGGGGTTATTTTTCGGCCGCCTTTCTGCGGTCTCGACCGCAGCAGTTGGACCGATTGTAGTACTTGGTTGGTTTTGTCAAAAACAATTAGTGCAAGGTCTCACATTTGGGGCAGTTAAATGAACCAAAAAAATTTATTTGCAACAGATTTAAGTGGAAAAACCTGTTTAGTGACGGGTGCGTGTGGTGGTATAGGTCAGGCGACCGCTGAACATTTTGCGGCCCATGGCGCGCGCGTACTGGTGACCGATATCACAGACACCTTTCCCGGCGACTGCGCTCACGAATATCACAGAATTGATTTAACAAGCGAAGGTGGACTTAATGATTTGGTCCAGTGGGTTGCCGCTGAACGCCCCCAAGTGCTTTTCAATAATGCAGCGCTTTTTGACATGGGATCCGTCTTGGATGCTGGCCTGGATCAGTTTGATCGCCTGTTCGACGTAAATGTGCGCGCTATGTATGCGGTGATGCAAATTGTTGCTAGGACCTTAACAGAGCATGATATGGCGGGCTCTATAATAAATTTGGCTAGTCAAGCTGGGCATCGAGGTGAGGCCTTGGTGGCACATTATTGTGCAACGAAAGCAGCCGTAATAAGTTACACTCAATCTGCAGCATTGGCCCTTGCTCCATACAAGATTCGTGTGAACGCGATTTCACCAGGTGTAATTGATACGCCAATGTGGGAAACGGTCGATGGCCTATTTGCAAAATTTGAAGGAAAGGAAATTGGTCAAAAGAAACTCGAAGTGGGTGAGGCTGTTCCGCTAGGTTACATGGGGCGCCCCTTTGAAGTTGCGCGTGTTGCTGTTTTTCTGGCTAGCGCTCAATCGCAATATATGACCGCACAAACTATCGGTGTCGATGGTGGAAGTGTTTTGAGGTAGTGCGATGTCCAATTTGACCCCAGAATTTGAATATGTCGATCGAGCTGTGGAATCTATTCGGTATTTAGAACACGGTTGGCCTACAGACCTTTGTCGTTGGCACAGCCATGAAGAATATGAATTGCACTTAATATTAGCGACCCAAGGCAAAGCCTTTGTTGGTGATTACATAGGCGAGTTTGGTCCCGGGTCACTATTCTTATGTGGTCCTAATTTGCCACATAACTGGGTGACCGACGAAATAGGCGCGTCCAAACCCGTAGATGTCCGTGATATGTTATTTCAATTCAATCAAGACAGTATTGATAACTTAAAACATGGTTTTCCAGAATTTCGTGAACTTGATCAATTGCTGGAACGTTCGAAAGGCGGCATTGAATTTGCAAATTTTGACTTGGCATTTGCAAAAAAATCACTCATCGAAATAAGAAATGCTCATGGTGCAATTCGAGTTCTTAAAGCGATGAGCTTTTTGTTAATGATCAAGGATCATCCAAACCAAAAACGTTTGTCTGTCACAAATGTGAATTACCCAAGTTTCAATAATAGTACATCTGGCATCGCTAAGGTCATAGATTTTATTACTGAAAACTTTGCTGAAAATATTTCATTGAGCAAGGCTTCTGATATGGCTGCGATGAGTAAAACGGCTTTTGCGCGTAATTTCCAAAAGTTTACAGGAAGTAAATTTAGCGAATTTGTGATCCGCGTTCGAATAGGTCAAGCCTGCTCCATGCTGCAGGCTACAGATTTAACAGTCGCTACAATTTGTCATGAAGTTGGCTACAACAATCTCGCCAATTTCAATCGTCATTTTCTTAAGGTTAAAGAGATGACCCCATCAAATTATCGCGATTTCGTGCGACGCGAATTGCTAGCAGGTATGGCGGCAAAACGATGACATCTCCAATGCTATATAAAACGAACTATGACCTAGCAAATTGTAAAACTGGGATAGTCCATCTTGGCTATGGTGCGTTTCATCGTGCGCACCAATCAGTTTATATTGATGACTATATGGAAAAAACAGGTGATCTTAATTGGGCGATTACTGCGATTAATTTGCGCTCATCCGATTCTGGTGCTTTTGCTAAAGCAGCAGGTGCTAAATCAAATTACGTTTTAAAGGAGATCGATACCAATGGAACGCTGACTTATCGTTTGGTTAGATCACATGCCGAGTATATCGATGCGACGACCTCGCGTGCGCGGGCAATTGAGAAAATTTGTGAAGAGCAAGTGAAAGTTATCTCTGCTACGGTTACGGAAAGCGGATATTATTTTAAAAATGACTGGTCACTTAATCTGAGCGCAAGACCTATAGCGGCGGGTCTGAGAGGCGAACAAGTCGAAACAATTTATGATTTTCTTGCTGCCGCGTTACAAGCACGTTCCGTGTCGGATGCCGGGCCGGTTTCAGTCTTATGTTGTGATAATATTCGCAATAATGGTCATGTTCTAAAGAATGCGTTGATTGAGTATTTGGCTGCGCAGAGAAATGATCGCCTTGTTTCCTGGATCCACGAAAATGTAACCTTCCCTTGTTCGATGGTTGATAGAATCACACCACGCACGACCGAAGCGTTAGAAACAGAAATGGCAACATATTTTGGTCACAACGCCCAATCACCAGTGCATGCAGAAGCATTTATCCAATGGGTTTTGGAAGATCGTTTTGCCTCTGACTTCCCTGATTTGTCAAAGGTGGGTGTTGAAATCGTTGCCGATGTTGTTCCATATGAAGAAACCAAAATCCGAATATTGAATGGTGGGCATACGGGACTTGCTTATCTGGGTGCTTTGGCAGGTCACGAAACATTTGATCAAGCCATGCAAGATCAAGAAATTCGTGCACATTTTGATGCATGGGAGCGCGACGAGGTCCTCATTGGCCTAGATAAAAATATTCCTTTCGATACTGTTGCCTATCTTGGGGAGATCTCACGCAGATTTGAAAACAGTGGTATCGCCGACAGCTTGGAACGCATTTGCATGGACGGTTACTCCAAAATGTCGATTTATATTCGACCAACGCTGTCGGCATGTTTGAAATTAGGCGTGTTGCCAAAAGCGGGATTTGATTGCATTGCATCTTGGGTTGTCTACACACGGTGCGTACAAGAAGGTCTCTGCAAAGTACCTTACCACGAACCACTATGGGACCGTGTCGCAACACTTTTGGCCGAGGGAAATGAAACGCGATTGGCGAATGACAACGAACTTTGGGGCGACCTTCCAAAACGATACAATGAATTTGTGCCTGCACTTGTTGCAGCAATTGAAGAGATGGATAAGAAATGGCGGGCTTAATTCTACGAAACGTTGCAAAATCTTACGAAGCAACAAAAGTAATTGAGAGTATTGATTTGGAAATTAAAGATGGCGAATTTGTTGTATTTGTTGGGCCTTCAGGTTGTGGAAAATCAACGCTATTACGCATGATTGCAGGCCTAGAGGAAATCAGCAGCGGTACAATCACAATTGGCGATCAAATAGTGAATGAAGTTGCACCCGCTAAGCGTGGTGTTTCAATGGTTTTTCAAACATATGCCCTTTATCCCCATATGACCGTCTATGGGAATATGGCGTTTGGACTAAAACAGGCAAAAACCCCAAAAGATGAAATCGATCAGCGTGTACGTAACGCCGCAGAGATTTTGGAGATTTCCAGCCTTTTAGATCGAACGCCCAAGGCCCTGTCCGGTGGTCAAAGACAACGCGTTGCGATTGGTCGTGCGATTGTTCGCGAACCAGAAGTCTTTTTATTCGATGAACCGCTTTCGAATTTGGATGCTGCACTCCGTGTTCAAACGCGTATTGAAATCGCACGTTTGCATGAGCGGCTAGGCACGACTATGATCTATGTCACGCATGATCAGGTCGAGGCGATGACCTTAGCGGATAAAATCGTGGTCTTGCGGGATGGTAACATTGAACAAATTGGCTCACCAATCGAATTATATCGTAATCCTTCAAATATGTTTGTGGCACAATTTATTGGAAGCCCGAAAATGAATTTTTTTGATTCAGATGACTTGACGGATGCTGGCCGCGCATTGATTAACTCAAGAGCAGATATTCTAGGGATCCGGCCTGAACATTTTATTGTTGTTCCGACAGGTTCAGGTGTTATTCAAGGAAAACCAAATTTAGTTGAACCCCTGGGCGAGTACGCTCTTGTGCATTGTGAAACTGTTCGAGGCAGTCCGTTCATCGTCAAAACGACTGACCCAGAAAATATAAAAAAAGGGTCTGTAATGAGTTTTGATGTCGACCCTGCGGTTACTCATCGTTTCGATCAGTTATCACAAGGCAGAATTGTTTAACTCGGCCTAAAACTTTTATTTTTTCAGCATAAAGCTTGGCGACATTACTACACCCTATAAAGGGTGTTTTTGTCGTGTCGCCTATATTAGCAGTGCGTTCCGACAACAAATCGCCCCCACACTCGCCCCCACAATAGAAGAAAAAAATTTCCTCAGTTTGCCCTAAATTAGTGGGTGGGGGCCAAAAACAAGAATAAGTAAGCTAGAAAAGAACATTAAGCCCAGAAAGAAGCTGTACAAATTTAATTTTTTGAAAATTTATGTACATATCCTTTGTTTTGATAATTTATAATTAAATCAATTAGAAATTTTCAAATCTCAGCCTAGCTAACTATCATAGCCTATGTTGCATGTAAAATTAACGAAAAATTCAGTTCAAATAGAGTAGTAAAATTGAGACTGCCGTATCTTTCCATAGATCATCTAAAAGAGTCATCGGGGACGCCACCTGAAAGCCTTCTAAAGTTTTGTTACTGGTGCTTGAGCGGCAGCCATTTTGTAATAGGCTTGGCTGCAGTGGCAAGTATATTGTCTGGGATTGCAGAAACACTAACAGCAGCGTTGATGGGGTATATCTTGGATTTATTACTTGATACTAACCCTAGCGTTTTGTTGTCAGAAAAGCTGTTTGTGCTAATTACTGCCGTTGTCTTTTTGCTAGGAGCAAGGCCGTTATTTTTTGCAGTTTCAGCTTACATCCAGTCTGTAATACTTACGCCAGGTATTAGAACCCTAATAGCCACCCGTATTCATCGATGGACGCTAGGTCATTCAAAAACCTTTTTTGAAAATGATTTTGCCGGGCGTGTGGCACAAAAAGAGGTTCAAGCAGCTAGTGCGTTAACAGATGTAGTGGTTGAAAGTATACACACGGTTCTGTTTGCTCTTACGTCAGTGATAGCTGCCGTAGTTATTATAAGCATAATAGATTGGCGGATCGGATCAGTTGTACTTTTGTGGTTTGTTGGTTTTGTATTTGTAATGCGTTTTTTCATGCCGCGCATTAAAGCAAAAGCAGCTACCACAGCAAACGCGCAAGCCGTTGCCACGGGTCAAATTGTAGACACTATAAGCAATATCAATGTGGTCAAAATATTTGCGAACTCAAAACACGAGGACTCTGCTGCCTTGGAAGCTTTTGGAAAGCTTCGTAAAAAACTCACTATCTACGGTAGTGAACTCGTTTGGTTTCGAACTTTTATGATGATATATGCCAGCATAGTTTTTGCCGCCGTTTTTGCCTTTGCTATCGCTCTTTGGTTTCAAGGAAAAATATCTCCTGGTGAAATTGTTGCTGCTGGTTCAGTATCAATGCGTCTAACAATGATGGCAGGCTGGGTTGGTTTTTCGCTAATGACCATTTACACTAAGCTTGGTGAAGTTGAAGACGCCATGCATACTTTGGCAGTTCCTCAAACTATGCTTGATAGAAAAAATGCAGGCACTCTGAGCATACCTCATGGTAAAATTCAATTTAAAAATGTCTCATTTTCCTATGGGCAAAAAATCGCCGGTGTAAATGAAATTTCGCTTACTTTAGAGCCTGGAGAAAAGATCGGCCTTGTTGGAGCGTCTGGGGCGGGGAAATCTACACTAGTTAATTTACTACTGAGGTTGCACGATCCAGAATCCGGTGGGATTTTTATTGATGGGCAAAACATTTTGCATGTAACCCAAGACAGCCTTCGGCGTCAGATCGGCATGGTGTCACAGGAAACTTCAATGTTTAACAGGTCTGCAAAGGAAAACATACTTTATGGAAAACCTGATGCATCATTTGAAGAAGTCAGTTCAGCGTCCATAAAGGCAGGTGCTCACGAGTTTATTAAAGACCTCATAGACAACAATGGCCGTAAAGGATACGAGGCTTTTTTAGGAGAACGTGGAGTTAAACTTTCAGGCGGCCAACGCCAACGTATTGCTCTTGCGCGGGCGATCATAAAAAATGCTCCAGTTTTGGTACTTGATGAGGCAACAAGCGCATTAGATAGCGAAGTAGAAGCGACAATACAAAAAGCTTTTGAGCAAGTGATGGACGGTAAAACTGTGCTCGCTATTGCCCATCGATTATCGACCCTTTCAAACATGGATAGGATAATTGTATTGGACCGTGGAAAAATTGTAGAACAGGGATCACATCCTAATTTATTGAAACAAAATGGTATTTATTCAAATTTCTGGAAAAGGCAATCTGGAGGTTTCATTAATTTCAAAGATGCAGCCGAATAATTTGAGCTTATTTGTTCAAAAATAATGCAGAATTTAAATGTGTGGGACCTTAAT
>Ga0209036_1001341_pt1 | contig 10482 bp, 8 predicted proteins | sample MarorgKNORR_S2LV_3_FD_188222 | JGI IMG/M metagenome (GOLD analysis project Ga0209036, IMG submission 188222) | Marine microbial communities from the Southern Atlantic Ocean, analyzing organic carbon cycling - DCM_A/KNORR_S2/LV (SPAdes) (version 2) | ecosystem: Environmental > Aquatic > Marine >... | reverse complement strand
AATTTGTCTTTTATGCTTTTGTATATTTTTGGATTAATACTTTTTAAACTCAGATCTTCTAGCTCATCTTTTATATTGAACAATCCTACTCTATGAGCTAATGGCGCATATATATATAATGATTCTGAGGCGATTTTTTCTCTTTTTATATCACTTAAATACTGAATTGTTCTCATGTTATGAAGTCTATCTGCAATTTTTATAAGAATAACTCTTATATCATTATGAAGTGTTAAGAGCATTCTTCTGTAATTTTCAGCTTGAACTGAATGATTTTTCTTTTTACTAAGTATAGATATTTTAGTCAAACCATCAACTATTCTACCTATATTTTTACCTACGCCTTTATTAATATCTTTTATAGTAAGTTTTGTATCCTCAACAACATCATGAAGAATAGCAGCAGCTATAGAATCACAATCAAGACCAATGTTATGGCCTACAATCTTTGCAACTCCAAGAGGATGATATATATATGGCTCTCCAGATTTCCTTAGTTGACCATCGTGAGCATTATATGCAATAATAAGAGAATCCTTAATAACCTCTTTTTCTTTTTCATTTAGCTTCTGGTAACTTCCTTCAACTAAATCTTTATAAAGATTATTTATTTCTATCGGTAATATTTTATCTTCAACTAACATATACATCTAAAATTACAAATAATAATTTCAGATAAAAAATCAACTATTAGGTGATAAATTAATTTGAGAATTTATTTGAGTATCTTCTCCACAGTTGGGTTTGATGAGTCTCAAGACTAAGCAATCTTCCTGATATAAAAGCGTGTGTAAGTTTATTTGACATAATATCTAAGGCATCACCCATAGAAATAAATAATGTAGCGCTTTTACCAAGTTCTAAAGATCCATATTCTTTATCAATTCCAAGAATTTTGGCTGGATTAAGAGTAATTAGACTCAAAGCAGTTTCTTTATCAATTCCAAAACTAGAAAAGCTACCAGCATAGAAAGGTAAGTTTCTTATTGATACTCTAGCTGAAGCAGTTCCAGTTGGATCGATACTTACTAATATCCCTTCATCTAGCATCTTTTTTGCAAGCATAAAAGTCTCTTTTGGATCTGAATCTACTGATTGTGGAAATCTATAAGGTTGTTTTACAACAACAGGAATATTGTTTTCTTTAATAAAATTTAACTGATTCTTAGACTCCGTGGCACCTACTATTACTATTTTATCTATTCCAAAACTTTTAAGAAATACAACACCATCTATTATTTCTTTTTCGTCATCTGCATAGAGATATACCGTTGTTGATCCATCAAATACAGTTTTCATAGCTTTGCTTTTAAGATTCATTGGTTCTTCAATATTCATATTCGCTTTTGATTTATTGAAGAAATTCTTTAAATCTTTAATTTGTTTACTGTAGTTAGTATTTGCCTTTAACCCTCTGTCTTCTCCTAACCACCATCTTCCAAATGTATATGGGCTTGGCCAATTTAAATGAACTCCCTGGTCATACTTTATAACTGCATCTTCCCAATTCCAGGCATCAAATTGAACAACAGAAGATTTACCGGAAATAACACCACCATTAGGAGCAATTTGAGCAAGAAGAACTCCGTTAGGCCTCATGCTTTCTACCGCTTTTGATTCTGCATTATATGCTATAATTGATCTAATTTCAGGAAGATAAGTTCCGGTTTCATCATCATCAACTGATGCTCTAACAGCATCAACTTCTACAAGACCTAGGTTAGTATTTAATGCTATAATTCCCGGATAAATATGAGAATTTGTCGCATCGATTATAGTATCATACTCCACATCATTAACAACATCTCCATTTACAGATATCAAATCTATTTTTCCATTACTAAATCCTATTAAACTATTTTTAATAACCTCACCATTTCCTATATGAGCTGTTGCTCCAAAAATTAATACTGATTTATCCTGATTTGGAGCAGGAGTTTGCTGTGAAAAAATTAGGTTTAAAAATAAAATGTTCAATAATATAATTTTTCTCATAATTTAAAATTCAGTGTATTCGCAACCTATTTCTATTTGCGGCATTGGATTAGGGAATTTTAGATTTGCACCTGGAGTATTTTCTTCAAACATTAGATTGATCAATTTAGATTTCTCATCTTTAATTTCACTTAGTTTCCTCTCATGCTCATCTTGGTCAAAATATAAAGCACCTTCTATAAAGGTCTTCTCCGCCTTTGTGTAAAGAGACATTGGATGCCCACTCCACATCACAATATCTGCATCTTTACCAACTTTTAGACTACCAACTCTATCATCCAAGTTAAGTAGCTTAGCTGGATTAAGAGTAACAAATTTCCAGGCTTCTTCTTGTGAAATATTTCCATATTTAAAAGCTTTTGCTGCCTCTAAATTTAATCTTCTAGAAAGCTCAGAGTTATCTGAATTAAGCGCAACAGTTACACCTGCATTGTGCATTATTGATGCATTAAAAGGAATTGCATCATTCACCTCGTATTTATATCCCCACCAATCAGAAAAAGTTGATCCACCAACTCCATGCTTGGCCATTATATCTGCAACTTTATAGCCTTCTAGGATATGAGTAAAAATCTTTATTCTAAAATCAAATTTCTCAGCTACTTTCATTAACATATTGATTTCACTTTGAACATACGAGTGGCTTGAGACAAATCTTTCACCATTCATAACCTCCCAAAGTGTCTCAAGTTCTTCATCATATCTAGGTTTATTTACAGAGTTCTTCTGTCTTCTGCTAAGAGAATTGTATTCAGCCCAGGTTTCCCCATAGTGTTTTGCTCTGTCAAAGTGATCAACAAATACCTGTTCTACTCCCATTCTTGTCTGAGGAAATCTAGAACCACTCCAATTTGATTGTTTAACATTTTCTCCCAAAGCAAATTTTATAAAGGGGTCAGCATCTTTGAAAAACAAATCATCTATCTCAGATCCCCATTTCAATTTTATTATTGCAGATTGTCCTCCAATAGGATTGGCAGACCCATGTAGAATCTGAACTGTAGTTACTCCACCGGCTAGATTTCTATATATACTTATGTCATCAGGATTAATAACATCCATTATTGATACCTCTGCTGAGGAATTATGGCCACCCTCATTGATACTTGATGCTGCCATGTGAGAGTGCTCATCAACTATACCTGATGTTATGTGTTTGTCTGATGCATCAATAACAGAGAAATTTGATGGTGTTTCAAGATTTTTCCCAATAGCAATAATTTTTCCATTTTGAATTATAATATCTGAATTCTGGATTATTCCTTCATCTTCGTTGGTCCAAAGTGTAGCATTTTTAAAATGAATAGATTGACTTTTTGGAATTGAGTTAATTCCAAATCCAACATTAGGAAAAGTAACATTTGACACAAAAGGTTTGATTGAATTTGGCTTACTATTTCTTTTCGATTTCATATTCTGCTTAGTATCTTTTTTTGAGACATCAAATAAAAATGCTTGGTTATTAAAGTCTAAACCTCTTCCACTTAAATTATCAGCCGAAGTAATTTTAGAAGAAATTTGAGCAAAAGATGATCTTCCATCTATGCTGTCGAATAAAGTTATACTTAACCAATCATCAACCAATGAAGTTTTTGATTTAATATCTGTTGAATCTCTTTTGACTTTAGAGCTAGGTCTTAATATGCTATTTGAAATTTTTATTTCATACGACTTACCGTTTACTTTAAGAGTGTATTCACCATCAATATTTATATTATCAGTATTCTTAACAACATGTCTTTGACCCTTAACCCAGTTTTCATTTATTTCAGTTTTATCATCAAAAATTTGGCCTGATGTAATTAAAAAGTTTGCTAAATAACCTTTATCAAGTTTACCGATTTTATTATCTAAGTTTATAGACTTGGCAGGAATTATAGTCAATGCATCCAGTGCTTTCTTTTCACTTAGACCATTTTTGATAGCTTTTCTTATATTTTTTAGAAAATCTCTTTTGTTATTAAGATCAGAGGAAGTAATAGAAAAATTAATTCCGTTTTTTTCTAATACTCCTAAATTAGTTGGAGCTTGATTCCAGTACCTAAGTTGATTAATCGTAAGTTTCTCATTTAGCTTTGAGTTTGATACATCAAATGCTTTTGGAAAGTTAACTGGAATTATAAGTGTATTACTAAATTTTTTTAATTCTCTAACATTCTCATATTCTTTCCCAGAACCCTTAATTACAAAGTCAAGATCAAATTCTCTTGAGAGTTTGGCAGCTCTAAGGACATTTAATTTATCATTAGCATCAAAATGTTTAGGCAACTTTTTATTTTCAATTAATGCTTCTAAAGCTAAATCTTTAGATTTTGAGATTCCCTGAGAGTACCAATCGGCATCGTAGTATAATTGTCTTATTAGAGCAATTGCACCCATAGTTGAAGATGGATATGATTGACTTGAAGTCAAGCTTCTTGAAAATGAGAAATGTTCAGCTGTTTTTTTTGAAATCATTCTAAATGATTCATTTTGATCATCTATTAGTCCGATTGTGAAGCTTGTTCCTCTATGAACACCTTCACTTCTATGAGAATTGACAATACCAAAACCGATATCCCTTAGTCCTTTTGCCTCTTTTTGGTTATAGTCATAATCATTAAAGCTATTATAGTCACTTAGAATATGATCGTTCCAATAATAGCCACTTCTTGATGGCTCATACTGAGAACTTCTTCCAGAAGATCTTCTTTGTGGTTTTTTAACTCCAAAAGAAGAATGAGTTTCAATGAATGAAGGATAAATATACTTTCCATCTAAATCAAATACTATACTGTTATTTGGAATATCAAGATTTTCTCCAATATCAAATATTTTTCCTTCTTTCTCAATTAAAGTAGCATTTTTAATGATCCCGTCACCACTATATATATTAGCATTTGTGAAAACATTATATTGATAGTCTTCTGTTTTAACTCCATCATTAACTATAAAATAATCTTGACCAAAAGAAAAAGAAATTGATAGAAATAATATAGATAAAGTTCTATACATCAGATTGGTTTTCTTGTTAATATATTAATAATTTGATAAACTACGATCATTCTCATAGTAATTTATTATATGATTAACAATTCTACTATAACTAGCAATTCCAGCCTTTTGATTATTAGACTTAAGGTAGAAGTCATATAAGATATTCTGTAGACTATTTATTATATTATTACTATACTTTTGCCAGAATTTTCTTCTAGAATTTATATCCTCAATTATCCCACTATTAATTTTATCTGTAAATAAACTAAGATCATCATTATGATTAATCTGTATTTCATTTAATAAATAACTTAATCCAAATACATATCCAGAATATTTGATTAATGGATCTTGATTATTTATTGAAGAAATAAATGCTAAAAAATTAGCATCTTCTTCAGCAGCATAACCAAGCTGGTGGGCCTGTTCATGTAGAACAGTGATTGAAAAGTCAATAGAAGGAATTTCTTCAACAACTATAGCTTCTAGAGTAAATGGATTAATATATCCAGATACTCCTTGGTAAAGAAATATTTTAGGTATAATAGACTTTTTTGCAAATTTGGTTGTTGAAATTTTATCAAACTTTTTAATATTGTCTAGTTTTAATTCACTTATTATTTTTTCTTTGTCAAACTCTAAATTTTCTAGAGTGCTATCCTCATCACCTAATATTAAATGAGCTTCATTTGCATCATCTATTAACCGATCTAATGTTGTTTGAAGTGATTCATATTTTATTTCACCTATATCTAATTTACTTAGCAGTGGTGTTTTAAAGTAGTTCAATCCCCATAAACTGTAGAATAAGAATATTGTAATTGATATTACTGCAAAAACATTTATAAAATCATTTATTTTAAATCTGAAAAAGAATATGAAATAGATGATAGATGAAATTAATGCTAACAATACCAATAAATCACCAATAGCTATTGAAAAACCTGAGAACAGGCTTGAATAAAACTTGAATATGTATTGATAGATGAATTCACTATAGTATTCTTCTACAATTCTAGGATTGTTTTTAAAGTATGATAAAATAAGTACCTGAGGTATAAGAAGTAGAGCAATTATTTTTTTAATGCCAATTCTCATAGTCTAGAATACTCTCTAATTTATATCTACTAGCGTTACATCAAATATTAATGTTGCATTTGAAGGTATAACACCATTGCCAGCTCCAGCTTCACCATATGCAAGATTAGGGGGAATAACTAATGTGCATGAGGCACCTTTGTTAAGTAATTTTATTCCTTCATCCCATCCAGGTATAACCTGTCCAACACCAAGGGTAAATTCTATTGGCTCACCTCTACTTAATGATGAATCAACTTCTGAGCCATCAATTAGTTTTAAAGTATAATGAACTTTAACATTGTCATTGTCTTTTGCATTTCCTCCGGTTCCTTTTTTGGTAATCTTATATGATATACCGCTATCAGTTGATTTCATTCCTTTTGTAAGGTTTTTTAACTCTTCTTTTTGTGCTTCTAATTTCTTTTCGTTAGCTTTTTTCTTTAATTCTAGATAATCATTAAATACAGTTGGAGCATCAAAATCTTTCGCAGTTTCACCTATTCTAATTATCTCAAGTTTATTGATTAAATCGTTTTGTTCTATTTTATCAACAATATCTTGGCCTATTGTTACTTTCCCAAATACGCTATGTTTTCCATCAAGCCATGGGGTTTCTAGATGAGTGATAAAAAACTGACTACCATTAGTATTTGGTCCTGAATTAGCCATGGACAAAATACCAGCCCCATCATGTTTAAGGCTATCAACAAATTCATCTTCAAAACTATATCCTGGTCCACCTGAACCTGTTCCTGTTGGATCTCCACCTTGTATCATAAAATTATCAATTACCCTATGAAACTTTATTCCGTTATAATAAGGTTTGTTTTTAAACTCTTCAGATGCTAATGGGTGATTTCCTTCTGCAAGAGCAATAAAATTAGATACCGTTAGAGGCGTCTCCTCATAGGTAAGTTTAAGGATCATATCTCCTTTGTTTGTTTGTATATCAGCATAAATGCCATCTGTTAAGTTTGAGTAATCTTTCATATTGTTACATGAATTAATTAAAAAAACAGAGCTAATCAATAAAAACTTGAGTTTCTTCATAACTATGATTTTAAATGGGTTAATATATCTGTTAAAAATTTTTCTTCGGTCTCAGCTAGACTTAAATGTGAAACTCCACCTGCAGCATGAATATGCCCACCGCCATTAAAAAAGTTTGCTGCAAAATCATTTACAGTAATGTCTCCTTTTGATCTAAATGAGAGTTTAACAACACCTTCATCTTTTTTTTCTATCATAAGAACTGAACATAAAATACCTTCTATGCTTAGGCCAAAGTTAACAAAACCTTCGGTATCTCCTTTTTTAAAATTATTTATTTTTTGATCTTCATCGCTTAACAAAGAATACATAACAGGAAGGTCTTTTACTTTCTTAAAATTCTCTAATGTTTTGCCTAATAATTTGAGTCTTGAAAATTGATAATTATTAAAGAGGTTTTGATATATAGAATCAATTTCTACACCAATTTTTATAAGATCTGAGGCTATCCTTAAGGTATCTGAAGTAGTTGAAGGAAACCTAAATGATCCGGTATCAGCAACAATTCCGGTATATATACATTCTGCTATTTCTTTGTCTATAGCATCCTTGTTATATTTTGACAAGAAATTATAGACCATCTCACACGTCGAACTCATAGATGGATCGCAATAAGAATATTCAGCAAAATCATCTGGTGATTCATGATGATCAATCATAATTTTTATTGCATCGGATTCTTTAATATATGGAGATAATTTTCTTACTCTATTTAAATTGTTAAAGTCTAGGATAAAAATAACTTCAGCATCATTAATAAGCTTAACACTTTTATCTTGAGATAAATCAAATCTATAAATTATGTTTTCACCAGGTAAAAATTTTAATACTTCAGAATATTCATTAGGTGAAATAATACTTACTTCATGATTTTTATTAAAAAAATGATAGATTGCAAGACAGCTTCCAAGAGCATCAGCATCTGGGCTAAGATGAGGTATAACAACTATTTTTTTACTTTCTGATAGATGCGTTTTTATATTACTAACAAAGGATTTATCCATAAAGGGCAAAGATACTACTATATTAAAAAATAAATAAAGTCTTAGATAAAACTTTTAAAAACTGTTTATATTATTAAATTTGTGCCCATGAAAACAAATAGAACTTTTACAATGTTAAAACCTGATTCAATTGAAGATGGATATATGCTTCCTATTCTTAATAAAATAAGTGAATCGGGATTTAAGATAATAGCATTAAAATACAAGAAAATGAATAGGGAAGAGGCGCAAGAGTTCTATTCAATTCATTCTGAAAAACCTTTTTTTAATGACTTAATAAACTTTATTACAAGAGGGCCAATAGTTGCTGCTGTCCTAGAAAAAGACAATGCTGTTGAAGATTTTAGAAAATTAATTGGTTCTACAGACCCTAATGAAGCTGAGGAAGGAACAATTAGAAAAAGTTTTGCTAGATCAAAGGGAGAAAATGCTGTCCATGGCTCAGATAGTGATGAGAATGCGAATGTTGAGATTTCATTTCACTTTGATAAAACTGAAATTTTCAGTTAAGTTTAATTTCTTTAATATATTTTTTGCCTAAGTTTTCATTCAAGAGTCTTTTCACTTTCTCTTTTTCAAAAAAAAGTTCTTCTTTTAATACAGATGACTTAAGTTTAACTGAAAGAACACCTTTTTTATAGGCAACATTAGATGTGTACTTTTCAATATTCTTTCCCATTACAATTCTCCATGCTTCTTGAATCCTTATTTTATCAATACCAACTCTTATATGTTTTTGTGAAATAATCTCACCTAAAACGTCAGACATTTTTTTAAAATCGTTTGTTTCTTCTGTCATCTATAAATTATTGAATATTAAAAATCTCTTCTTTATTTGAGGAATCTTTTAATGCATCTTCAACTCTTTCTTTATGAGTATCAGTTATAAAAATCTGTCCAAATTCATTTTTTTCAAGAATACTTACAATTTGACTAACCCTGTTTTGATCTAGCTTATCAAAGATATCATCTAATAGAACTATAGGAGAGCTCCCAAGCTTGTCTTTATAATATTCAAATTGTGCTAATTTTAATGAGACTAGAAAAGATTTCTGCTGCCCTTGACTTCCAAAATTTTTTATTTTATTACCGTCTATTAGAAACTCTAAATCATCCTTATGGATTCCTTTAGTAGTATATTGGACAAATCTGTCTTTTGAAATACTGGAATTTATTATTTCTTTAAAGCTACCTTCATTGAGATGACTATTATATTTAATATTAACTGAATCATCACCTGAGCTAATATTATTATAATATTTTTTAAATATTGGAATAAAAGATTTCAAGAATCTGTTTCTTTCTGTATATATTGGTGTCCCTAACGAAATTAGTTGCTGATCATAAGCATCAATAGTATTTTCATCAAATTTTTTATTTATAAAGAAATACTTTAATAAAGAATTTCTTTGAGTTAAGATTTTATTATAGTCAATAACTCTTTTTAGATAAACTTTATCAATCTGTCCGATAACACTATCTATAAATTTTCTTCTCATCTCACTTCCTTCAACTATTAGGTTTCTGTCATGAGGTGATATAATAATTAAGTTAACTAAGCCAATATGATCAGAAATTTTTTTATATAATTTTCCATTTCTTTTAATCCTTTTTTTATCTCCTTTCTTGAATGAGCATAAAATTTCCTCTTTTCTTTTAGATATTAAGAATTCTCCATTAATTGAAAAAAAATCAGTCCCAATCTTTATATTCTGATTTGAAGATGGGTTAAAATAACTCTTAGTAAAAGCAAGATGGTATATTGAATCTATAATGTTTGACTTTCCAACACCATTTTTTCCAATAAAACAATTTATCTTTTTTTCAAAATTAAATTTAGCTGATGAAAAGCTTTTATAGTTATTAATTGATAGAGTATTCAAAAACATAATAGAATTCAAAATAAAACATTAATTTTGGGTTTCAAAAAATAATTATGGCAACTTTTAAAAAAAGAGGATATAAGAAATCGTTAAAGACAAGAAATAATCAAAAATTTGATAATAATAGTCAAACAGCTGAAGTTTTTGAAAAGCTTGATTCAGGTGCAAGTGCAAGCGAAAAATGGATTGCTAAATACCAAAACAGAATTATTTCTGCATTGACAATAGTAGCTTTTTCGGTTCTTGCCTTTATAGCCTATGATAGATATGTTAAAGAACCCAGAGAAAAACTAGCAATGACTGAGATGAGTCAAGCTCAATTTTTCTTTGATCAAGCTATAGTTGCTGGAAATGACTCTGACTCACTATTTAATTTAGCAATTAATGGAGGAGAGGGAAAATATGGTTTTCTTGATATAACTGAAGTGTATAAAAACACAAAAGCTGCTAATATTGCAAAGTACTCTATCGGAATGGCATACTTAAACCTTAAA
>Ga0209036_1001337_pt1 | contig 10490 bp, 11 predicted proteins | sample MarorgKNORR_S2LV_3_FD_188222 | JGI IMG/M metagenome (GOLD analysis project Ga0209036, IMG submission 188222) | Marine microbial communities from the Southern Atlantic Ocean, analyzing organic carbon cycling - DCM_A/KNORR_S2/LV (SPAdes) (version 2) | ecosystem: Environmental > Aquatic > Marine >... | reverse complement strand
TTTTTTTATTTTCAGAAAAATTTGGATGTAATTCAATATCAAGCAATCCTCCTTGATTTTTATTAAAAACGTCAGGCACTCCATCAATTTCAGTTGCAATTCCATTTTTTAATAGAAATAGCTTTCCTCTTCTTTCGCTGTAAATTATTGTTTCACTATCAACAAATTCAATGCTCCAAGGAACATATGCTGTTTCATGAATATTGGATATCGTATAATTAATTTTGGATGGAGTAATGATTGTATCATCAGCTTGAGCACATGAAATACAAAAAGCAAAAATTAAAATAAGTCTCTTCATTTTATAAAAATATAAAAAATGTCGGGATGACAGGATTTGAACCTGCGACCCCACGGCCCCCAGCCGTGTGCGCTAACCGAACTGCGCCACATCCCGAGTCTGCAAATATATTTTACTAATTTAATTATAATAGACTTTATAAATAAAAAAAGCAGCCATCAGACTGCTTTAAATTTGTCGGGGTGGCAGGATTCGAACCTACGACCTCCGCGTCCCAAACGCGGCGCGATAACCGGGCTACGCTACACCCCGAAAACGGGTGCTAATATAAAACTCTTTAGATTAACAACAAACACAAATTTTTATATTAATTTTGAAGGCATGTCTACTGAAAAAATCAAAACTTTAATTATAGGTTCTGGACCTGCTGGTTATACTGCAGCAATATATGCATCAAGAGCTGATTTAAAGCCAGTTCTCTACACTGGAATGGAACCAGGTGGACAACTCACAACAACGACTGATGTTGATAATTTCCCTGGTTATCCAAATGGAATTGATGGTCCTAAAATGATGGAAGAATTAAAAGCTCAAGCAGAGAGGTTTGGAACAGATGTTAGAATTGGAGAAGCAACTAAAGTAACCTTTGCCAAAAACTCCGATGACCTTCATGAAGTTATAATTAATCATGAAATAGTTCTTCATGCTAAAACTGTTATCATTTCAACCGGTGCATCTGCAAAATATTTAGGTCTAGAAAGTGAACAAAAATTAATTGGCGGTGGTGTTTCTGCATGTGCAGTATGCGATGGTTTTTTCTACAAAGGCCAAGAGGTTGCAATTGTTGGAGGAGGTGATACTGCAGCTGAAGAAGCAACTTATTTATCAAATATATGCTCCAAGGTTACAATGCTTGTTAGAAAAGATGAAATGAGAGCTTCAAAAGCCATGCAGCATCGTGTGAATTCAAAAGAAAATATTGATCTAAAGTATAATTCTGAAGTTGTTGAAGTTCTTGGTGATAATGTTGTTGAAGGTTTGAAAATCATAAACAATAAAACACAAAAAACTGAGCAGATTAATATTACTGGTTTTTTTGTTGCAATAGGGCATAAGCCCAACACTGATTTATTTAGGGGTCAGCTTGATATGGATAAAACTGGTTATATAATCACCAATGGAAAGACAACTAAAACTAATATTCCTGGAGTATTTGCATCAGGAGATGTTCAAGATAAAGAATATCGTCAAGCGGTTACAGCTGCTGGAACAGGATGTATGGCTGCATTAGATGCAGAGAGATACTTAGCATCAATAGGTGACTAATATGTTCAAATACAATTTATTTCTATTTAAAGATCTTCCATCAGCCTGGTTATGTGGAATTAGAATTAATGAATTAAACGATAAAAAATGTTTAGTCAGTGTTAAACATAATTGGTTTAATAGTAATCCATTTAGGTCTCTATATTGGGCAGTTCAAGGTATGGCCTCTGAATTAACAACAGGAATGTTAATAATTAAAGAAAGAGATAATTTTGACTTTAACATTTCTATGCTGGTTGTTTCAAACTCTTCAAAATTTTTAAAAAAAGCCAAAGGAAAAATTGTTTTTGAATGCAATGATGTAAAAAATATTAAAGATTCATTCCAAAAATTAACAAAAAACAACCCTACAGCTATAATAAAACTTAGTTCAAAAGGTTATGATAGTGTTGGAGATATTGTTTCTGAATTTACCTATGAATGGAGTATAAAAAGAAAATTTTAACATTTCTTTAAATTTAAAAGTCTAAAACAAATCCTATATTTAAATATGGCTCGTCAAGTATTTAAGTACACAAAAAATGTTCTTAAAAAAGTAACTTTTAGTTTTGCTTTATTTAAAAAAGAATTGGATAAAGCATCTGAAGTTTTACTTCCTCACGAATATGATGAGTTAAAAATTTGGGTTGAAAATTATATTAATAAACATCCACATTTAGTGGGTGTTGTTTAGTTAAGAATTTTAACTTTAATTTTAATATTATCAATTGGCCATTCTCTTTTGTCAGTTTCTATATTTGAAATTAAATCTACTACATTCATTCCATTAATTACTTTACCAAAAGGAGTATAGTTTTCATCTAGATGATAAGCACCATTTTTATCAACTACTATAAAAAACTCATAAGGAGATGCAAGTTTATATGGGTTGTCAATATCACTGCTAGGAATAGATATTACCCCTCTGTGATGCTTAAATCCTTTTTTTGTATCAGGAGGTAATAAATATCTCCCAATTTTTTTTCTTCTCTTAGATATTTCATATGAATCTGAATTTCCCCCTTGAATAATAAAATCTTTAACCACACGATGAAAAGAAGTGCCATCAAAATATTTTTTTTTCGTTAAATAAATAAAATTGGATCTGTGATATGGAGTTTCATTAAATAGTAATAAATCTATATTACCAAACCTAGTTTCAATACGTACTTTATTCTCTTTGTTGTTTTTATCGTATTCGAAAAAAAAGGGAATTGCATTTTCATCATTCAAAACAAACTGATCAGCAACAGATTTAACCTGTTTTTTGTTTTTAACCTTTTCAATAACCTTTATCTCAATTTTTGGTTTTATTTTTGGTTTATTCTCACAAGAGATTAAAATAATAACAATACAAATCAATAAATTAGTTGAGTGAAATTTGAAGAATTTAAACATAGATTATCAAAATTAAAAAATAAATCTCTTCCAGGCATTGAATCTCATATTCAATTAGCGCCTACAAACAGAATAGAATTAATTAAAAAAATAAAAACTAATAATAAAACGCAAGATGCTTCAGTTTCATTGTGTTTTTTTTCTGACTCAAAAAATGATGTTAGAATGCCTCTAATTTTAAGAAATGAATATGATGGAGTACATTCAAATCAAATTTCATTTCCTGGTGGAAAAAAAGAAAATAATGATGCAGATCTCAAAGAGACTGCTATTAGAGAAACTAATGAAGAAATTGGTATAAAAAAAGATAATATGATTTTTCAATTAAAATTGACTGATATATATATACCACCAAGTAATTTTTTAGTTAGACCATATATTTTTACTTTAAAAAACGAACCATTAATAAAGCAAGACAATATTGAAGTCATAAAAGTTTTAGTGCCAACTTTATCAACTTTAATTGGACTCAAAATTCATTATGGTTTTACTGATAAACAAAAAATTAAGAACCCTTATTTTATAATAGAAAATCATATCGTATGGGGGGCAACTGCTATGATTTTAAATGAATTTATATCAATAATTAAGTCCTAATTTATTGTTTATATATTTGCCGATAAATTTATAAGGTGCCGTTTTTCAAAAGAAACCCGTTTGGACATATACTTTTTATTAAAACTTGGTTAATAAGAATTTTAGGCATTTTAACTCATCAAAGATTTAAGGGTTTTAATAGGCTTAAAATTGAAGGATCAGAAATATTAAAGAAATTACCTGAAAAAAATGTTTTGTTTGTTTCAAATCACCAAACATATTTTGCTGATGTAGTAGCTATGTTCCATGTTTTTAACGCTGGGTTAAGCGGAAGAGTAGACTCAATAAAAAATGTTGGGTATTTATGGAAACCAAAACTTAATATATATTTTGTTGCAGCCAAGGAAACAATGAAATCTGGACCACTTCCAAGAATCTTTGCATATGCAGGTTCAGTTTCTATTGAAAGGACTTGGAGGGACAAAGGAAAAGATGTTAATAGACAGGTAAAAATGAGTGATATTTCAAATATAGGTGTAGCATTGAATGATGGCTGGGTAATTACATTTCCACAAGGTACAACAACTCCATTCAAACCTATTAGAAAAGGAACTGCTCATATAATAAAAGAGTTCAAACCGCTTGTTATTCCAATTGTAATTGATGGTTTTAGACGTTCATTTGATAAAAGAGGAATAAGAATCAAGAAAAAAGGCATATTGCAATCTATGGAAATTAAAGAGCCTTTAAAAATTGATTATGAAAATGAATCTGTTGAATCGATAGTTGAAAAAATTGAATATGCTATTGAACAGCATTCTTCATTTCTTAAGGTTATTTCAAAAGAAGATTTAGCAGAATATGAAAAGATGAATAAACTAAGAAAATGGTCAAAGAATTAATTACTTCTCAATCATAAAAGTTTTAATTGATGGATTGAATGGCGTTTCTATCAAATTTCCATTCGAATCTATAAGCTCTAATTTAATTTGATTTTCTCCCTCTTCAAGACCTTCAATATAATATGGAGCCCAATCTTCAATCAGGAAAATAGTATTATTTATTGTTGCTCTTACCTTGTTTCCATTAGTTGAAATTTCTGTGTTTAACAAATAAAAATCTAAAAGGACTTTTTCTGAATCCTTGCCTGTGTAAGTACCTTTTGGCCTACTGTAAAAAAGAAATTCTTTGCTTAAATCAGATGTTCCATCGTTGATTTGAGTAAAAACATAGGCGTCTTTATTTTTTACTGATTCATGATGTGATCTTGATAAAAAAGCAAGAATTATGTCATCATCATCAACTGTCTTTTTAAAATTATTTACATAATGAGCAGAATATGGCTCATTGTTTACAATAAAATGTATATGCTGACCTTTATTTGAATTAGCTAGTTGGTAATTAAATTCTGTTTCAGTTTTAACACCTAGTTCATATTCAACAACGTCAAAAGAAAATTGATATTCATCATCAACTTTAACTTGTTCAGTTAATGAGAGTTTAGAACTTTCAAATGATGGAGATCCTTCTATTTTCGAAATTGTGATCTTTTGATCTATTTTTGAATTACAAGCTAGAAAAATAAAAATTTGTGTTATTAGAAAAATTTTTTTTAATTGAAGTCTCATATTTATTATAAATTAGATTTAATGTTTTTTAAAAATAGTAAATTATTGTTCATTTTTCTTATAATTATTAGTTCATCATCATGTGGTTTATTAAAAGAGAATAATGGTGAGATTAAATATAAGACAACAGATTTTGACAAACATTCTAAACCTAAGCAACCAACGTATTTAAATTTAGATGACTGGCTAGTTCATCCTGAAAAAAAATCTGATTTAACTTTTTTAAATAAAAATAATGGCCTGATGATGGTAGATGTTTTTTTTATTGTTCCAACATTATTTACTGATAGAAAAAATATTAATTGGAATTCAGATATATATGATAATGATTTCTCTAATGTTTTACTGCAATCATCTATTAAATATCAATCAACTGCATGGTTAGATTCAGGTAATCTTTATTCTCCAAATTACAGACAAGCCCATTTTAGAGTATTTGATGAGTTTAGATGGGAAAATGGGGGAGAAAAGGCATATAATTTAGCATATGAAGATATAAAAAGATCATTTGAAATATTTCTTAAAAATTACAATCAAGGTAAGCCAATTATAATTGCTGGTCATAGTCAGGGTTCAGGTCATGCGATAAGATTATTGCAAGATTTTTTTGATGGCAAGGATCTGAAAAACAAATTGGTTGCTGCTTATCTTCCAGGAACTAAAGTAACCCAAGATGATTTTTTCGACTTACAACTAATGAATGGTCCTGATGAAACTGGTGGTTTTGTAACCTGGAATACTTTAAAAATATTAAAAAATGAGCAAAAGTATAATTTTACTGTTGACAGAGAATGGCTCGTTGATGCTTTGTGTTCAAATCCAATTACGTGGGACTCAAAAAAAACTGCCGATTTTTCTAATCACAAAGGACTTTTATTTCTAAATGGTAAGGTTTTTTCTAATGCATTAAAAATTGATAATATTGAAACAGGTGTTTATTTAAAAACTCCAAAAATCGGTTTTTTTAGAACTCTTTTAATGTCAACATTAAAAGATTATCATAAAGCAGACATTAATCTATTTTGGGAAGATATAAGACAAAACTCTATTAATAGAGTCCAAGCTTATTTTAAAAATCTAAGTAATTGAATTTCCGTATTCCCATCCTTCTCTTGCTGGCTCTTTTATGTATGCATCAATATCAGGACGATTAGTTATTTTCATATTTTGTGAATCATATATGATTTTAGCACCAAATCTTTGTGAAAGGGTTCCAAGTAGTGCCATTTCTGTCAGGTCAGCTCCATAATTAAAATTTGATTCAGGTAGGTAATTGTTTTTAATTGCATCTATCCATTCTTGAACAGGGGTCTCATCTCCCCATTTGAGTCTTGGAATTGTCTGTTCTGGCATATTATTTTGAAATTCTTCCCATTCATTATCTGAAATTAATAGCCTTGGATTATTTGGTCTTCCCCCGGTAATTAAGGAATTTTTTGATCCAACCATTATCATTCCACCACCCCAAAGTTCCTTTATTGGCCATGACGGGTCAATTTCTGGTTTGAATCCTCCTTCATACCATTTCATTTTAACCGAAGGTCTTTCATCTTTCTTAGGGAAATTATATGTGACAATTGATTTTTCACAAACAAAATGATGATTATTTATTCTGTTCTCAACATAAGAGTCAACTTCAGTGGGCATACCTAAATTTAGCGCCCAAAACGGACCATCTAGTGTGTGACATGACCAATCTCCTAATTGACCGTTTCCAAAATCAAAAAACCCTCTCCATGATTTAGGAACATATACTGGGTTATAATCTCTTTTCATAGCAGGACCAAGCCATAAATCCCAATCTAAATGATTTGGTACTTCATTTTTTGGTGGGGGAAAGCTTTCAGGCAGTGTCCAATAGTGTCCAGGTCTAAAATTAAATTCCCCAATCCAAGCATGAACTTCTTTAACCTCTCCTAATATTCCTGCATCATACCATTCTTTAATTTGTCTAACACCATTAGTTGTATGGCCTTGATTGCCCATCTGAGAAACAATTTTATAATAATTTGCAGCTTTTTTTAAAGTCCTACATTCCCATACATTATGAGCCAACGGTTTTTCCATATACACATGTTTCCCCAATTCCATTGCAATCATGGCAGGAGCAAAGTGAGTGTGGTCAGGCGTACTTATTATAACCGCATCAATCTCATTATGCATTTTATCATACATTACTCTGAAATCAGTAAATTTTTTGACATTTGGAAATTGAGATTTAATTTTTTCATATCCATCTTTTGCCCTAATATCATCAACATCGCACATGGCAACTATATTTTCAGATTTTAAAATAGGACTATAATTAGCGCCTCCTCTTCCTCCAACTCCAATAACTGCAATATTTAATTTATTATTTGGGTTTTGACAGCTAAGTAAATAGGGACTAAATAAGGTTGCTCCTGCAAAAAGTGTTGATGATTTTAAAAAATCTCTTCTCTTAAAATTATTCATAAATTAAAATTTTCTATATGGTGAATCTAAATATTTATTAGCCTCTTCTTCTTTAAATTTTGCTTTTAAGCTATCCCAGTGCAATGTTTTCCCTGGAAATCTTCCAGCTATCACTCCCAGAAGAATAGTTTCAGTTAACCTTGATGAATATGAAAATGGAGCAGTACACTCATCTTCACCAAGACATGTGTCAATAAATTGATGATAATGTAGGTGCGACTCTTTACCATAATCTCTGACAGGTATTTCACTTAATTCTCCATTATCAACAAATTTTGAAACATCAAAATCTTTATATTCATTATCTACAATCAATTTAGGTAGTTCCATAAAATGTGGAAGAAGTAATTTTCCTTTTTCTCCCATAAACATTGCTCCCTGTAAAGGAAGCTTATCTCCGTTTGGTAATTTTAAATCTTTATGTTTTTTTGGAGAATCTTTTCCATCTTCCCATATCCATGTTAATGTATCTGTGGTATATTTAGTTCCAGGAAAAACATACTCAACATAATTCTTTTCCGGAAAGCCAAAATTGTTTGGTTTTCTACATTTATTCTTTATAGTGTAAGGTACGTCTAGGTCTAAAGCATTGTATGGAGTATCAAAAATATGAACTCCCATGTCGCCTAATGTTCCACATCCAAAATCAACAAGTTTTCTCCACATGCCTGGATGATAAATCTTATCTTTAAATGGTCTTTCTTTTGAGGTTCCTAACCATAAATTCCAGTCTAGATAATTTGGAATTGGGTCATTTCCTGAGGGTTCTGGACCATCATAACCCCAATTCTTTGGACACCATGCTCTAACTTTATCAACTTTTCCAATTATACCAGATTTAATCAACAATGTTGCAAGTTTATAATCATAAAAAGAATGAACTTGGATACCCATCTGCGTAACTAGATTTTTTTCTTCAGCGAGCTTTTTCATTGCTCTAGCTTCCGAAACATGATGTGTTAGAGGTTTTTGACAATAAACGTGTTTATTTAGCTCCATTGCCATAATAGATGCTGGCGCATGAGTATGGTCAGGTGTTGAAACAATAACTGCATCAATTTCATCATGAATATTTTTCAGCATAACCCTATAGTCTTTAAAAAGCTTTGCCTCCGGAAATAATTTTCCAGCTTCAACAAGAGCTTTGTTGTCGACATCACATAAGGCAACTATTTGAGCTTTTTTATGAGAAGCTATATCATTTAAATCTGCTTTTCCCATTCCTCCAACTCCAATATGAGCTGTTCTTATTTTTTTATTCATAGACTTAAAAATATTATAATTAGGTAAAAAAGGAGCAATTCCAAAAATGGATGAATTTTTTAAAAACTTTCTTCTATTTATCATTTTATAATTTTTTGATTTTTATTTCTCTGAACCATATGGGACTATCATGGTCTTGTAGTGCTATATAGCCTTTTTTGAATTTTCCATAATCTGGATATTCATCCCATTTTCCAGAGTTTCTTCTTTCATACCAATCTTCAGAGTAGGGAGTAAAAGAAACTATAAGTTCACCATTCATCCAGTGTTCTACTTTTTCTTCAGTGTATTTTATTTTTGAAGTATTCCATTCACCTGCAGGTTTTAATTTTTTGATTTTTTCATCTGCAGAATACATTGCATAGTCTGCTCCAGCTTTTTGCCAATCTTCAAGTTCAGAGTTGTTTAATTTTCCCCATCCAAAATCATCAATTAATTGATATTCAGGAGAAACAGCATATGGAGCTGAATAACCTTCTTTTACATGATAAAAAACTCCACTATTACCACCAACTGGTAATTTCCATTCTAGGTATAATTCAAAATTATCAAATTCTTCAAGGTAATATATGATATCTCCACCACCTTCCCAATTTTCTTCTTTCTTCAACTGAGTGTCAAAAGTTAAATTCCCATCAATAGCTGCCCATTTACTTGGAATTTCTTCTCCATTATATGCTCTCCAGCCATTTGTGCTTTCTCCATCAAATAAGTATATCCATTCAGCATTATTGTTTAAGGAATTACAAGAAACAAGAAAAGCAATTATTAAACCCATTACTATTCCTTTAAACCAAGATATCCAATAAGCTTGGTAGTGAGATAAATCCCAATACAATCTCTTTTTTTCGGTAAAATTTTTGTGCCAATTATAAATATTTTTCATTTCACTTATAAGTTAAGTTAATTTTTTCAAAAAGTTTAATTTCAGCTATAAATTGCCAATCCATATTTAGTGTTTGATTAGCTGTATGATTATGATGATCTTGATCAAGAATGTAGTTGTCTGGCTTGATAATGTTTCTGCTTTTTGCGTATACTTCTTCAAAATTATTTCTGATTGAAACAAATTCATTCTCTTTATTTAACAAACTAGTTAGATCATTTTTTCCGTTGTCAAAATTTGAAATAGCAATAAAAGTTTCATAGCTAAATAAAGCCAGTTTTGCAACTTGCTCATAAACTTCTAATGCATAACTTCCTCTTATTGTTTTCGTTTGTTGAAGTTTTATTTTTTCAATTATTATTTTAAGATCTTTAATGTGTTTTTTGGCAATAGATATTTTTTTATCAAATTTTTGATTCCATTTTCCTGAATTATTTATTTCTGGAAGCTCTACAATATGAGTTTCTAATGGCAAACTAGTTTTAGTAATTTGATTTCTATGCTTTTTTTCAACAATAAATAAATTAGCCCAATCTCTAACTGGCATATCTAATTCATCAATAAAACTATACTCAATATCACTAAAATCTGGAGAAAAATATCGATGTCTAAAATTTGATTTAAAATCATTAGGATTCAAATCTTTTCCTCCCCAGGTATATTCAGCAAAGGAATAAATACCTCTTTTGTACAACTCAAAATGCGGAGAATCATCATCCCATAGAGTTAATAATAAACCATCTAAATTTTTTTCAACAGATGTCAATGAAAATGATTT
>Ga0209036_1001331_pt1 | contig 10521 bp, 8 predicted proteins | sample MarorgKNORR_S2LV_3_FD_188222 | JGI IMG/M metagenome (GOLD analysis project Ga0209036, IMG submission 188222) | Marine microbial communities from the Southern Atlantic Ocean, analyzing organic carbon cycling - DCM_A/KNORR_S2/LV (SPAdes) (version 2) | ecosystem: Environmental > Aquatic > Marine >... | reverse complement strand
TGAAACATTACGGCCTAAGTATTCCCCATTTGTTAAACTAGAACCTACAATTGGTAAGTTTGACCCTTTAAGTGTCCAAGTAGATGTGCCCGAATTCCATGAGTATACAAATACATTTCCTTGATTATTATTAGTTTGCCCACTTCCATTACTCTGTTGTTTTACACCGACAATAAGTGTTTTTCCATTATCAGAAACTTGTAAACCTGTCCCTAAAAAACCTGTATAAGGCGGATTAAGATAACCAGGGGTCATCGTCCAAGAAGCTGAACCTGAAGGGGTATAATCCCATGTAGATATTACATCTGAAGTCGCTGTTTGAACAATAACTCGGTTCCCATCGGAGCTTACAGACATTCCATTATTTCCAAAATTTCTTCCATCCCCAGCTCCACCTACATCAGAGTTACCGACAAGAGATAAAGCATCTCTAAAGGACCATTTAGTATTCCCAGAACTATTTTTATGCATATTCCAATCAGTTCCGTCCCAATCATAAACATTTATATATCCCCCATCTGCCTCATTACTTGATTTACCTTGTCCATTAGCAAAAATCCTGTTTCCATCATCAGATATATCGACATGATAGCCCAATTCCCAATTTTGCCAATATCCCCGCATATCATTATCATCTCCTAATCGAGTCCAAGAAGAACCATTATATCTGTAGGCATATATTCTTCCAGCACCAGAATTACTGCTTGTAACATTATTTGCTCCTATTACAATAGTATGTCCATCTCTACTTAAAGCCATAGTACTTTGCTCTGCACCACTTACAAGGGTTTGCGGAAGATTACCAGTAATATTTGTCCAAGTACCATTTACAAGCTCATAAACAATTAATCTATAAAAATCACCGGTATTTTTATACCCACTTGCAAATGCGAAAACTTTCCCATTTTTACTTAAATGTGTATCTCCATATCCATCACCACCACCAACATTACCAAATTGATCATTTACACCAGATCCATAAAGCGTCTCTCCAATTTGAACTGCTTTTTCAGCTCCTGTAAGCGCTGTCATAGTAACGTTTGTGACCACCCCTGTAATGGAGATGGTAGGAGCAGGATTCATTGCCTCAGTAAAGGCAGCAGTAATTGTCACTGTATCTGAAGCCACTAATATATTATCCGCATCGGTATCAGATAAAATTACCGAAACATTGGAATTACATACTCCCCACTGGGGATGTTTGGAAGTATCAGCTCTCCAAGAGTTAGTACCTGCAGAATTTTTGAAATTAGAGGGCTCATTACTAATCTGAGAAACACACCACCCTGAAATATCTTGAACAAAATCAGCAGCGCTAGTAAACATTCTACTCATATTGGTAACATTTGAAACGTTCCAATTTCCAATATCTTGGTTGAAACGGGATGCCGATTCAAATACTTTACTCATGTTAGTAACACTTGAAGTATCCCAAGAAGAAATATTTCCGTTAAAAACAGCCGCAGATTCAAACATAGCATAAATGCTTGTAACCTTTGATACATCCCAAGAATTTAAATACTGGTTGAACCTTCTCGCTTCATAAAACATTGCCTGCATGTTGGTCACATTAGAAGTATCCCACCCGCCTATGTTTTGGTTAAATTCCAATGCATTATTAAACATTGATGTCATGTCAGTAACACTTGAAGTGTCCCATGATCCAATGTCTATATTAAAATAGTCGGTTCGATTAAACGTTAATCTCATATTAGTAACACTAGAGACATCCCATGATCCAATTGCTTGATTGGTGTTGTTGTAACCAATTAACCTACAATCTTGAAACATCGACTCCATATTTGTAACACTAGAGACATCCCATGAATCAATTTGGGGATTCATATTATCTGTTCCTTCAAACATATAACTCATGTCCGTTACCTTAGAGGTATCCCAAGAATTAAAATTCTGATTAGCTGAGGACAAAGAAATATTTCTTTTGAACATATCGCTCATATCGGTAACATTAGAGGTATCCCATGAGCTTAAATTTTGATTGAAAGCTCGGTTTTGACTGGCTAAAGAGCCTGTTGCACCGTCAAAAAGACCACTCATGTCAGTTACAAGTGTGGTAACTACTCTATCCCAATCTGTATCAGTTCTATCTTTGTTCGCTAAAGAAGTATTGTCATGGGCAGTATATATAGTGCCACTTACCATACCGGTATCTCCTGCACTACATCCAGAACATTTTATAGTCACTCCATTGGATGCCAAGTAAAAAGTAGGACTTATTGTAAGGGTAAGCGAGGCATTTCCGGAGTAGGGTAAATTATTGGTATCAGTTGCAGTAGCGGTAACATTCAGAGTAGTACCCGAAGAAATATTTGAAGGTACTTGCCAGTAATAGGTCCATACTGCTGCAGTAGTGCTTTGAGTCATTGAAACATTAGTGACTACCCCTGTTACAGAAATTGTTGGAGTGGCATTCATGTTAATTGAGAAGGTTGCAGTGAGTGTAACCTGACCGGTAGTAATTACATTATCTGAATCATTGGAGGTGATGGTGAGAGTTGCTGGTGATGACTGGGCAGATAGACTAAAGTTGGCTAATAAAACCAATAAACTAAAAAGCAAGAAAGATTGATACCTACAAAAAGATATCATTCGCCTTATAAATTTGAAATTAGTTATATGCATAAAATGGCGTTTGTCAAACTTTTTGATCTCTCAAGACCAAGCTTATGTCTTAAACTTGATCTTAAGTTAGCTAAGGTGCTTTTTGAAATTTTTAGATGCTCTTGAATTTGAGTATTAGAAAAACTCATCTTGATACACATACATACTTTAACCTCCTGTAGAGATAAATCATCTCTGACCTGGACAAGCTTTCTTGTAAAGTCAGGATAGATTTTAGCAAATGTTATTTCAAACTTTTTGGTTTCCATAAACTCATAAAATTCCTCAAAGCAAATCTGCGTTTATAATATGAGCTGAAAAATGATTGCAGTATTTATGCAGTACTACTTTTGGGGTAGTGCAGTAATATTGAAGTAAGTTATATGACTTGTTCAGTAATAAAACTGAGTTTATTAGTAAAAAAGCATTAATTATTATCAAATAATTATTAGATCGATAAAAGAAAAGAATTCAGTGATTGATCTTTATCTAAATTCAATTTCTTAGAAAGCCTGTAGCGTTGGCTTTCAATAGTTCTAGATGACACTCCAGAAATAATTGCAATTTCACTATTTGTGTGATTCATTTTTATATAGGATGCTAGTCTTAAATCTGTTGATGAAAGCTCTACGATTTTATTAAGTTTAGTATAAAATTCTGGATAAACGTTTACAAACATTTTATCAAAATCTTTATAGGTTTTATCTGAATTAATAACAGAATTTAACTCATGAGAAGCTGATTGTAAATCTTTATTATCTGATTGTTTAGAGGATTCCAGTTTTGTCTTTATTTTTTTTAGGTATTCATTGCGTTGCAATATAAAATTAGATTTACTTACAAGTTCTCTATTTTTTTGATCTAGCTTACTTGAAATAAGTTCCTTTTCAGCTTCTAGTCGATTTCCCTTTTCCTTTTGATAATTATAATTAACCCTGATTGTTGCTAATGAGAAAAATAATACAACAGAGCAAATAATTAAAATGTATAAATATGTGTTGTATTTGATCTTACTCTCATTTAATTCTCTTGCTGAACTCGCTAGTTGTATTTCAGTTTCAAAATTATTGAGAGATTTTAAGATTTTGGAAGTGGAAGATCCTGATGAAATTAAAATAAGTGAATCTTTAATTTTTAAAAGTTTCGAGTTTAGACCTTTCGCCTTATAAACATTCTCCAAAACCCTGTAATTGTATATTTTTTCTTGCTCATTAAGATTTTTGAATTTGAGATTTTTATTTGCAATATTTTCTGCTTTGTCATACTTATTTAGTCCAAGATAGCATTCGGCTAATCTAGATCCAATTGCACTCAATTCAAATGGAAAATCCTCAATGTAAGGCTCAGATTTATTTAGGTAAAAAATAGCTTTTTCAAATTGTTTTTTATGCTGTTTTATGGCGCCCAAGTTTAAATACATATAGCCCATATTTCTTTTTAAAAAGGGTTGGTTGTTTCCAGATTGAATTTGGTTATTGTAAAAATTTTCAGCGTTATCTAAAATATTCTGAGCACTTAAATCATCATTATTTAATGCTGAAATTGTTAATAAAGATGCCATAGAATATAAAATATCCTCTGCCTTGCCGTATTTCTTTCTTCTTTCATATACTTCCCTAAATAGCTTTTCAGCCTTTTTATAATCTTTTTTAGCTTGACTTATTAAAGCCAGGTTTGAAGTAGCGGTATTGATCCCAAAAGCATTTTGGTCTTTATATGAAATGTTTTCAAAAAGACTTATTGCTTGTTTAAATTTTTCTTCAGCTTTATCATAATTCCCATTACTAAAGTAAATGCTCCCTATATTAAGAATTACCCATGGAGGCTGATTGATATTAGGAAAGTTTCTTTCTTCTTTAGGGATGGCACCATAAATTTTAACTGATTGTTTTAGATAATCCAGAGCACTTGCATTTAATCCCATATTAAGAAGGATCTCTCCCATAAGGGCAAAAGTGTTTTGGATTTCAGAACTAGGTCCTTGGTTTTGTGTTAAATTATTGAACTCTAAACCAAATTCTATAGCAAGGCTTGGGTTGGTATCCTTATACTTAATTATCGAATCTCTTAATTGTTTGCTGTTTTGCGCAAAAACTAAAGAAGTAGAAAAAAATAAAAAAATAATGTATCTAAACATTTTGGCTATTTTTTTAAATATAAGAATAAGATAACGGCTAAACCAATAACCAAAACTATTTGTAAAAACTCCTTAAGGTTCAAATTTGAGTTCTTTCTTTTTCCTGAGTTTCTTTTGACGTTCTAAAAACTCATCTCTAGAAATTTTTTTCCCATTTAAGAAAACTGATTTTACTCCATCAGGTAAATCTGATTCAAAAAGATAATCATGATTCATAAAAAATTTGTTTGTAATAAAAGTATTATTTATAAATAAAAATTCAAATCAGATAAATACTGCAAAACTACTGCATAAAAAAACTCATTATAAGTAAGTCTTCAGTTTGAATCTGAATAAGATTATCATTTATTTTATTTTATTTTCATTTTTTGTAGTTTTAATCGTAAACCAATAATTATATAGCAACTGATTTATTTCACAATCAATATAAAAAAGACTGGATCATTTCAAAAATTTAAAACATTTACATGAAGCCTTTAGTTCAAATATCTCTAGATCTTACAAATATTGATGAAGCTCTGGAAACAGCAGCCATGGCAATGCGTGCAGGCGTCGATTGGCTTGAAGCTGGAACACCATTAATTCTTGCCGAAGGACTTCATGGGGTTAGAAAACTTAGAGAATCATTCCCTAAAACTCCAATTGTAGCAGATTTAAAAACAATGGATGGTGGTTATCTAGAAGCTGAGATGATGGCAAAAGCAGGTGCGACTCATGTTGTGGTTATGGCTAGAGCTCATAAAGAAACAATAAAATGTGTCGTTCAGGCTGGAAAAGACTTTGGAATTAAAGTTATGGGAGACAATATGATAAGTGAAAACATGGTTGATGGAGCAAGATTTCTTGAAGACCTTGGATGTGATTTTATAATTCACCATATAGGCTACGATGAAAGAAGAGGTATAAAAGCCTCTGGTGGAGAAATGCCTAGTCCACTAGATGAATTGTCTGAAATTGTAAAGGCAGTAAATGTTCCCGTCCAGGCTGTAGGCGGACTTTCTTTAGAACAAGCCGTAAAATGCCCGCAGTATGGTGCACCCCTAGTTGTCCTTGGTGCTCCCCTTGTAATCGATGCTGATTCATTTAAAACTGCAGACGGAAATTTAGAATCATCCCTAAAAAAAATATGCGATGCAATACATTCTCAAACCGTATTAACAGATAAGAATTAATGTCTTTACCAAATAAAATTCCTGGAGTTGTAAACTATTCTGAAGTCAAAGGCTCAGTCGAATTAAGAGAAATAGAGCTTCCAAAAATTGGTGTCAATGATGTACTGCTTCAAGTAGAAAATGTAGGTGTATGTGGTTCCGATCTTCATCAATGGACCTCAGATCATAGCTGGGAGGTAAATTATCCTGTCGTTCTGGGTCATGAATTTGGAGGCATTATTGTTGAGATAGGAGAAAATGTTAATGGATGGAAAATTGGAGATCGTGTAGTTAGTGAGACTGCTGCAGTGATTGACAGTCAAAACCCAATGAGCAAAATAGGTTTATATAATCTTGATCCAACTAGGAAGGGATTTGGTTATGGAGTAAATGGTGCAATGACAAAATATGTAAGTACACCTGCTAGGTGTCTTCATCATATTCCTGATAGTCTTTCATTTGAAGAGGCTTGTTTAACTGAGCCATGTTGTGTTGCCTATAATGCAATTGTCGGAAATTCTTATGTTAAACCTGGTGATAGAGTTTTAGTTATAGGGCCAGGCACAATTGGAATTCTGTGTGCTGTAATTTCTAAAATTTGTGGAGCTGAAGTTGCCATATTAGGACTTGAAAATGATAAGAATAGACTTTTAAAAGCTGAAAATTATAATATAAAAACAATTATAAATGACGGTTCAAAATGGGCAAAAGAGAAAGATGGTCTAGGAGTTGATCTTGTAGTTGACGCTGCGGGTGTTAGTGATACACTTTTGATTGCAATGGATTTAGTTCGCCCTAATGGTCAAATTACTAAAGTGGGATGGGGACCTAAACCTCTTGGCTTTTCATTGGATAAAATTGTCCAAAAAAATATTCGCCTGCAAGGGAGCTTCAGTCATAATTGGCCTATATGGGAGAAGGTGATTGAACTTCTTTCTAATGGCACCTTGGATGTTAAACCTATAATTGGTGGAGTTTGGCCAATAAGTGATTGGGAAAAAGCATTTAAAGAAATGCACTCTGGTAAAATTATAAAGAGTGTTTTAAAACCAGTTTAAAGTGAGACTCAAAGACAAAGTAATAATAGTAACAGGAAGTACAATGGGAATTGGTAGGGCAATTGCCAAAAGAGCTGTAGCTGAAGGAGCAAAAGTAGTTATTCATGGTTTAGAACAAGAATTAGCTTTAGAGCTTCAAAACAAGCTTGGGGAAAAAAATAGTGTCATTCACATAGAAGATCTTTCTATTAAAGGATGTACTGATCGTTTAGTTTCCTTAGCTATAAAAACCTGGAATAAAATTGATGCTATTGTAAATAATGCTGCATTGGTTATAAGTTCAAATATTAAAAATACAGACGATAAACTTTTAGAGGATGTATTTAAGATAAATACTATGGCCCCTTTTCTTCTAATAAAATCTGCCTTACCATATTTGACAAAATCCAAGGGAGCTGTTTTAAATATTGGTTCTATAAATGCTTGGAGTGGAGAACCAAATTTGTTGGCCTATAGTATATCAAAAGGAGCACTTATGACAATGACAAGAAATTTAGGAGATAGTCTTCACAGGGATAACGGGGTGAGAGTAAATCAGATTAATCCTGGTTGGGTTTTAACTGAAAAAGAAATAGATCGTAAAAAACAACATGGCTTAAAAGATAATTGGCATGAAGATCTACCTGATATTTTTGCACCATCAGGGAAAATTATTTCCCCAGATGCGATAGCTTCATCAGCAATTTATTGGCTTTCAGATGAAAGTGGTCCTGTTAGTGGACAAGTTGTCGATATTGAACAATATCCTGTGATTGGAAGAAATATTTCTAAGGACTCCTCTAATATTTCAAAATAGTATAAAAATAGTTTAACCCTTTAATTTTAATTAATATGCCAAAATTAGCTGTATTCCCTAAAGCTTATATGCAAGCACTTTGCAAAGATGGTAGTATGAAAATTTCTGAATGGGTAGCTATGGCTTCGAAACTTGATGTCGCAGGTTTAGAATGGTATGCTGGTTTTATTGAAATGCAAGACAGCAACAGATGGCCAGAATTTAAAAAAATGGTTGAAGATACTGGCAAAGAAATACCGATGATGTGCTGTTCGCCAGATTTCACCCATCCGGATAAAAATTTTAGAAAAACCCAGGTTGAAAAACAAATGAAATGGATCGATATGATCACTACATTGGGAGGTAAATATTGCAGGGTTCTGTCTGGTCAAAAACGGCCAGGTTTATCATTAGATGAGGGAATAAAATTTGCTTCAGATTCAATATATGAATGTTTGCCATATGCTAAGAGTAATGGAATTACATTGATTTTGGAAAATCATTATAAGGATGATTTTTGGGAGTATCCTGAATTTGCCCAAAAAAAAGATGTTTTTAAACTTCTTGTAGAAAGCATCAACCACCCAAATTTTGGTGTGAATTTTGACCCAAGTAATGCTTTTTTAGCTGGTGAAGATCCACTTGATCTATTATATGAAATATCTAACAGGATTGTAACCATGCATGCTAGTGACAGATACTTAAAATATGGAACTATTGACGATTTAAGAGACAATGAGGCTGGGGTAGTTGGATATGCTAAGATGCTAAGCCATGGAGAAGTAGGAAAGGGCATGAATAATTATGACTTAATTTTTAAAGAACTCAAAAGAGTAGGTTTTGATAGTTGGATAAGTATTGAGGACGGTGTTGATGGATTTGATCAACTTGAGAGGAGCGTTAACTTTGTAAATAAAAAGATCTTAGAATATTGGAAATAATAAAATCCGTATTTACATTTAAATAGTATCCCAAAACATGGAGCCAAAAATAATTTTAGAATGCAACTGTTTTCTTGGAGAAAGTCCATATTGGCATAAGACAAGTAATAGTTTTTTTTGGGTCGATATTGAAGGAGGTATTTTATATAAGTACCACATGACAACTAAAGAAACTAAACATTGGAAATTCAACCATAAGTTATCCCTTGTCATTGAGGGTGATAATGATAATTTAATTTTAGCACTAGATTTAAAAATTGCTTCATTTGATTTAATTACAGAGAAAGTTGAATGGCTATCAAAATTAGATGGCAATGAATTAGTTCACAGGTTTAACGATGGAAAATGTGATGTTAAAGGAACCCTTTGGATAGGAACTTTAAATAAAAATTTTAAATCCAATGCTGGATCTCTTTATAGTATTGGAAAAGAAATGAAATTTAAAAAACAGATTGATAATCTTACAGTATCAAACGGAATTGCTTGGACAGAAGATCATAAGACCATGTACTTTATAGACAGTCCAACTCAACAGGTAAGGGCTTATGATTTTGATTCAATTAATAATGAAATTACTTTTCGGAAAATAGTAATTCAAGTTCCAAAAGAATTAGGATCTCCAGATGGAATGGCAATTGACAGGAATGGAAACCTGTGGATTGCACACTATGGTGGACATGGTGTGTTTTGTTGGGACCCCAAAAAAGGTGAAATTATTGATAAAATATCTCTCCCAGTACCCAATGTTACTTCTTGTTGCTTTGGAGGAAAAAATCTTGATCATATTTTAATAACCTCTGCTATGGAGAATTTATCTAAAGAAGATGTTGAAAAATACCCTCTTAGTGGAAATACATTTATTGTAAAATCTAAGACCCAGGGGGTGCTTCCTAATAAGTTCAAGTTTAATTTATCTTGAATTGTAATTATCTGATGGAAAATAAAAAACCCTAACAAAGGTTAAGGTTTTTTTAGTGCGGGTGAAGGGACTCGAACCCCCACGCCGTGAAGCACTAGATCCTAAATCTAGCGTGTCTACCAATTTCACCACACCCGCAAAAGTGGACAAATATAATTAAGTTTTTGAATTAAATTTCCTCTTCTAAAAAAAATACATGGTTAACTTTGTATTTGATTAATAGTAAAAAGATGGAATTAACAACAGATCAAAAAAAGTTTTTAGAACAGTGGATGGATTTTTTAAAAATTCCATCTGTTAGTGCGGACCCTGCTCACAAAAAAGATGTTGCAAAGGGAGCAGAATGGGTTAAATCTGCATTACTAAATGCAGGATGTCCCCATGCAGAAATTATTCAAACTCCTGGACATCCGATTGTTTACGGAGAACATCTTTTGGATCCATCTTTACCTACCGTATTGGTTTACGGTCATTACGATGTTCAACCTGCTGACCCAATAGATCTTTGGGACAGCCCCCCTTTTCAACCTGTAATTAAAAATACCGTAATTCATCCAGATGGAGCAGTCTTTGCTAGAGGCTCATGTGATGACAAAGGACAAATGTTCATGCACATAAAAGCTTTTGAGGTCATGTTATCTGAAAATACACTTGATTGTAATATTAAGTTTATGATCGAAGGTGAAGAAGAAGTAGGAAGTGATAATTTGGAAGACTTTGTAAAATCAAACAAAGAAAAGTTAGCTTGCGATATCATTCTAATCTCTGATACTGGAATGATTGCCCAAGACCAACCATCTATAACTACAGGGTTACGAGGTCTTAGTTATATGGAAGTAACAGTAACTGGTCCCAATCGAGACTTGCATTCTGGTCTATATGGAGGTTCGGTTCAAAATCCTATTAATGTTCTTTGTG
>Ga0209036_1001330_pt1 | contig 10524 bp, 12 predicted proteins | sample MarorgKNORR_S2LV_3_FD_188222 | JGI IMG/M metagenome (GOLD analysis project Ga0209036, IMG submission 188222) | Marine microbial communities from the Southern Atlantic Ocean, analyzing organic carbon cycling - DCM_A/KNORR_S2/LV (SPAdes) (version 2) | ecosystem: Environmental > Aquatic > Marine >... | reverse complement strand
AAAAAATATGTAAGAATGAAGAGTTCACTAAAATTTTGTGTAATTGCTGCAGGAGAATATGATGGATATGTTGCTGAACCAAGAGCTTGTGAATGGGATATTGCTGCTGGTCATGCAATTCTAAAACATGCTGGAGGTATGGTAACAGATTTTGATAATAAAGAGATAAAATATGGAAAAAGAGATTTTAAAAACCCAAGCTTAATTCTAAAAAGTAAGAATATATTGTAATGGATGAACAACTAAGAATAATACTTATTATAATAGTATCAGTTTCAATTTTTGGATTAATTACATTCGTATTTGTAAAGAATTATATCAGAAACAAAATTGATTTTTTAGTTAAAAAAGAAAAAGATAAAAATCTAAAGTAATTTTATTATTTTTAAATAATCATCTTTATCTATATCCATAATTTTTTTTGATGTTTCAAAGTCAAAACCATTTCTTGCTAACAAAGAAATATCTTTTTTATAAAATAAGGGTCTATTATCCTCTGTTCTAGCGGGACCAATTCTTTTTTTTTTACATATTTTTATCGCAGAGAAGAAATCTTGATCAGAATTTTCATCTTTAATCTTATTAACTGTATCTTTTATGAATTCATCATTTATACCTTTGCCAACTAGATAACTTCTTATTTTATTAATTGAATTTCCTCTCTGAATCATACTTTTTGCTTTGCTATCTGAATAAAATTTATCATTTATAAATTTACTTTTTTCTAGATCTGAAAGAACAATATCTATTAAATTAGTCACATCTTGTTTTTTAACATTTGGCACTGAAGTTTTAAGATATTTCTTTAAAAGGTAAGTCTTTAGTTGTTGTTTTGAGGGAGCATACTTTTCAACATAAGCAAACGCAAAATTTCTCATTTCCTCAACAGTTACCTTCAAAGTTTTTTTTCGATTTCTTATAGGAATCATGAATAGATTTACTATAATATATTTTGAAATGATCGAACAAATTTATAATTATTTTACAATTGAAATGCTCTACTATTGGGTGAATTTAGGAGTTATCCCTTTTTGGTTAATGTTAATTTTTTTTCCTCAGTCATATTTATGTAGATTCTTTGTAACTTCGATACTACCTATCATTTTACTAAGCGGGGCTTATATTTTCATACTTTATAAATCATATCTAACCTCTTATGATTTTGTTGGTAATTTTAAACTTTATCTCGGACTTGAAGGTTTATCTGAATTATTCACTAACAATTTTTATATTATGTTTTTTTGGATACATTTTATTGCAATTAATCTTTTTACAGGTGGTTGGATGGTTAAAGACTCTCAAAAATTTTCAATTAACAAAATTCTTTTATCGGTACCCCTGATTGTTACGTATTTAATTGGTCCGTTAGGTTTGTTTGTGTATTGGCTAATAAAAATTTTTCATGCCAAAAGTATAAATCTCCATGACTAAATCTATTGATTTTTACTTTGATTTTATTAGCCCTTATTCATATTTAGCTATTCATAAATTAAAGACTTTAAAAAATTACAAAGAAATAAATATAAATTATAAACCTATATTATTAGGTGGACTTCATAATCTTGGGGGTATTACTGCTCCCGCTTTTAACGAACGCAAATTAAAGAATATGAAATTTGATTGTAATTTAATTGCAAAAAAAAACAACATTCCATTTATTTGGAATACCAAATTTCCAATTAATTCACTTTACTTGATGCGTGGATATCTTGCAATTAATGAAGAATTAAAAAAAAAATATTTTGATTTATTTTTTAATGCTTACTGGAAAAATAACATTGATATTTCCAGTCAAGAAAATGTTAATAAAGTTTTAGAAAATTTAGGTATAGATAAAAAAAAATATTTTGAAAAAATACAAAATGTTGAGATTAAAGATGAATTAAAAAAACTTACAAATATTGCTTTTGAAAAAAATATTTTTGGTGCTCCAACTTTTGTAGTTAATAACAAAATTTTTTGGGGACAAGATCGATTAGAGTATGCTTTAGATGAATATAATTCTTAAACAATTTTAAATTTACTTTGTCTAATGGCTCCAAAACCTCCGTCTATATGAGAAACTTTTTTAAAACCCATATCTTTTAGAGATTTTGCAGCTAATGCAGATCTCAAACCACCTGCACAAAATAAAACCATTTCTTTATTTAGATCTAACTTACCTTTTTTAAAGTAAGCACTATCTGGATCTAACCAAAACTCTAACATGCCTCTTGGTATATGATTAGAATTTTCAACTCTCCCTTCTTTCTCTAACTCTCGAATATCTCTTATGTCGATTAAGTTACACTGATTTTCACTAACCATTTTGTGTGCCTCATCAGTTGAAATTGTTTTAATTTGATCTAGGGCTTCTGAAACTAGAGTTTGTGATGATTTTATATTCATAATTTTTTTATTTATTATATAGTTTTTAATATAATCATAGATAAAAATTGTGCTACCTAAAATATTAAAACCTTTTCATTCAGACAAATCGAATTTGGTTAGGATAGGTCCTAAAAAAGATGGTGGATATGTCATTGATAAAAGAGTAATAGAAAAATCTGAGGTAATAATTACTTGTGGTCTAAATGATGATTGGGAATTTGAAAAAGATTTTCTTAATAAAAATAACAGTTCTAGGGTTGAAGCTTATGATCACACAGTTGATAGATATTTCTGGTTAAATAGGTTTAAAAAAGATTTTATAGCATTCCTATTATTGAAAAAAATTACCCCTAGGCAAATATTAGATATATTTAAGTATGTAAGTTATCTAAATTTTTTTAAAGGAAAAAATAAGCATCATATTAAAAAGATTGTTTCACATAAAAATGATGAAAATAATCAAGCAACTATTTCAGAAGCAATTGGTAGTAATGAAAATATAATTTTAAAAATAGATATTGAGGGAGATGAATTTAAAATTCTAGAGGAAATAGATAAGAATTTAGATAAAATAAATTTACTTATAATAGAGTTTCACGATATGCAAAAAAATTTAAAAAAAGTTGAGAACTTTATTGAAAATACTAAACTTAAAAACATTCACATTAACGCAAATAACTACGGGATGTTAGATGAAAAAGGTATTCCTCAGGTGATTGAAATGACACTCATAAACCCAAAAAAATTTGAAATAACCAATGAAAGATCAAAAAGAAATTATCCAATAGAGGGCTTGGATTTTAAAAATCGTAAACGAGGACCAGATATTGAATTAAAATTTAATGAATAAGAAAATTTGTATAGTTTATACTCACCATAAATTAGGTGATTTAATTTGGCAACTACCATATATAAAGGCTATTAGTGATCACCATGATCAAAAAGTTGATTTAGTTGTTAGAAAAAAAACTCAAGCAAAAGATATTTTAAAAGATTTAAATCATATTAATAAGATTCATTATAACGAATTTAGAAAAGGCTTAGCTTATTGGATAGATGTTTTTAAATTAAAAAAAATATTTGATTTAGAAAAATATGATTATGTTTACATTTTAGACAAAGTAAACAAACCTGCAATTGCAGCAAAATTAGCTGGCATCAAAAATATAATTGGACCAGGTTTTCAAAATCAAAAAAAATGGATCACAGTTAAAAATTACTTAGATGAAAAAGATTGGAAATTAAACTATTCAGAGCAATCACAAAAATTATTAAAGATTAATTCGATTATATTAAACGATAAGTTTCCTAACTTAGAAGTAAATATTGAACGACTTAAAGTAGGTAATGATGATCTGATGATTGATGGGAAAAAAATAGCATTTGGTGTTGATTCTTTTGAAGATTATAAAATGTGGTTTGAGGAAGATTTTATAAAATTAGCAGACCTTTTGCATGAGAAAGGATTGTTTGATTACATATATTTAGTTTGTGGACCAGATAAATCAAATGTTGCCAAAAAAATTATTAATGACTCTGGAAAGAAATATTTTATTGATTGTTCTAATAAAGATCTAACAGGAGTAATATTAGCTATTAAAAATTCAGCATTTTATATAGGTAATAACTCTGGTCCTTTAAATTTATCTGCTGCTTTAGGTGTAAAAACTTTTGGTTTAATTGCTAACGATCCAGTGAGCGAATTGAAATACAGTAAAATAACACCAATAACGCCTCAAGACTACAAAGATGATATTTGGACTCGAAATAGAGAAGGAATGAAAAAACTTAAACCCGATGAAGTTTTAAATAAAATTATTAACAACTTATAAAAAAAAGCCCCCTGAGGGAGGGGGCTTTATTGTTTAACTAACTAGAGAGAGAGTTTTAAGGGACCCTACGATGAGTAATCGCGGAGATACACAGAGAGCGTAGAATCCCTTTATTGTTAACAATTAGTCACGTATTGCATATGCAATAACGCCTGTTTCCGTAACATCTGTACCTTTAGTTTCAGCCTCTTTACTTAGTCTGATACCAATTGTAGATTTCATGATTGACCATACAATTAAAGCAACCACAAAAACGAAAATGTTAATCGAAAGCACACCTAATAATTGAGTTCCAAATGAAGTATCTGGATTTGTAATCGGCACAGCCAATGTACCCCAAATACCAGCAAATAAGTGAGCGGGTATAGCTCCTACTACATCATCAATTTTTAATGAGAATAGAAGTTTAGTACCATAAACTACGATTATACCACCAACTGCACCAATTAAAATTGCTGCTAATGGTGAAGGCATTAATGGCTCAGCAGTAATTGCAACTAATCCACCAATACAACCATTTAACATTTGAACAACATCTGTTTTTCCAAAGTTCAATCTTGTAACAGTTGCTGCAGCCATAACGCCACCTGCTCCTGCTAAGAAAGTATTTAGAAATATTGTTGAAACAGCGATTGCATCATCAGCCGTACCAATAGCTAATTGGGAACCACCATTAAATCCAAACCAACCTAACCATAGAATAAATACTCCTACGGTTACTAATGGAATTGAAGATGCAGCGAATGGTTTTAACGGTGCTGGAGCACCAGACTTAGTAAATCTACCAAGTCTTGGACCTAACATTAAAGCACCTGCTAAAGCTGCTGCTCCACCAGTTGAGTGTACTAATGTTGATCCAGCAAAATCTGAGAAACCAGCAGCAGCTAACCAGCCACCACCCCACTGCCAACCCATAACTATTGGATAAATAATTCCTGATAAAATTGCTGCAAATAAGAAGAATGGCCATAACTTAATTCTTTCAGCCAAAGTTCCTGATACAATAGATACTGTTGTTGCACAGAAAACCATCTGAAAATACCAATCTGATCCATCTGCATAACCTGTATCAACTGCACTAGAATCTGACCATGGAATAAAACTTCCAATATATCCACCTTCTGGAATTCCATAAGCTAGATTATAACCGAACATCCAGAACATAATTCCAGAGATTGATATTAAACCTATATTTTTTGCACAGATAACAGATACACTTTTAGATGTAACCATTCCAGATTCTAACATTGCAAATCCACACGCCATAAAGAAGACGAGGAAACCACAAATTAAAAATAGCAAGGTGTTAAATATAAAACCTATTTCAGCAGAAACTGTTGTCTCCGCCATACCTGCACTACTCATATTTAATAAAAACATTAAACTCATGAGTGGCAGACTTATTTTTTTTATTAATTTAGTCATAAGACCTCCCTGTAAGAGGAAACTTATATTTTTAAAAAAATCTGAAAACTAACGCTGATTAGGAAAATTGGCTATGCAGATTTTGCATATAGAAACAGCCTTAACGTGTGTATCACATTAAGGCTGTTAAAATTATTATTTATTGAATACTTCTTTTAAAGCTTTTGCTGGTAAGAATTTTACCTTTTGTGAAGCAGCAATTTGGATCTGTTCACCAGTTCTAGGATTTCTTCCAACTCTCGCTTTTCTCTTAGCCACTTTATAAGTACCAAATCCAGCAATTTTTACTGAATCATCACCTTTTAAAGCGTCCAAAATAGTGTTGGTAATAGTGTCAAAAGTTCTTTCAGCATCAGCTTTGCTCAAATTTAAAGCTCCAGAAAGCTTGACAATTAATTGTTTTTTATTCATTTTAGCTCCGGTTTTATTAGGTTATTTTCTATTTTTATCAAAAGTATTGATAAATCAAGACTTTTTTTAGTGTTAAGCAAAAAGTTATACACAATATCTAGTATAATATTGAATTAATGTTGATTTTATTGATGTTTTTGACTTTATCACCAATTAAATTATTAGAATAAACCAAGGTCTTTTAAGTCATTAAAAGTTGTAAAAACCATCAAAGATAGCAATACAAATAAGCCGATTCGAAAAAAACCTTCTTGAGTATTTTGAGATAATGGTCGACCTAAAACTTTTTCAAATGCATAAAACATCAAATGTCCTCCATCAAGCATTGGAATCGGGAAGAGATTTACTAAACCTAAGCTAATAGAAATATATGCCATCATGCTGATAAATGCTAATAAACCAAATTCAGCAACTTGGCCTGAAATTTTAGCAATTCTAATGGGTCCTCCTAATTGTGAAGTATCTGCTTTACCAAAAATCATTGCTCCTATGTATTTTAATGATGAGGTGCTTACATAATAAACCTCATGAGCTGCATGGTAAATTGCTTTTGCTGGACCTAATTTTACATGATTAATTTCATTATTTTGAGCACCTAATTTAATTCCAACTACTCTTTTATTTATTTTATTGCCAAGATTGTCTTCACTTAAAACTGTATTAGGCTTAATTTTCAATAATAATTCATCATAAGATCGCTTTACTTTAAAATCAATAAAGTCATCAGTAGACATCATTATATATTTAGAGACATCCATAATACTTTGGACCTCATTTCCATCTATTTCTAAAATTACATCGTTTTGTTTTAGACCGCCTACCATTGCAGGGCTGTCACTTTGAACTTCATTAATTACTGCTGGAGTAAAATCTTTTCCAATAAATGTATAAATTGAGAAGAAAATAACTAAAGCTAATAAAAAGTTTGCAAGAGGACCTCCAAATACAATTAGAACCCTTTGATATAAAGGTTTTAAAACAAACAATTTTTTACGATCTTCTTCATTATATTTCTTTATGATTTTTTCTTGATCGGCTTGAGAAAATACATTTCGATCACCAAAAAATTTGACATAACCTCCTAGTGGAATCCAACATATTTTCCATCTAGTACCAGATTTATCATTCCATCCAAAAATTTCTTGCCCAAATCCAATAGAAAAGTCTGTAACTCCTACTCCATATCTCTTAGCAAAATAATAATGACCATATTCGTGAATAAAGACCACTACTAAAATTAATGCAATAAAAGGTAAAATAAAATCAAACATACTTTATTTTAAATGAATTCAAAAACATACACAATAGGCCATTTTAATACAATTTTTAACTTTAAAACATTCATTGTATTTGTCTTAAAAAGATATAAGCATCCAGCTAAATTAACAATAATAACTAAATAATGGACTTCAACGAATTACCAATTGATAATAAACTCAAAAATTCCATTAAATTTGCTGATTTTAAAACCCCTACTCCAATTCAAAGTAAATCAATCCCAATTAGTTTAATGGGCAAGGATATATTGGGTACAGCACAAACTGGCACTGGAAAGACTTTAGCCTTTACTATCCCAATGATTAATAAGCTTATTCTAGATAAAAATGCTATGGCATTAATTATCTGCCCTACTAGAGAGCTTGCAAGTCAAGTTATGCAGACTGTTTTAAAATTAAATGTAAGAGAAATTGGAATAGGAAATGCACTTCTTATTGGTGGTGAAGGAATGCAAAAACAACTTAAAAAATTAAAAAAAAGAGCACGTATTATAGTTGGTACTCCAGGTAGAATAAATGATCATCTAAAAAGACAAAGTTTGAATTTGTCAAAAGTATCCTACTTAGTTTTAGACGAAACAGATAGAATGCTTGATATGGGATTTACTCCTCAAATTGAATTGATCTTAAAGTTTATTCCAAAACAACATCAAACTTTATTATTCTCAGCTACTTTACCAAATAATATTTTAAGAATTTCAGAAAAGTATTTAAATAATCCAGAAAGAATAGCCGTAGGTTCTTTATCAACACCAATAGAAAAAATTAAACAAGAAACATTTCAAATAACCCAAGACAAAAAATATCATGAATTAATAAATCAATTAGTTGAAAGAAATGGTTCAATATTAGTTTTTGTTAAAACCAAACATGGTGCAGATAAAATTGTTAAGCGCTTAAAATATGACGGACATTCTGCAGATGCAATTCACGGTAATTTAAGACAAAGTAAAAGAGAACGTGTCATTAACAACTTTAGAAATGGTAAGAGTAGAATTTTAATTGCAACTGATGTAGCTGCAAGAGGATTGGACATACCTTTAATTCAGCATGTCATTAACTATGACTTACCACAAGTGCCTGAGGATTATATTCATAGAATTGGTAGAACCGGAAGAGCTGGAAAAGATGGATCTGCTTTAACATTTCTAACTCCATCAGACCAATCTATGTGGAATTCTATAAGTAGATTAATTAATCCAAATTTTAAAATTTTAAAAGAAGGTCAATCAAGAAATTCAAAAGGTAAAAAAAGTTTCAAAGCCAAATTTAATAAAGAGAAGAAATTTAAAGATAAGAAAAAATTCTTTAAAAAAGATGACTCTAGAAAATCAAATTTTAAAGGTAAGAAAAAGTTCTTTAAAAAAGATGACTCTAGAAAGTCAAGTTTTAAAAAAAAGAAAATACCATTTGGATCTACCAATAATCCAAAATATTTCGACAAAGAGAAATCTAATAATTCTCAAACTGTTTCAGAAAAAAAGGATTATAAATTTGGTCGTAAAAAGAAGTTTAAACATAGAAACAGACCTAAAAAATTTTCTTTTAAAAAACACAATCGATCCAGATAATTCAGTAAAGGCTAATAATACAATAAGATAAATATTGTTGCTAAGATGACTGATAATATTAAGAAAATAACATAATTTATTTTGATATTTAACCTTTTATAAATTTCCTCATTTATTTTTTCCCAAAACAATACTATTAAAAAAACAATTATCGCAGGAATAATAAATTTAAGCATTGTTTCTAACTCTTATCTCCAACATAAACTGATACACCTCTAGAATTAATATCAACATCAAATTTCTTATGTAAAGGAGGAAAGGCTCTTTGTGAACAGTCTAATCTATCACATGTTCTACAAGAAACACCGATTGGTATTTCAGTAGTTTTATCTGTTACATTAATGTTTTCTGTATAAACAAAATCTTTTGCATATTTGGCATCACATCCTAATCCTATAGATAAAATACTTTTAGATTGACCAAATCTTCCAATTCCTTTTTCAACAGTTCTTGCAATACAAACATATTTTTCTCCATTGGTCATTTTACTCACTGCAGCTTGAATTACTCCTGGTCTTGTAAATGCAGAATAAACATTCCACCTTGGACATGCTCCACCATACCTAGGAATTTCAATTCCAGATAAAGAAAATCTTTTTGAAATATTCCCAGCCATATCTACTCTTAGAAAATGGAATGGAATTCCTGGTAGTTTAGGATCTTGTAAACAAGTAACTCTATGTGTAACTTGTTCAAAAGATGTTGCAAAAGTATTTTGCAAAAGCTCTAAATCATATTTAAGTTTTTTGCATTCAGTGTGGAAAGGTTTATAGGGCATTAGTATTGCAGCTCCGCAATAATTCAATAAGGCTACTTTTGATAATTTTTTGGACTCCTCAGAAGGAAATGTGAAAGTAGACAAGTATTCTTCAATTTCTTTGCTTGCTCCTTCTTGAGCGATTTGAGCAGCTGCATGCAGCTTTTTTGTCTCCAAAGAACTATAATCACTGAGTAATAATTCTTTTTTATTTTTATGATAAATTTTTGAAAAAGGTTTATCCTCTTCAGGAATTACATCTTTTACAGTAATTCCAAATTCTGTTTTTAAGTATTCACAGAGTGCTATATATCTAGTTCGATTGTTTTTTTGAACTTTTTCAAATACCTTGTTTGCAAATTCCTCTAATTTAGGAAAATAGTTTTTATTTTTTTGTAAAAAATCAGAAATTACTTCTCCTGGAAATGAGCTTTTTCTACCATCAACAATTTTACCAGATATTTTTTCAATCTTATTAATTAATTCATGATCTTTTTTTTTTAAAATGTCCCCTAGCCTTACAATTGCTTTACCAATTTTAGGATTTGTACCCACAAGATCTTTAACTTCTGGGCCTAAGATATCTAAATCCTCAAACAACTCATCACCAAGGATTTCAGACAAAGTATTTTCTAAGTTTAAATCTGTTTTTGAAGTTAATTGCGAAAGTTCAATGTTAAGTTTTTCACAAATTTTTAAAAGAAGATCTCCATCAATTTTCCTTTTTCCACCTTCAATTAGATTTAAGTAACTTGGAGAAATACTTAACTCCTCAGCAAGTTTGTTAGCTTGAAGACCTAATTGTCTTCTAAAAGCCTTGATTTTTGGCCCAATTTTAAGATCTAATTGACTCATATTTTCTATTTGTAAATTTTGTAAAT
>Ga0209036_1001329_pt1 | contig 10529 bp, 11 predicted proteins | sample MarorgKNORR_S2LV_3_FD_188222 | JGI IMG/M metagenome (GOLD analysis project Ga0209036, IMG submission 188222) | Marine microbial communities from the Southern Atlantic Ocean, analyzing organic carbon cycling - DCM_A/KNORR_S2/LV (SPAdes) (version 2) | ecosystem: Environmental > Aquatic > Marine >... | reverse complement strand
ATTAAAGTAATAAGATATGTCAAAATCACAACATAAAAGAATTCTACTTAAATTTAGTGGAGAATCTGTTGCTGGAAATGATGAACATGGGATAGATCCGAAAATTCTTGATGAAATGGCAAGCTCTGTAAAGTCTTGCAGAGATCTAGGCACACAAATAGGAATAGTTATTGGTGGCGGCAATCTATTTAGAGGTGAAAAACTCAACAAAGCTGGTATGGACAGAGTAGCAGGAGATCATATGGGGATGTTAGCTACTGTAATGAATGGTATTGCTTTGAGAGATGCCCTTGAAAGAGCTGGTATTAAAACAAGAGTAATGTCAGCAATTTCAATGTCAGGTATTGTTGAGCACTATGATAGGCGCCTTGCAATTCAATTATTGAATGACAATTTTGTGGTTATTTTTACAGCTGGAACAGGAAACCCATTCTTTACAACAGATACAGCTGGCTGTTTAAGGGCAATTGAAACTCAATCTGATTTAATGTTAAAAGCAACAAGAGTTGACGGAGTTTATGATTCTGATCCAGAAACTAATAAAGATGCAAAATTTTATAAAGAACTTTCTTTTGATGATGCTATCTCAAAGAATCTAAAAGTAATGGATGCAACCGCACTCACATTAGCTAGAGATCACAAGTTACCAATCAAAGTTTATAACGTAAATGAACCTGATGCTTTAAAAAACATAATCTTAGGTGAAAATATAGGTACACTAATATCTTAATATGGAAATTATTTTAAATGATGTGACGGAAAAAATGGATAAATCAGTATCCGCGCTAAAAAATGCATTTAATAAGATCAGAACTGGAAGAGCAAATCCTTCAATTCTTGATGATGTTAAGGTTGATTATTATGGAAACTTAACTCCAATTAATCAAACTTCTAACATTACTGTTGAAGAAGGCAGGTCATTAGTTATATCACCATGGGATAAAAGCTTGATTCCAGAAATTGAAAAAGCTATACATTCATCTGATTTGGGTCTAAATCCAAGCACAAGCTCAGATCTCATTAGGGTCACAATGCCTACTCTCACAGAAGAAACGCGACAAAATTACATAAAGCAGGCAAAGGCAGAAGCGGAAAATTCTAGAGTTTCAATACGAAACATTAGGCGTGATGCCAATCAAACAGCCAAAGAGCAGCAACAATCGTCTGAAATATCTGAAGATGATTTAAGAAGAATAGAGGATTTAATTCAAAAAGAGACTGATAAATTTATAGCGATTGTCGAATCGGAACTTAAAAATAAAGAGTCGGATCTTTTAGAAATATAGAGAGCCAAGATGGCTAATACAAGCAAAGATAATTTTCCAAAAAATATTGGAATAATTATGGATGGTAATGGCAGATGGGCACTTAAAAATTCTTTCAAAATTAGCGAAGGTCATAAAAAAGGGGTTGAAGTTGTAAGAGAAATTGTTGAAGAATCTATCAAACTTAATATCGAATCTCTAAATCTTTACGCATTTAGCTCCGAGAATTGGCAAAGACCCAAAGCAGAAATAAATGCAATTAAAAAATTAGTTATTGATAGTATAAATGCGCAAGTGCCGGAGCTTAAAGAACAAAAAGTTCAACTTAAATTCTTTGGGCATACTGAAGATTTTGGTGAGAAAATAATGAATAAGATTGAGTACGCCGAACTGGAAACTTTCACAAAAGATAAAAACATGGATCTTAATGTTGCTCTAAGTTATGGCGGTCAACAAGACATTTTAGATATTATAAGAGGTGTGAGTAAAAATATTTCAGAAGGAAAAATGAAAGTTGAAGATATAAAGCAAGAAACTGTAAATCAATTTTCCTGCGCCCCAGTTGATAACCTTGATTTATTAATTAGGACAGGCGGAGATAAAAGAGTTAGCAATTTTATGCTTTATCAAATCGCATATGCAGAAATAATGTTTATCGATAAATATTGGCCTGATTTTTCATCTGATGAATATAAAAAATGCCTTAACAATTTTACAAAAGTGAGCAGAAGGTTTGGAAAAAGAATATAAAAAAAATCTTTTGGAGAGATTTATCACTTCTCTGATAATAATTGTACCTATTGTATTAATAGTTGCTTATCAAAATACATGGCTTTTTTCTATCATACTTGTTCTTACTTGCATTGCTGGATGTTACGAATGGATTAAGAACAATCTCCAAAATAGAGTATTAGGGATGTTTATAATCTTAAATTTTGGACTTACTTCAATAATTTTTGTGAACTTTTTACAAAGCGAACTAATTTCTGCATATATTATTTTCTTAATTGTTATATTTAATACTGCAATATTTGATTCAGCTGCTTATATTATTGGATCAAACTTCGGAAAAAATAAAATAGCTATTAACATAAGTCCAAATAAGACCTATGAGGGATTGGCTGGAGGTTTGATTGCAAGCATTGTATATAGTTATTTATTATGCATATTTTTGAATTTAGATTTTATTGTGATCATCTTTTTAGTCTTGGGTTGTTTTTTTGCTTTCTTCGGAGATCTTTTTATAAGTTATTACAAAAGAAAATCGGGAATAAAGGATACTGGAAAAATTTTACCCGGCCACGGAGGTGTTTTAGATAGATTAGATTCACATCTGATTGCGACACCACTTATATTATTATTATTTGCTCAGGCATTATGAACGTTCTTCTATTGGGAGCTACAGGAAGCATAGGAAGTAGTGTCTTAAGTGTAATTGATCAAAATAATTCAGATTTATCTCTTTTTGGTATAACTTTTAATAAGAATACTTCTGAGGCCGATAATGTCATCAAAAAATTTTTACCATCTTATGTTCACATAGATAATGAAGATGTTTTTAAATGTCAAAAAGATACTGAATCTACCCAGTATTTAAATGGTGATATTGCTCTACGAAATTTAATAAATCATGAAGATGTAGATATTATTATTTGCGCTGTTTCAGGCTTTGCTGGGTTAAAAGCAACATATCTAGCAGCCAGCACGGGTAAAAAAATATTGCTAGCAAATAAAGAAAGCATAGTAGCTGGAGGAGATTTGATTCTTCCTTTGGCTAAAGAGCATAATTCTGAAATTATTCCTATTGATAGCGAGCATAATGCAATCTTCCAATGCCTTTTAGGAGAGAAAGATACGAAAGATGTAAAAAAAATCACTATTACTGCGTCTGGAGGACCTTTTTTAGATAAAAAACTTTCAGAACTTACAAATGTAACTAAGCTCGAAGCTCTTAGCCACCCTAATTGGGAAATGGGCAGCAAAGTTACAATTGATTCTGCAACGTTAGTAAATAAGTGTCTTGAGTTAATTGAGGCTAAATATTTATTTGATCTTGATGAAAAATATTTTGATTTAGTGATTCATCCACAAAGCATTATCCACTCTATTGTTACCTATATTGATGGTTCAAGTATTTGTCAGTTAAGCATGCCAGATATGCGTGTTCCAATAGCACACGCGTTATCAAACACGAATAGGCTTCCGATTAAATTTAATCCAATCGATTTCACCTCACTAAACTTAACTTTTCAAGAATTTCCTACTGATAGAAAAAAAATACAAGATATAGCCAGACAAGTTTGTAATGAGGGTGGTCATCTTGGGACAATTTTTAATGCTGCTAATGAGGTGGCAGTTGAAAGTTTTCTAAACGACCAAATAACTTTTGAGAAAATATATGAAGTGATTTATCGAACTTTTGACAGTAGTAACATGTCTAAAGAAGTGTCGATAGAATCAATAAATGAGGTTGATGCTCAAACACGCATTCAAGCACATAAGGTGGTAAAATCGTTTGCATAATATAAGAGAAATATGACTTACTTAATATACTTTTTTGCTTTTATGGTCTTGCTTGGTGTTTTGGTAACAATTCACGAATTTGGTCATTTCATTGTTGCAAGAATGTGCAAAGTCCATGTTCAAAGATTTTCAATTGGCATGGGACCAGTTTTCTATAAAAGAAATGATAAGCATGGAACAGAATTTGCTCTGTCAGCTATTCCTTTAGGTGGATATGTTTCAATGATTACTGATAAATTGATTGAACTTGAGCCAGAAGTAAAAAATCAATTGACTGATGAGCAAATGCAAAATACTTTTGATTCAAAACCAAAATGGCAAAGAGCTTCAATTATGTTTGCTGGACCACTAGCAAACTTTCTGTTGGCCATATTTATCTTCACCGCTATCTTTTTAAATACGCCTGATCCTCAAACCATTCCTGTAATTAGCAATTTAAATCAAGATACAAAGAATTTTACCTCTGATGCACCTTTTCAAATAAAGGATCAGATTCTTGAAATTAATGAAGTTAATGTAAGAGATGCCAAAGATGTTAACCTTGAGTTATTGTCCTATGCAGGCTATACGGGACCATTGAACATTAAAGTTTTAAGATCTGATTCCCAAGATTTAATAGATATAAAAATTTTTGTAAATGACTTTTTGCCATCCTCAGAATCTCAAAATGAGCCATTACAATACCTTGGTCTTGAAATCGAATATAAGATGCTGCCATACATTGGTAGCGTAATAGAAGGTGGGGCAGCAAATATCGGTATGCTTAAAGCTAACGATAAAGTTTTAAGCATTTCAAATACGCAAGTGAATTATGCTGAAGATATTAGATCTGTAGTTTCTCAAAACCCAAATGCAAACCTAACTTTTAAGATTGACAGGAATGGAGAAATTTTATTTCTTCCTATAACAATTGGTTCAATGACGAGAGATGGTAAGGATTTAGGAATTTTAGGTGTATCTTTTGGTACAGCAAGAAGTTTCACACAATCATTAAATAAAGGAATATATGAAACTTATAATCTTAGTTTAAAAACACTCCAATTTATTGGAAAAATGATCACAGGTAATATGGGTACTGAAAATCTTAGCGGTCCCATAGGTATTGCTCAAATGGCAGGAAATACTGCCCAAGCTGGTTTCCTACCTTTTATGTATTTAATGGCACTTTTAAGCATTAGTCTGGCAGTACTAAATCTTTTGCCTATTCCTGTTTTGGATGGAGGTCAATTAACTCTTTTAGGAATAGAAGCTTTAAGAGGTAAGCCATTACCAGAAAAGATAGAGAATATGATTTACTCTGGTGGCGTGATTATGGTTGGCATGCTTATGATTTTTGCAATATTTAACGATATTTCAAGATTTTTTTAGGGCAGCTTGTGAAAAAAATTAAATTAATTTGCCTTTCAATTTTATTAAGCTTTCAGTTAAGTGCGTTTGATGAATTTCTTGTTAGTGACATTCGTATTATAGGACTTCAGAGAGTATCAACAGGAAGTATTTTTAATGTTATACCTATTAGCGTTGGAGACAGGATAGATCAAAGAAAATCTAATGATATTGTGAGATCACTTTTTTCAACTGAGCAATTTGATGATATTCAAATAGGTAAAGATGGCAATACACTAATAATTACTGTTGAGGAAAGGCCATCTATATCTGCAATTGAGTTATCTGGAAATAAGGCCCTTAAAACAGAACAATTATTAGAGAGTTTAGATGGTGTTGGAATCAAAGAAGGTGAGGTATATAAAAGATCTACTCTTGAAAAAGTTAAATCAGAATTAGTAAGATCTTATGCATCTAATGGAAGATATGGAGCTTCTGTTAGTATCGAAGAAATCGATAAACCAAGAAATAGAATAGAAATAGATATCGAAGTGGATGAGGGTAAAAGCGCTAAAATTGAAAAAATTAATATAATCGGCAACGAAATATTTACTACCGATGAAATACTTAACGGATTTGAGTTATCTGAAGGCTCATTTTTTTCATTTCTTTCTAACGATGATCAATATTCTAGAGAGAAGTTAAAAGGAGATATCGAGACGCTTGAATCCTATTACCGAGATAGGGGTTATCTGAAGTTTTCTATTGAGTCCTCCCAGATCAGTCTATCAAGAGATAAAAAATCAATTTTTATTACTTTTAATATTAATGAAGGAAAAAAATATACGATTAAAGACGTTAAAGTTATTGGTGATATACCATTTGAAGAAGCTATCTACATAGACATCACAAACTCTTTAAAAGAACAAACTTATTCTCAGGCTACTATTACAGGAATCGAAGAATTCTTTACAAGTGTTCTTGGAAACAGAGGCTATGCATTTGCAGAGGTTAAAGGTAATCCTGAGGTAGAAGATGATTCAAATGAAGTAGATCTTACTTTCAGTGTACAACCTGGAAAAAGAACTTATACAAGAAAAATTTTATTTAGTGGTAATGATATTACTCAAGATCATGTTCTGAGAAGAGAAATGAGGCAATTTGAAGGTGCTTGGAGTTCAGATAATAGTATTGAAGCTGGAAAGGTTAGGCTTGAAAGACTTGGATATTTTAAAGAAGTATCCGTTGAAACTGTTCCTGTACCAGGAACAGACGATCAAATTGATGTTTTATATAGTGTTGACGAAGAGACAACGGGAAGCCTTGGTGGAAATATTGGATATAGTGACTTTGGATTAATGCTTGGCTTTAATTTACAAGAGCAGAATTTCTTAGGAAGCGGTAATACAGTTGGTATCGGCATTAACAAAAGCATATATAGCGAAACGTATAACATTAATTTTCTTGATCCTTATGCCACTAAAGACGCAGTTAGCTTAGGTTATAACATTTATTTTAGAGAAACTGATTACGGAGAATTTAATATTGCTAACTATTTAACTAATTCAAATGGTTTAGGCGCTCAGTTTGGATATCCGCTGTCTGATACACAAAGATTAAGCTTTAATATTACATATGACAAAACAGATATTGATATTGGAAGTTTACCTGCTAGAGAAATATATGATTTTGTTGCTGCAGAAGGAAACGTATTCGAAACTCTTTCAGCTGGATTGAGTTGGCAAACTGTTACATTAAATAGAGGCCTGTTTCCAACTGACGGAGCTTCAACGGCTTTAAGCATAAGTACAACCGTTCCTGGAAGTGACTTAAGTTATTACAGATTAAATTTGAGACAAAGATTTTATCAACCACTATCCTCAAGTTTAATTTTTGGTTTTCAAGGTGAAATTGGTTATTTAAGTGCTTATGGTGAAACAGATGAAACACCTTTCTTTCAAAATTTTTATGCTGGAGGCCCAAGATCTTTGAGAGGATTTGAATCAAATACGCTTGGCCCAAGGAGTACCGACGCTCCATGTTATGAATTTAACTATGAGGAAGGAACCTGCCCAAATCTTCTTGATACAGACGGTGATGGAGAGCTTGATTCTCCATATTACAATCCATATGCAAACAATACTTCTAGATATAGAGATGCACCTATTGGAGGAAATATTAAAGTTGAAGGAAGCCTCCAATTAATTTTTAGATTACCCTTTATTGAAGATCAGCGTTCAATGAGATCTGCTTTCTTCTTTGATTTTGGTAATGTCTTCTCTGATAATTGCAAAGATTATCAAATAAACTGTTATAAACCATCAATTGATGACCTTAGATATTCTTATGGCGTTGGCGTCACCTGGATTACTGGCTTTGGCCCAATGAGTTTTGCAATCTCTAAACCTACTAATGCAGGTCCGCAAGAGCGAACAGAAGAATTCCAATTTACAGTAGGAAATGTTTTCTAGTTAATATAAAATGATCAAATCCAATAAGGGGTACTTATGAAAAACATTATAAAAATTTATTTGGTAGCATTCATGTTTATTGCTGCACCTGTTTTCGCAGTTGAAGGAATGGCTGTTATCGATATGAGAACAGCTGTATTATCAACACAAGCTGCTGCTGATGCATTTAAGGCTTTAGAAGAAGATGCAGATTATTCTTCAAATCTTGAAGAAGCTCAGTCTCTGCAAGCTGAAAGACAAGCTATTGCTGAAAAACTTCAAAAGGAACTAGAAACTTTGTCTCAGCAAGAAATTGCACAAATGCAAAAAGATATTCAAGATAAAGGCAAAGACTTAGAGTTTTTAGCAGGAAAGATACAACAGGCTCAAGAAGAAACAGCACAACAGGTTTTTACTAGTAGTGGTCCTGAAATGCAAAAGATTATAGGTGAGTTGATAGCAGCAAAACAAATAAAAGTATTGCTAGCTAAAAATGAAACTATGCTCTTTAGTGATCCTGCATTAGATTTAACTGATGACGTTACTTCAATGCTTGATGTTGCTGCTGCTGCTGAGGCTAACACTCAGTCTGAGTAGTGTCGAAGCCTAAAAGCTTTAATTTAGCAGATTTAGAAAAAATACTGGATGCTACACTTGTTGGCAATCCTGAATGCGTGGTAGACAATTTAGCTACAATCACTAACTCTAACGACACTTCCATATCTTTTATTACAAATAAAAAATATACACAACATCTTAATGACTCAAAAGCTGCTGCAGTTATAGTTTCCTCTGATTTTGAAATAAAAAAAGATGGTAATTATCTAAAGTGCGACGACCCATATTCAGCATACGCAAAGCTGACACATTTTTTTAAAACTGCTGATCATGACTTTCCTTTTATTCATCCTTCGGCAGTTATATCTGAAGATTCTGAAATAGATGAAAATGTATATATTGGCCCAAATGTTTTTATAGGACCAAATTGCAAAATTAAAAAAAATGTAAAAATAAATGCTAATTGCTCGATTGTCAAAAATGTAACTATTGGTGAAGATTCATTGATACACCAAGGATCAGTCCTAGGTTCTGACGGTTTTGGTTTCGCGCCCTCAAAAAATGGGTATACAAAAATAGAGCAGTTAGGCGGCCTTCAGATCGGTAAAAAGGTAGAAGTAGGAGCAAATTGTACAATTGATAGAGGGGCGCTTGATGATACTGTTATTGGCGATGGCGTAATTTTCGATAATCAAATTCACATAGCGCATAATGTGATGATTGGTAAAAATTCTGCAATTGCAGCATCATGCGCAATAGCTGGTTCATCAGTGATTGGAGAAAATTTTCAAATGGGCGGTCTTTCTGGAGTCCTAGGCCATTTAAAGATATGCGATAACGTAAAAGTAGGCGCTCATACCTTAATTACTAAAAATATTGATGAGCCAGGAGAATATATTGGAATAATGCCGGCACAAGAGCATAAAGCATGGACTAAATCCGCTATTTTTATTAAAAATAAAGGAAAATAGCATGCTGATGAAAAAAGATGAAATTAAAAAATATTTACCTCATAGAGAACCATTTTTATTTATTGATGAGGTGGTTGAGATAAAAGAAAATGAAATTATACATGCAAGAAAACTTATCTCAGAAGATGAATTTTTTTTAGAAGGCCATTTTCCAGGTAATCCAATCTTCCCAGGGGTCATTATTATTGAAGCCTTAGGACAAGCATCAGGGATTTTAGGCTTTACTACAATGAAAAAAACACCAGAGGAAGGTTCAATTTATGTACTAGCAGGTGTTGATAAAGTCCGATTTAGAAGAAGAGTAATACCTGGAGATACTATAGATCTTTATAGCAAAGTTATAAGTGAAAAAAGAGGTATATGGAAGTTTGATTGTAAAGCGGAATTAAACAATGAGATTGTATGTACCGCAACAATATTATGTGCAGACAGGAAAGCATAATGAGTATTCATCCCTCGTCAATTATTCATCCTTCATCAAAAATAGATACAAGCGTTGAAATTGGACCATTTTGTACAATAGGAGAAGATGTTGAAATAGCTAGTGGAACTAAGATAGTAAGTCATGCTGTCCTAAAAGGACCTACAAAAATTGGAAAAAATAATTTGATTTATCAATTTTCCACTATTGGTGACGATACTCCAGATAAGAAATTTCATGGTGAGAAAACTAGATTAGAAATAGGTGATGGAAATACTTTTAGAGAAGGAGTAACTATTCATAGAGGGACTATTCAAGATAATTCTGTTACATCCATAGGCTCAAATAATTTATTCATGCCTTTTGCTCACGTTGCTCATGACTGCATAGTTGGAAACGACAATGTTTTTGCAAATTTAGCTGCTTTAGCTGGTCATGTTGAGGTTGGAAACAATGTTACTATTGGTGGGATAACAACGGTCCATCAGTACTGTAAATTAGGAGATTTTTGTTTTGCTGGTATGAATTCCTCCATAACAATGGACGTTCCTGCTTTTGTAAAAGTTGCCTCAGATCCTGCAAGAGTGGTGGGAATAAACTCAGTAGGCATGTCAAGAAAAGATATATCAGATGAATCCATCAGCCACATAAAGAAAGCCTATAAATTGGTGTATAGAAAAGGTTTAAAAATAGACGAGGCTCTTGAGCAACTTAAAGCATTGCTCAAATCCTCCAATGAACCACTAATAGAAATATTTATAAAATCAATTGAAGTATCCGAGAGGGGAATACTCAGATAAATAATGTCTACCGACCATCTAAGAATAGGTGTTGTTTGTGGGGAGCATTCAGGTGATAGGTTAGGCGCCAGCTTAATTAAAGAAATTAAAAAAAATCATAATGTTTCATTATGTGGAGTTGGTGGCCCTGAGATAGAAGCAATAGGCTTAAATTCCAATTTTAATTTTATTAAAATCTATGAAATTTCTCGATTTATAAATTTTTTTATCTTGTT
>Ga0209036_1001325_pt1 | contig 10541 bp, 8 predicted proteins | sample MarorgKNORR_S2LV_3_FD_188222 | JGI IMG/M metagenome (GOLD analysis project Ga0209036, IMG submission 188222) | Marine microbial communities from the Southern Atlantic Ocean, analyzing organic carbon cycling - DCM_A/KNORR_S2/LV (SPAdes) (version 2) | ecosystem: Environmental > Aquatic > Marine >... | reverse complement strand
ACCGACCTTGTTGACTTGGGAAAATAAATTTGTTAGATCACTTTAATTATTCGAACTAATTAGTTGTATTGGTAATATCTTAATTTTGTCTAATTTAGACCTATTATTTATACTGATCAGCTGTTTTAGCGTAATTAAAATTTTCCCAGTTTTTGGCGAATTAACACTTTTCTCAACTAATCATAAATCCTTAGATGTTTTAAATTGCAATAGTTTTTCCTCAAAAAAATATGCTCAGTGAATTTGATTGAAGTTCTAAATATATATTTTCATAAAAAAAAAGATGGGGTCTCCCCCATCTTTAATAAATTCTTTTGGGAGATTTAGTTGACTATGATCTTCCCAACCATGCCTGCGCCCCTGTGAGGCTCGCAGTAAAAATCGTATGTTCCAGCTGTACTAAAAGTTCTCTCCCAAGACTCTCCTGGAGCGAAAGCTAAATCTGGATGACTTAGATCATCATTTCCGTCAAAAACAGCATTGTGAGGAGCTAGTTTGTTATTTACAAACTTTACGGTGTCACCAGCGCTTATGTTTAAGGTGCTTGGTTCGAAAGCAAGCATTCCAGCATCGGTTCCAAGCTTGACTTCAACAGTTGAAGCATTCACATTGGATACGCCAATTACTAGGAATGCGAAGAAAGCAAATAACGCTGTTGAAATAGAACGAATCATGGATTTAATTCTTTTCTTTTTTTAATTTTACTACTTTAGCTTCTGTTTACCATTTTAGTGTTTAGTTAAACCAGAATTATGTAAAACTTGACTTAGAGTTTTGGCATGACTTATACCCCCGAAGGTTTCAGGAGAGGTTACGGGTTCATGTATAAAGTTTTTTTGTCTAAGACTAAATCTATCCCAGTTTGTCATTTGAATTGGTAGTAGTATAGTTAAAAGTTCAATAAGCCAAGTCAAAACAGGGATTTGAGGGACTCTTCTCATTCCTTTCCATATTAGAAGCGTCTGAATTACTGCATCAATATTTGTATAGGGTTGCCCTAAAACTAATTTTTTTATTTTAGTGGCAGAAAAAGGTTGTACAGGCTCGAAATCAGAGGTAGCTAGATGCCCGCAAATGAAAGCGATATCTGCTGCGTGAATAAAATGAAACCTTGAGGATAATTTTATCCATCTAGCTAGCCAGATCCATCTCAATGCATCTCTAAGTCCTTCCGTAAGATAACTGGTTGGAAATTTACTTTTACCGTCTAAACGTCCGCCAAAAACTAGTGTTGGGAAAACAGCTATGATCTTCGTTGCAAGCTGATGAGATTCAAGCTCTCTGAGGCATTGTGCTTTTGTTTGTATGTACTCTGTTCCATAGGTAAAAGCTTCCGGTAACAAATTTAAGTTTCTGTCAAGAACACTTGCAGTTGAGAAATAAATAATTTGTTTGATATTGAAGGGATTTAGTAAATTGAGCAAATTTTTTACTGCATCAATATTGACTTCTTTCGCCCTTTTAGGATCACCCCAAGCAGTCGCAGTATGAATAACTCTGTTGACTTCTGAAATTTCTTTCTTGAACTTATTTGATTCTCTCAAATCTCCGACTAAAATTTTAATCCTTGGGTTTTCTAAATTTATTGAAGTTATTTTTTTAGGATCTCTAACCCATAAAAATAATTCTGAAGTTGAGTTTTCGATTAGCCAATTTGCTATGTATTGCCCAACACATCCACTTGCTCCAGTAATCAGAATTATTTCGTTTTTCAAGATGAAACTTTTATGAGTTCATTCACATTTTTACCAGCCTCGAAAAATACTCTTGCATTTTCTTCTGGCGTCCCTGGAAGTATTCCATGACCAAGGTTAAGAATATGTTTTCTACCTTTCGCTTTTTTGACGACATCAACAATTCTTGATCTGATCGCATCAGGAGTACCAAACAAAAGTCCTGGATCAACATTTCCTTGGACTCCAACTGCTTGAGGCAGCCTTTTTAGTCCATCTGCCATGTCAACAGTCCAATCTAGAGAGACTATATCTACTCCGGTTTGTCCCATCCTTTCAAGAACTCCCGCACTACCTGAGATATATAAAATCATAGGTGTATCTGGATGTTTTTCTTTTACTAAATTGACTACTTTTTGTTGATAAGGCGCAGCAAACTCGTCATAATCTTGTGGACTTAATTGTCCTGCCCATGAATCAAACATTTGAACTACTTGGGCCCCAGATTGAATTTGATAGGACAAATAGTTTGCAATTGATTCTGCAAAGTGATTTAAAAGTTGATGCAGTAGTTCTGGCTCTTGGAATGCCATCGCCTTTATAACTGCATAATTTTTGCTGCTTTTTCCCTCTACAACATATGCAGCAAGAGTCCAAGGAGCACCTACGAACCCAAGAACTGCAGCCTTGTTCCCAACGCTTTCCCTTAGCCTTCCAAGGACTTCCCCAACAAAAGACATGCTTTCTTCTGGTTGAAGGGGTTTAAGGTCTTTAACCTGTTTGAGGCTTCTTATTGGGTCATTTATTAAGGGTCCTTTACTTTCAACGATGTCAAAGTTAATTCCCATCCCAGGAAGAGGAGTCAAGATGTCTGAAAAAAGTATCACTCCATCTGGTTGAAAAGCTGTAAAAGGTTGCATTGAAATTTCATAAGAAAGATCGGGGTTTTCGGATCTTTCCCTGAAGCTTGGATGATTATCACGAAGGTCGCGATATACCTTCATGTATCTCCCCGCTTGTCTCATCATCCAAACTGGGGGCCTTTCAACATTTTCTCCGCGAGCTGCACGGAGTAGTAAAGGAGTAGTTTCGTTCATTATTTTGTCCTTTTATTCGAAAAACTTACATGAAGCAGTAAATTGAAAATCATGAAATACGTTCTCTGCAAAAGTTCGACATACCTTTTGAATTTTTACATCCAGACGACAGTTGAAATTAGGTTTTAAGTCAAGGTTGAAACATTTCTATTCGAGGAAGCTTAATTCTTCTTGGATTTATGCTTTAGAACCAGAACGCTAAGAGGAGGAAGGCAAAGATCTATAGAATTTTCATAGCCATGTATGTTGTATAGATCTGTTGATTTCCCTCCCATATTACCTAGGTTTGAACCTCCATATTGACTCGCATCTGTATTGAAAATTTCTTCATAGAATCCGTCAACAGGCACACCTATTCTGTAATTAGAGTGGTTTTGAGGTGTGAAGTTTGCCACTATTACTAGCCATTCTCCATCAGTTTTTTCTCTTCTCATGAAACTGATTACTGAATTTTTATTATCATCGCAATCAATCCACTGGAATCCGTATTCGTCAAAATCATTTCTCCATAAAGCAGGTTCTCTTTTATATAAATTATTCAAATCATCTACTAATTTCTGTATTCCTTTGTGAGGTTCATAATTTAGAAGATCCCATTGCAAATCATCCCAAACATTCCATTCTTGGCGCTGCCCAAATTCCATTCCCATAAATATTGTTTTTTTACCTGGATGTGTCCACATATATGCAAGTAAGGCTCGTGTATTAGCGTACTTCTGCCAGTCATCGCCAGGCATTTTGTGTAAGAGATGACTTTTCCCGTGAACAACTTCATCGTGGCTTAAAGCAAGCATAAAGTTTTCGGTAAAGTTATAACAAATGGAGAAAGTAATGTTGTTTTGATTGAATTGTCTAAACCATGGGTCAATTTCAAAATAATCGAGCATATCGTGCATCCAACCCATGTTCCATTTTAGATTGAAACCGAGTCCATCCATGTCAGTTGGTTTGGTTACACCAGTCCATGTCGTTGATTCTTCTGCAATAGAAAGTGCACCTGGAAAATGTTGAAAAAGAACGTGATTAGCCTGTTGTAGAAATCTGACTGCTTCAAAATTTTCATTCCCTCCATCTTCATTAGGTATCCATTCACCCTCTGGACGAAGATAGTCTTTGTAAAGCATTGAGGCAACTGCATCAACACGTATGCCATCTATATGAAATTGATCAAACCAGAAAATTAGATTTGCAACTAGAAAATTACGAACTTCATTTCGACTGTAATTGAAAATTAATGTTCCCCATTCTTTATGCTCTCCAACTCTGGGATCTGAATGCTCGTATAGATGGCTGCCATCAAAATAAGCTAGTCCATGCTGATCTTTAGGGAAGTGGCCTGGGACCCAATCGAGAATGATTCCTATTCCTTCTTTATGACATGAATCAACGAAGGCACGAAACTCATCTGGTGATCCAAATCTACTTGTAGGCGCATACCAACCTGTAACTTGATACCCCCATGACCCATCAAAAGGGTGCTCTGAAATTGGCATAAGCTCGATATGAGTGAAGCCTCTTTCTTTGACATAGGGAATGACCTTATTTGCCAGTTCTTTATATGTAAGCAATCTTGATCCAGGCTTCATATCTGCAGCTGGAACTGGGGCTCTATGCTCTCCGTTTGAGTTGATAAATGGATCGTCCGAGGAAGCATGCATCCAGCTTCCTAAATGCATTTCATAAACCGAAATTGGTTGCTCTAAAGGATCTCTATTGTCACGATTGGATATCCAAGACTGATCATTCCATTGAAATGAGTCGATTTTTGATATGACTGAGCTTTTTGCTGGTCTTACTTCATGTTGAAAACCATAAGGGTCGGCTTTCTCGTAGCAATGTCCTTTTTCAGTCCTGATTTCATATTTGTATAAATCTCCCTCACTTAGACCAGGTATGAATAGTTCCCAAATTCCTCCTAGACGTTTTTGCATTGGGTGATGGCGTCCATCCCATGAATTGAGATCACCAATAACGGAAACACTCTTTGCATGAGGCGCCCATAAGCAAAACATAACTCCTTGCTTTTTATCTATTTCAGTGAGATGAGCACCCATTTTTCGCCATATGTGATGGTGATTTCCCTCCGCGAAAAGATGTCTATCAATTTCACCCATCCACTCTTTTCGGAAACTCCAAGGATCATGTTGAACATGTTCAATTCCTCCTCTATTTACTTTTATTTGATAGTCATTACCTGGATCTTTTTCTAAAACCCCCTCAAATATCCATTCATGATTGGGATTTTGTAGCTTAATTTTAGTTTGTTGTGTTATCAGTTCAACTTCACTTGCCTCAGGCATCCATATTCGAATTATCCATTTATCTTTAAATGGTTGAGGACCAAGAATTGAAAATGGACTTTCATGTCTGCATTCAGAAAGTCTTTGTCCGTCGTCTTTCAAAGAATCTAATAGGATAGAGACGGTCATGACTTATAGCTTAAATAGCTAATAAGTTTAATCCTCTACAAGTAAATATTGAACCCCTAAGAGGAAATAAGTGATTCAAATTTAAGTTTTGAATTTAAAAGTAAGAGTGAAATTGTTGTCACAAGGCAGTTAGGGCTAGGTCCTTCGCACAAATATTTACTCTGACCAGGATTTATTCCAATTGCTGGCCATCCAGATCCTGAAATTGAAATTCTTAAACGATCCCCTTTTTTAAATGTGGCGAGAATAGGTTGAAGTCTGATTTCTCTAGCACTTGTTATACCTTTATCACAATTAGCAATTCTGAGTACACCCGTCGAAAGTTGAGTAACAGTATTCTCTACCGCTTTAGGAATTATTGATAATGCAACAAACAGATCAAAACATTCCCTGTCACAGTTAGTTTCTAAAAAAAGAGTTGGAATACCCTCCAGCCTAAGATCTTTCAAAATAGGGTCTGATGTAAATACTGCGACATCAGGTCGAATATCAAGCTGATATCTGTTTGCTTCACCAGCGGTATCACTCAGATGTCCTCCGATGGAAGGTATGGGTCTCCATGGGTCGTGAACTAAATTCACCTCACTATCTGCTTCTAAATCAGAATTCGGGGCTAGGGATCCTTCAAGATGATTTATTGAGGCTAAACCTTCGCTTCGAAGACTCCATGTAGGAGTTTTATTTTGAACCGAAAGCTCCCAACCCTTAGTGGTTAAATTCCAAAGATTGATTTGAGAGAAATGACTCTCTTTGTTTTTTTCTTTTAAATGAGAATCAAAAAAATCTAACTGGGTGCGTTGTGCTCCCTCCCACCATTGAAGATGAGTAGCAGGACCAATTAGTAATTTGGGATTGCCTCCAGCCTTTTTAGCTTTCTCAAAAATATCTAAAATTCCTTTCAAATGAGGATCCCACCAACCCCCAATTAGAAGCAAGGGTTTTTTTAACCAGCTACTTAATGGCTTATGAGTTTTCCATTGAGGAGTTTTGCTTGACGAAAGATTTAGCCATTTATATGCCATCCCTTCTGGGTCATACTTTTCAAGTAAATCATGACCGTTATATAAATATTTTTTCGATTCAAGATTTTCACGGATTTCATGCCAACCTTTCCAATTCTTCTCTCTTTGTGCTTTTTGGGCGGCTAATTGCAAACCCCATCCAATTCCCAAGTGCCACCAAAACGCTCCTCCTTCACAACTCCAATGTTCATCCTCCGAAAGGCCTGTCATTGCAGGAATAATGCAATCAGGTGGGGGAGTACCTTCCTCCGCAATGAGCTGTGTTAATCCTTGATATGAAAAACCGTATGTGCCTAGTAGACCATTGCATTCAGGCAAGGATCGGACCCAATTATGAGTTTGACTAGTGTCTGAAGCTTCTTGATTGAAACCTGAAAATTCCCCTCCAGACCCACCTTGACCACGAACATCTTGTATGACAACTAGATAGCCCTTGCTAGCCCACCAAGATGGATGGGCATAAGTAATTGTAGAAGCAATTTCTCTTCCATATGGCTGGCGCATAAGTAAGACTGGCCATGGCCCATTCCCCTGAGGCGACCAGATTCGAGATTTGAGTACTGTTCCGTCTCTAAGTTGTAAGTCTTCGTCTCTGTATCTTATTGAATTCATTATCTCTTTAAAAAGTTTCTGGGCAATAAAGACCTCTTACGTACATAGAAAGGATCTCAGCATCTCCTTCGCTTATATTTTTTTGAATTGAGATTTTCTGAATAGATTTTTGTGAACCGGCTGAAATGTTTTCTTTATTTAGTTTTCTAAAGCTTTCACAAATAGACTTCGCTTCATCAGGATTCCTTTTTACACCTTCAAGAAGTCTTGATTGAGCGATTACACCTTGATTGATTCCAAATGATGCAAATATTAAAGTGATTAGTAAACCATTCATTTCAATTAGTTTACCAAGTTTCTATTGGATTAATTATATTCTATTACCTAATGGCACTTGGGTACATTAAATAAATTTTTTTTTGCTTTCTCTATTAAAAAATGAGCTTTTTTTAGATCTATTATTGGAATTCTTCCTGTTCGTAGAGTTCTTTCAAAGCGCCCAGTCTTTTGAACTAGCTCTTGAGGCGTAAGTCGTGAAATGGCCTTATTAGAAATTAACCCTGAGTGCATCAATAAGGCAGCTTCGTTAAGTTGAATATCTAAAGTACATATAAAATATGCTATGCATTTAAGTCTTTTTAGATTGCGAACACTTCCCAAGCTTCCATAGATTAGATTATTTATTTCTTTATCACTAATAGATAATAAAGAATCCCATGTTTTTATATTATTTGATATGAGTATTTTTTCTTCCTGATAAAAGCTTTTAGGAAGATCTTTCAATAATGACTTATTACTCATCAGTCTCTAATGAGGTAATTTCTTTAATATCAGCATCATTTGATAAATTTTCACTTGCAGAATAATTCCTGTCTGGTAATTCTATTATCTTAGATTCTTTTAAATCATTTATTAATTCACCTAGAATAATTGGTTTACTTATTCCATCACCAGCGGATTCTATTTTTCTGAGCCTGACTTTGACCTGAGCGCCATTTCTTCCTCCCCCTTTCAAATTTCCGGCTATTTGTAACAATGTTGGTTTTATTGCTTCTTTAGGGAAATCATTAGATGCTTGTGCAACAACTAAATCAAATCCATTGTCGTAAACAATAGGAGCATATTTGTAGCCCTCAACATTAAAGGGAGGAGTATAGCTTTGCTCAAAGGCCCAGCAACTAGCAGATAATAAAAGTGTGAAAATTGTTGTCCCAGTTAGTCGGAATTTAATTCCCCAGTTAAATAAATAAGCCAAAATAGTCAATACGCCCAGTCCTGCCCCCCCCCAGGCTAGCCATTTTGTAACATCTTGGATAACTTCAATCATAGACATAGGCTGGTTTCTCCTGAATTGATTCTTTATAGTTTGTTAGCTCCCCCAAGTTTGAGAATAATGTTTCATGGGAGATGAGTGGAGCTCTAAAAGATTAAAGCGTTGGGGACTTGCTGGAACCTTTGCTGCGTTGGGTGGTGTTTTGATTTGGAGTGGCGCAGATCTACTAGTAGATAGAACTATAAGCCGTTTTTCTCCACAAATAGAAAAAACATTATCTAATTCATTAGGTCATCCTTTAAAAATAGGTTCATACAGGGGGCTCAGACCATGGGGAGTTGAGTTGGGGCCAACAAGGCTCCTTCCAGGTATTAAAGATTCTTCTTCAGTTAATATTTCAAATTTAACAATTAAATTTGCTCCTTTTGCGAGTTTATTTAATTGGAAACCAGTTGCAATATTTAATCCAAAAGGAGCAGAAATTATATTAAACAAAAATGATAGTGGTTCGTTTTGGCTTGTTCCCCAGAATGATAATCCTAAACAAATCAATCTTCAACTAAAATTTAATTTAAAAGAACCAACCAAAATTGTATTTAATGCTGGGGATACGACATTATTAGCAAAAGGTAATCTATCTCTAGATCTTGGTAAGAAAAAAATTATTGGTGCGATTAATCTAGACTCTAAAGAACAAGGAAGCCTCTATCTTTCAGGAAAGGGTTATTGGGATGGAATCGAATTTAAAACTAAAGTAAAAATCAATAAACTTAGTCTTGGTATCTTTGAGAGGATTTTAGGAAATAATTCTAATGTTATTGCACGAGGAAATATAAATGGAAGTCTGAAATTGGGAGTTAAGAAAGGCTTGATAAGGTGTAATGGTGGTTTATTGCTTAATAACTTAACTCTGATGGGAGGGCCTCTAAGTGATAAACTGTCTACAAATAATTCAAAAATAGAATGTGATAAAAATAAGCTTAAGTTAATTGATTCTAATTGGAATTATGGATATTGGGATATATCTAATTCATCTGAAATACCATTCTATAAAAAAGATAAAACTTATATAAATTCTGAAACTACTATTAAAATTAAAGATTTTGATCATAAACCACTTTCTTTAAAATTAAAATTACCAATCTCAGTAGTTGACAGACAATTTATTCCTGGGGAACTTAATGCTAATTTTAATTTAGAATCTTTTCCTTTAGGTGCTTTAAATCCAATACTAAATGCATCATTATCAGGGAAATTAAATACAAAAGGTGATTTTCAGGGTCCTTTATCTTCTCTGAACTCTACTATTAACCTTTCCTTGGAAAATCCACAAGTTAATGGTATTCGATTAAGGGAAAAATGGAGAGGTTCTTTTACTCGAATTCCAAGTGAAAAGAAGTGGGGGAGTTTGAGAATGAAATCAGAAGGTGCTTCTATCCCAGGTAATCTTCAAATTAACTTTAATAAGGATGGTGATTTTAATGATTTAAATCTAAATAGATTAGGAGGTGAAATAAGTCTAAATCCTAAATCAAATGCTTTTGAATGGGATGCTAATAAATTCAAATTAGATCGTGTAGAAGTGGCATTCCCGCCAGAGAAAAGTTTTAAACGAATCTTTGGGGAAATTACAGGTAATGGAATATTTTCTCTTGATCCATTATTTCTTAATGGTGATTTGAATTTAGATTATTTTAGATTGTTAGGTTTCAAATTAAAAAATGCAAGTATTAAAGGTCAAATTAAAAATTCAGAAACTAATTTAACAGGTGAATTAATACCATCTGAAAATGGAAAGATTAAATTTGATATTAATAATGGGTCCGAATTTTCGTTGTCAGCTCAAGTGAAGGATGTTAGCTCTAGTTGGATTACTGCTACAGCTTTAGAGCTTCCTAAATTAGGCTTGAAGTATTCAGATGCAATTGGGAAGGCTGAAGATTTAGAAAAAGTTATAATTGGTTATCCAATTAGTTCTATAGATAGTCAGTTTGAAGCTTTAACTAGGTCTCAAGATTCATATAGAGAAGAGATTTCTAAGGTAAATAGTGAGAGCATTATTAATCCTTATGATCTAAAGGGGGATATTAATGCTGATATTAAATTAAGTGGTCCAAACCTATCTGATTTAAATTTAGAAGCAAAAGCTTTTGGTAAGGTTTGGACAAATAAATTAAAGATTATAAATTCTAATAAAATCAGACCCTTTAAGGTAACTTTTAATGGGAACCTAGCTTCAGGTCTGGGAGATTTTTCTTTACTTAATTTAAATTTTTCATTATTATCTCTAGTTGCACCAATACCTTCAGCGGTTGATGGGTATTTTGGTTTAAAAGGTAAATATAGTTTAGCTAATTCAACTCCACAAGTTACAGCAGATTTAATTATTAAAGATACAGTAATTTATAACAGAAAGATTATTTTAGATAATGGAAATATTATATTTAAAGACAATAATCTCGAATTTGATATCACTCTAAGGGATAAATCTTCCG